>Ga0182738_1005193_pt1 | contig 14038 bp, 10 predicted proteins | sample eDN5th30CBELigMG_FD_128876 | JGI IMG/M metagenome (GOLD analysis project Ga0182738, IMG submission 128876) | Enriched Miracle-Growth compost microbial communities from Emeryville, California, USA - eDNA 5th pass 30_C BE-Lig MG (version 2)... ...
CTTTTGATATTGTAATTTCTGAGATCAATACATTCCAACTTCACTTCTTTATCAAGAGCTCTTTGGATTTCTTTTCGAGCCTTTTCGAGAACTTCAGGAAGAGGAGAATACAAGATTAATTTTTTCATTTTGCTATCTAGCGCAATATGGATAACCTTTCCATATTCTTGATATTCTGTGTCGATTCTCTTTTGAAGTTTCACATAAAAATCTTTCATTGATGAATCAGTCAATTTTATGCTATCTTCAGGTGTCCTTCCATAAAACTCCTCCCCTTTTACTAACTTCTCAAATTGTGCAGTCACTGTTCTATTTAGTTTATGGTTTTCGCTCCTCACCCTTATCTTGTAGAAATTTTGTGCTTTTGTTTCATTATCTTGTGGTCTATTATCAACTGTGATCTTAATATCAGGATGAGTCTCTGAAATTTCTTGGGCTTTCTTATGAATAAGCCAGTTCAATACTGTAAAAATCTGGCTTGGAACCTTTATGGTTGAATTAGTGAGGATCTTGACCCGAAGTCTCTGAGTTCCGAGGATTCCAACTTTCCCATTAAAATCATTAACAATTTTCTCGGCAACTTCTCTGCTTGGCAAATTGACAAATGCATGCTTGATATTGAAATTTCTGTTGGAATTCGCAAAACGAACGTACATATTATCAAGTTCTTCTTTATTGAGATATTTGTTGAATAAGTCGACAAAGATGTGTCGTTTTGACTCAGTGTATTTTTCCTTTGCTTCTTCGACAAGTTCTCTGTGGACTACGACCTTTGGCATACTCAAATCTCCAATCACATAATTTTTTAAGAGGTATTCATCAGTGAGCGAGTTCAGATTTTTTATGTAAAAAGCATAGGGTTTCTTTCTATCGACATTGATTCTCGTTCTTTCACCATCGATTACAGGATTCTCTGATAATCTTTCGAGAACCTCTTGAAAATCGTGGGAGTTTTGGAAGGTAATTTTGGCCATATTTAAAGATGGAGCAACACAAAAAGTCAATTTTATTTGACAAGTTTTGAGAAGTTGTTTTTTGTTTAGATTATTAGCAAGCACAGGGTGGATTTCAAAACCATGGTTGAGCCAGACATCTTCCTCATTTTCATAAAGATATTTCTTTGCATCTCTTTTGTTAGAAAATCTGATATAACCATCAAGGTAGGCACCACTTTGATTGGCGATTGTGATGTAACTAATCTGATTTTCTTTGAGGTTCAAATCACGGAGAATCTCATTTTTAGTGAAATTTGGAGGAATATTTGTATAATAGACGGTGATATATTCATGAGGAAGGAGGATATCTTGAACTTGCAGGCCGTCTTTGATAATAGAAGTGTAGTTAGTGTGATCATTGGAATACAAGAGACTTTCTTTTGCGATATCTTTATCCAAGTCTGCTTTCAGAATTTTGTAAAAGTCCTCAACTTCATTTTTCAATTTCTTTGCATGTATAAAACTGATGGTGGTATCACTAACACAATTCCAACCAACAAAGCACCCTCCTGTAGATTGCGTTAAATTCTTTGCCCACTCATTGATTCTATCTTTAAAAAGCCCTTTGAATTTTCTAAGAGCCCAGGGTGATAACTGGTAATTTGTAGTGAAATAATTGTAATCTCTATGAAGGGCCTCCATGATCTGAGTTCTTAGATGATTCGGAACGATTGACAGATCATCAATCCATTTACTGTCAATGAAGGAGATTGTCTTTGCCAGATTATGACCCTTGATGTTATCCATTTGAGAGTAAATCATGATTTCATCATTCACAGTAGAGAAATGAGGAAAATACCCTTTTTGTCTTGAGGAAGTATGAAGATGAAATGAGAAGCCGTCAAGAACACTGATGTATCCTAAATTTTTGACACCTGAATATTTGGCAATATTAAGGAGACAAGTTGACATGAGCGACTTGAGAATATTTTCACTGAGCGTATCTGAGTTTTGAGTATGTTGTGGCTTCATCAGTTCTTTGACAGCAGGATTCATTTCTTGAATTTTGAGGCATTCTCTCTTGATGTCATAGAGTGTTCTGTAAACCCTTTCAAGGGTTGTGTTATTTATCTTGTGTTTCTGACACCAGCTCCTTCGATCTTGGAAATTGTCAAATCCTTTCCACTTTTGAAAAATATAGAGATAATCAAGATGATCACTTCTTTCTGGGCCATCATGCCCAATCCTTTCCTTGAAAAACTTTTTTCTCTCTTCTTTATCCTTGAGTGTGTAAAACAAAGACCTCTCATAAGCTTCCATTGCGAGGATAATCATGACTTCTTCAGCGCATTCTCTTTGGCTTCCTTGGATAATTGCTTTGGTTTTTCGAGGCTCAGTGCTCATTTCTATCATGACCCTCCCTTCAAGAGTCACTTTATTTTGCTCATCTATTGCTCCTAAAAATTTCAAGGCACTCAAAGTACTTTGAATTGTCTTGGCTTCAGGAGGTTCAAGGTAAGGAAAAGTGTTTGGATCAAGCCCAAAATCAAGAATTTTGAGTAAAGCAATATCAAGATTCACTTTTGCGATTTCTGGTTTTTTATTGGTATCAAATTTTTGGAAAGTGTCTTCCGAATAGAGACGATAGCAAATTCCAGGGGAAGTTCTTCCAGCTCTTCCTGCTCTTTGTTTAGCAGAAGCTTTACTGATGTAATCCAAGTCTAAAATAGTAATTCCTTGTTCAAAATTATAAAATGCGTCTTTATCATACCCACAATCAATTGCAACCTTGACTCCGTTGATTGTGATTGAACTTTCAGCAATCTTGGTTGCCAGAATAATTTTGGTTTTATTTCCAGAAGGCTCGAAGACATGTTGTTGCTCTTCATTTGAAAGTCTTCCATGCAAGAAATAAACAACATAACTGTCAGCATCTTCAGTGTTCAGGAAAGCTTGGTCTATTAAATAGTAGACATCCTCCATTTCTTCCACAGTAGTTAAAAACGCGAGAATATGACCTTCATAATTGGGATCCCCTTGATTTCTTTGTTGGAAGACTTCTTTGATAACTTCAACAGTTCCTTCAATGTAGTTATCTTTAAAGAGTGGTTTGTATTTTATTTGAACTGGGAAGGATTTTCCAGGGATTCTGATGACTCTGCAATCATCAAAGTATCTGCTCATTTTTTCGACATCTATTGTCGCTGAAGCCAAGAAAATTTTCATTTGCGGATAACGTGCTAGAAGACTAGTTTTGGTTATTCCGAAAATCAGATCACTCAATAAGCTTCTTTCATGAATCTCATCAAGTAAGATAGCATGAGCATTGTGGAATAGCTTGGTCGATTCTCCAAGTGGCAACTTGCATTCAATCATCATTTTTCTTAAAAGAATACTTTCAGTAACAAACAGTATCTTTGTTTTATATCCCCAGAAACTTTCAACAAAACTTTGGTTTTGTTTCCCTGGGCCAACGAGATAGCCGACTTCCTCTCCAAGAATAACACCTAATTCGAATGCAACTCGTTTTGCCAAGCTAATGGCCGAAACTTTTCTTGGCTGAACACAGATAATTTTTCCATCAAAGAATTTTATTTTATTATAAAGGAATTGGGGGACTTGGGTAGTTTTGCCACTTCCAGTTTCTCCAAGGATTAAACAGAATTTTTTGTCAAGTTTGGAGAGTTCCTGAATAATTTCTGGAGAGCTTGAGTAGGCTGGTAAGTTTTTTGAAAAGAGTTTTGTTTCGACATTGATGTCACGAATATTACGAAAATAGTTATAATCAGTATCATAAGGCTTCAAAGCTTGTTTGAATTGGTCATTTATTTTTTTCATAAAAAGATTTCGATGCTCATAAAGTTGGTTGATCTTTTCAATCAAAGCATCTTTTGCCTCACTACTTCCCTCCGTGAGAAGTTCTCTTAATTTATATTTAAGTGAGACCATCATCTTGTTATTTTCTTCCAAAGCTTTGATGACTTGATTTAGCTCTCGATTTATATCAGCCCAGTCTGAATGCTTTTTGTGACAATTTTGAGCATGATTTTTTCCAGGACAAAAGCATAGGAGATCGTCCATATTGCATAGATTACAATTAATTCTGATACAAGCTCCTAAAGGTGCTTCATTATGAACATAAGGACATGATGTCCCCTTGAAACATTTATTATCTGTATCGAATGAGTGACAAAACTCTTTAGTTGAGCTCTCGTGAATTTCAAAGTTATTCTGGAAAATTTGATTAGAGGAAATTTCTGATTTCTGCTCTTCATTTGGGTTCTCTGATACGGAGCTCGAAACATTATAATTATTTAAATTTTTTGTATCCTGGAATAGTTTGCTCACTGCTGGAATAAGATTCTCTGAGGTTTGCAAAGACTCTTGAGAGTTTTGGATTTTTGGAGAAGTATCAGGAGAAGGGGTAGTATTTTGATTGTTCCCAGTTTGTGGATGGTTTTGTACGTATTTCACAAGATACATGATGAGATTTGGTTTTTAAAGAGAAACAATTTTTTTTTTATGATAAACCAATTTTTAAAATTTCGATTATAAATTTTTTTCGTCAACTCAGGATTTCATAAGTTAGCCTTAGGCTTCGATTTTTTTTTTGGAGTCTATTTTTTTTTCTAATTCAGGCTTGAGCTATCCAGTCGAGGATGTCTTTATTGTATTGATCTGGAGAAGAGACTGGATTTAGTTTCTTGGGCTCAAGTTAAAAATATTATTTTCTGATTGGTAATGAAAGATCCAAAAAAAGGGATAGTCTGATTTTTAATAATTTATTCAATCTCGTACGAGAATGCAGACAAATTAGATACTCTCAAAAGCAAGTTTCATTTTGAGAAATTGTTGGATCCTTCTTTAACATGAAGATTAGGATTTTTTTTCAAAATTTTTTTCAATTTTTTTGGAAGAGAAAAAGATTTGAGAGCAATTATTCGAGAAGTTATGACCATTTTTTTTCTCTGTTTCAGTTTCTCTCCTTTTCATTGGAAGTTTTGAATGAAGAAAGAATAGCTTCTGTTAGGGTCAAAACATATTTTTCAGAAAGTTCATGTTTTCAGATAAATCGCACAAGAATATGGTTGGAATGATGATTAAAAGCAAACATCTGATTGATGTCATTATCAAAACAATTTCTTTGAAATGAGATTATCAATATTGGCATGGTAAGTTTATTATGTGCAACACTTTCAGGACAGATTATTTATACTCAGGATTCGATATAGGATGCAAAATGATGAACTTTTACGAGAATCTTTTGTAGAAAGGAGGAAAATAAACTTGTAAATTTTATTCATTTAAAGATAGATGCCAACAGTCAGGAGGGTAAAGAGAGTTCCAATAGCCAAAGTTCCAGAAGCAACAACAGCAACAATTCCTTCCTTTATGATTGATCTTTGATCCTTTCTGTATGTGATTTGATTTCTGCGAAAAACATTAAGAAGATGATATAAAATGGCAAAGCTTACATAACAAAGTACAAAGTCAAGAGAAATCCGGCAATCAAGAAGATGATGGCAAATCTTTCATAATCCTTTGGGTTGACAGGAGTGACAAAAGGCTTCAAACCGGCAGTTTTGGTTGACATGAGATTTCTCTTAATGAAATTATCTATAAATTAGTTTTGTCAAGATATTATGACACGATATAAAATCTTATTAAATCTCAAGTAATATTTGTTATAAAGTGGATTGAGAAACAAAGAAACTTTTTTTTCAATCGAGGAAAAAAATTTCCCCCATCTCACTCTTCCAAATCGAAACAAAAGAAAAATCAAAAAATTGTATTTTTCAAAAATATTGACATTTTTTTTCTCAGAAATTTGAAATTCTGGTCTAGACATAATCAGCATGAGTTTTTCTTAATTAAAAAATTTTCCTGAACAGAATCATTGAATATACAACAAAATCGAAGAGAAGTCTATCTAAAAAATACAATAAACCTCTATCTCACAATTACAAACAAACAATTAGAATTTTTCAATGTAGGTGGAGCAATCATCTTGAGTCATGTGCTCGAGTTCCATTGTATCTACAAATTGAACAAGAACCTGATTTCTCTTTTTATCTCTTTCTAACAAAACGGCGATCTTATCTTTATGTTCACCTGTAAGAACCTTGACCAGTCCATTAATTGCTGGCATCACAGTTTGAACATCCTTTTCTCTTAATTCATCAATGGCATTCTTCTTTTCATCAAGAGCTGAGAAAGTACATTCGTCCAAGATATCACTCACAAATACTTTTTTCTCGTAAAGCCTTCCATCTTTGACCTTTTTGCTGATAACTTTGACCATAATGTGAGGAGAAACCCACTTGAGCCTCTTCTTTTCTCTCTTTTCCTTCTTCTTCTTTTTCTTCTCTTTTCTGTCCCTATCACTTCTACTTTTAACACTTTCTTTTGAACTTCCTCTCTCTGAGTTGGTTCCTCTATCACTTCCTCTCAATACATATTCTCCATCCTTTCCATCTTTCTTGCCTGTTTCAAAATCAACGCGTTCATTTTCTGAAAGTTTCACTGATTTCAAATCGACTTTCACCAATTTTTCATTAATGTCCAATTCGACAAAAACTTCTTTTTTGCTTTCATTCACGTCGATAACAACGCCTTTAAGGCCTTCGTATTTGCCATCGGTAATTATAACTCTAGCATTTTTTTCGACCTTTTTTGGTTTTGCTTTATTATCTACCCCAATTTCTATATAATTTTTCACTTTTCCATTCTCATCAACTTCTTTGGAGTTCTGGTCGAGTCTTCTTTTTTTATTTAAGGAAGGCGCTGTGACATCTTTTCTGGCTCCTAAGCCAGCTCTATCGTAGTTGGGAATATATTGAACAGGCTTAGCAAGAACATTTTGTGGATTTCTTCCGATTCCTTTACCTTCTTGCCATCCCATACCCATAAGCATATTGAGGCCAAAATCTGCTATAGGCATTTTATTGTAAGATTCTGGATTGACGTCTTCTCCAACGATTGCGTTTGGATCATATCTTTGATGAACTGGAATATTCAGTTGTTGCTGTTGTTCCATTTATTGACTGAATAAATAAAGAATTTTAAACAAAAGATTTTGGTTTCAAACTATTTATTGGTAATTGGTAAAATAAATCAACAGTTTTGAATCTCCGAATACCCTTTTTGTACATAGAATATTCTATGATTGTCTCATCTTGTTTCTCGATCTTCAAATGAAAATCTAGAAAAATATCATTTAAGAGGTTTGACCCTTGGTATTGAATACGAGAGCTGATGAAACTATCTTTCTGAGACTCTTAACAAGTAAAAAGGAACTAAAATCAGCTTTTAATTGTTCCCAAACTCAGGTCTCAAGGACATATTTTCTCCCAAATTTTTTTCCAAGAGTTTTCTTTCAGCTTTCGCCAAGATTTTTCTCTTACGAAGAATTCACATATGTATCATGAGAATGGAAAAAAAAATCTTATGAAATTTTTTTCTTGAAATGATTGACATTGATTTGATTTCAAATGCTGATGGTGGACTCTCAACAAGGAGAAAAATATTTGCCAAAATTGTAATTTGATTTGAAAGAATGAAGCTATTGTATGATTTAAGAGCTTGAGAGATATTTGATAAATTAAATTCGCGGGCTGCCTTCCAGAAATTCAAAATAATGATGCAGGAGTGGAACTTTGCTTTTGAGAAGAGAACTTTGAAATTTCCTATCTCGCTGATCTTTTTTTCTGGGTCAAATATTGAAAATTGATAGAGAATGATTTTTGGAAAAAAAAAAAACTCGAATTTTTTCTTGTCTCACTCTGACATGTCAGAACAAATCCAAGACAAATTTCTTTGTTCGAAAAATTGTTTTCTCCAATAACTCCACAAAATTTCTTGAAGCAAAAAAATAAACCAACTTCAAAAAGGTAGCTCAAATGCCGTTAAAATAGCTATATTTAAGGACCGTAGAATAAATGGCGCAATCATAGAAAATTTCTTTCATGGAAAGAAAGGAGAATGTTGAGAGGAAAACAAAAGACTTACTCTGTTCTCTTTCGAGCTTTCAAATTTAAATTCATCCGAAGCCATCAAAATCAAGAAAAAATTCGAAAAAGAAAGATGAGAAAGAGAGGGAGAGTTTATTTTGGCCCGACTGTAAAATCGGCGCCTTTTTTTTTTGTGATTTGTAGAAATTAAAAGGAAAAAGTTTTTTCTCTTGATTAAACTTTGTATGTTGTAGAAATAGTCGCAAATAAAGATAAGCGGATCTATAAATAATTAACTCAATTATTAAGCTTGCCCCTAATAAAAAAAGAATTTAAGTTATAAAAATGAGCAAAGGTACCAAAACTACTCAACAAGACACTTCCAAATTACAAAACTCTCTCAACAAGTAACATCACTCTCAAATTAGTTTATTTTATCCGGTTAGAACAAGCATTGACACCATAAAGAAATCTAATGCCGCAATGAGAGATGAACTTGTAAGAATGTTTCTCAAAGCCTTGGTTAATGTCGATAGAATGCTGAAATGAGACTCAGCTCTTTAACCAACGCTCAAACTGGATCTAAAATTGCCAAACTTCAAGAAAAAGGAACTTATTATGCCAGACAAATTGAAATTGAAGCAAAGAAACTTGTAAAGAACTCTTCAATTGTTGGAATATTTCTCAACTAATATTTTTTTAAAGCATGATTTGGAAAGACAAATTGAGATGGTTCAAGCATCAATTACTGATAAGCGTGCGAAATTACAAAAAGTTGAAGGAAACAGTTCTGACAGTCTTGGAAAACAGATTAAACAACTCGAAAGAAAGCTTGATAAGACTCTTCAAAAGCACAATGAAATTTTGGCTGACAACAGACAACTTAAAGAAGAAATTGATCATTTGAGAAGAGAAAGAGTGACTTTTGATAAGATTTACAAGAAATTGGAAGTCGAACTTCAAGAAAAGAAAAAGACTTTGCTTGAAGTGTTTGAAAGTTCCAAGGAGGCCAAAGCCAGAAAGCAAAATATTGAAGATCAAATTAGAACTCTGAAAAACCGTGTTAAAAAGGAAGAAAATAATATCGAAAAAGAATTCCAAGATATCTTTAAAGATATCAACCAAAAGAATGTCGTTGACAGAATAGAAGAAAGGTTCGGTACTATCAACGAAAGAACCGGCCAAACCCGCAGACAAGATAGTCCTGGCAATAGAACTACCAAGTAAAAGGGATTTGGTTTTTCAAAAGTATTTATTGATAAAGCCGTCTGAGAGAAGATTCTCCGGAAGACCAATCAAGAATTAGCGTGAATAAGCAAGTTCTTAAGAGCACTGAAAAGAAGCAAAAAGTTATAAGTGGAAAAACTCCTCAAGAAGAAGTAGAGAATATTGGATAATATGATATTAATATCCCCAAGGTTGAAGAATATAATGCTATATTTGAGAGCTTGAAGAAGAAGACCCACAAGAATGATTTGAAGGAGATTTTGTCATTGTTTGAGGATTATGAAAATAAGAATTATTCTTTGTATCAGCATTTGAGCCACTTGAGTGACGAGAAAGAAACTTTGGAAAGACAAATTCATCAAATTAAAGATGAAATTGCTAAACTTACTCAGAGTCAACAAAAAGAATCTGATGAAGTCGCTGAAAATAAAGCTCAAAAGATCCAAGAACTCAAGGATGAAATTGAAGGAAGCGACAAGCATTACAAAGTTTTGGAAAATAAACAACAAGGCTTGACTGAAACCATCAACGCATTAAAGGTACTAAATATCTTGAGGGAGGTGAAAAGCTAAAAATTCATTGAATAGATCAGTATTCCTATTATTTTCGAGCGTATTGGATGCAATGTTGAAGATTATGCTACTGAACTTCTTGATGGAACAACTGTAACTGAAGGAAATATGCTTCAGTATCTTGCTATTATTGAAAAGAAGACAAATGAAATTCTTCAAATGCACCATTTCTCTCAAAATAAGAACGAAGGAAACAAGACTGGTCAAGATGATAAGAAGAGAGGAATCGAAGAATCAAACCTTTCTGGAGCCACTCAATTCCCTGAAAAGGAACTTCTCAGTATGATTACCTTTTAAGTGAAGTCTTAAAGCTTTTTAGATGAACTTCAATTGGTGAATGAGAGAGCTGAAAAGCAAGAATTAAAGGACTTTGAAGATTATGCCAACAAGGTAGATTTTTTTAGCATGAGATTATTCTAACTTCTCTGTTAATAGATTGTGAAGGGATATCTTGATAAGAAAGCTAAGCCTGGCAATAAAGCATAAGTGAAGTCTTCCCTTTTGAAAGAAAGAGGATGTGATCTAAATACCAATTAAATTGAATATTTTTTGTTCGTCCATTTTTTAGTTGATATAAAATAAATGCAATTCGATAAACTGTTGCTGTTCTTGTTTGTTACCTTGTTTGTAAATTTGCCTACTCAGAGAAAAAATTCTCGAAAGTTATATATGATCGCTTGATTGATTGATAATTTGTTCCCTTTTCCTAAAAGGAGTGATTTTCCGATGAGAGGAATAAGACTTGAATTTAATTCGCCCCCTCAAAGCATATTTAAATTTGCAGGAGTTTAATTTTATTTTTTTCAAAATAAGATGGGTCTTGGGAAGGTGCCGTGTCGTAACGTTTAAGATAACACTCATATTGAGAAAACACTCAGGATGCTCTATAGATGAGGGGAAGTCTTCATTCATTCATGATGGGGATGCTCTCCACAATTTGATTGATGATCATGATAGAAGTTCGATCTTTAACGACTATTTGTTTTCGTAATGTTTTTCAGTCCGGAAAGCTAATCTCACTTTGAGCCAAATAGAATCCAAGGTAATAAGAAATAAAAAGAGACCCCTCAGTGGATTTGAAAGAAGAACAATTAGATCTGGAATCTTTTAAAAATATTTCTTTTAGGAGAAGGAACTCATTCCCACATTCATCTCTTTGTAAAAAGGGTTTTCTCAGAGAAACTCGGTGTAAAGGAGTTGGGAATTTTAATTAACTCGAGAAGAAAAAAATTAGTTGAGGAGGTATTTTAATAATTAATTCTCTTTTAGCTCGCTCCAACTATGTCTTGGGTAATGATGATTAGACTAGCTAAGTATCTTTGGGGATTTATGTTTGAAAATTTATCAATGAGAGAGGTCAAGAAGAGGACTCTATTCTAAACAGAAATTTATAGCAAATAGAACAAAATTATAAATTATTAGTTTTCCTGTTTTACAAAAAAAAGACTTATGTCGAGTATCCGACCGGACTTGGGCATTGAATACACCTTAATCAGGGTCCCATATGATTCAGGGGTAAAGAGTAAGTGAAATAATTAAACCTGCTCTGAATGGAATTAGCTTTCAAGGGATCAAAAAAGACGATAGAGAAGGAGATGAGTTCGATTCTGAATTCGATTATTGCCTTAAAGAAAGAGCCTCATCTGACAAAGACACAAACAACAACTTCAATAAACAGTTTAATCACCCGTTTAAAGACTTTGAAGCGAAAGCTTGATGAGAACTATCATGAAGAAGATGAGATTTATGAATGCTGCAAAAAAAGATTGTTGAAATTAAGTACTGTGGATGTTCAAAACAAAGAGAACGTGGTAGATTACCAAGCGAGTAGAGTAAAACAGCTCATACTGGAGCACCTGGTTCGAAATGATTATCTAGACACAGCAAAAGCAGTTTCCAAAGAATATGGCATGGAAGTAATTTTGCCTATTTTTCTCAATTGAATGACTTGAACTAATCTAGGATTTTATGTCTGTAGACGCCAAAATTTATCAGGAGTATAATACGATTATCAGAGACTTGGGACAGAAGAACTGTGCTACAGCTTTTCAATGGTGTCAAGCAAACAAAACGAAGCTTCTGAGGATCAATAGTCAATTTGAAGTGAAGCTGATTTTCCAAGAATTTATTGAACTTCTCAAAAGCAATCAGCATAAAGAGGCTCTTCAGTATATTAGAAAATGTCCAGAACCCATAAAGAACCAACACATTGAAGAAATTAAAAAAGCAATGGGATGTCTAACCTTCTATAATCAAATTGATAAATTGCCCTCATATAAATTCTACTTTGAAGACAGTCGCTGGGATGACTTGATTTCAATTTTTAGACATGATAGCTTCCTTGTCTCTGGTGTCACTATCAATACGAATCTCGAAATTTCTCTCAAGGTAGGGGAAGGGTTGGAAGGCTTAAATTAATTAATTAGGCAGGGCTTTCAGCTTTGAAGACAGATAGTTGCATGGATCAAAAACTTCACAAGCCTGAATCTTGTCCAGTCTGTAACCCTTCAATGAAAAAAGTAAAAAAATTTTGGTTGAGACAATCGATATTTATTATGAAATAGTTGGCAACAACTGTTCCATCAACACATAAAGTTGTATCAGCTTTGATATGCAGGATTTCAGGAGAGGTGATGGATGAACACAATCCTCCAGTATCATTACCAAATGGACAAGTATACAGTGAAAAAGTAAATAATTCAGAATGATATGGATTATAATAAAATTTATAAGGCATTGAAGAAGATGGCAGATAGAGATGATGGAAAGATAGTATGTCCAACAACAAAGACAGAATATACAGTAACAGATTTAAAGAAGATCTATATCTCTTAGTTCTATATGTACTTTGATGTATATATTTCCTTCATACAAAGAGAGATGGATTGGATTGGATGATTTTTATAAACAAATGATGATATCATATTTAATAGTAAGAAAATATAATGTGCATATAAATATATCCTGTATGCATAGTAAAGTAAGCCATATCTCTCTGTCGTCCTACTACCTTCTTTACTAAATAAATTCTCTCTTATTAAAAAAATTCTTTATCGAAGATATATCACAGCATTCGACAAAAACGCAAATGAGACTAGAATGTATGCATTTTTTTCATTCAAAAGTATAATATTAATGAATTCTAGTTCGAGCAAGTTCAAAATCTCTTGCTTAAAAAAATGCAAATGCAATAAATTTTATTAAAAAACCAAAAAAACAATTTTCTCAACATCACTTTATCATGAGTACATCAAACAATGAGAACAGCAACTCGAAAGATTTGACAAATGATCCAGATCCAATTAAAAAACTAAAGACAGAAAATGCACCTTCAGGAGTCCCAATAGCAAAAGATAATAATAATGATGTGATAGAAGAGAAAAAAGAAGAGGCAAGTCAACCAGAAACTCAAGCAACAAATGGCAATCAATATGTTGAAAGACGTGGAAGAAAGCCGAAATCAACTTCAACAAATGCAAATGAAGAGTTGAAAAATGAATATACAAATGATCCTGCTGCATATGTTGATACGTATGAATTTTTAAAGTACAAGGACTATACATACAAGCTAAATGACAATCTTGCAATCCGAAACGAAGCTGATTTTAATAATGATTTTGTTTGCAAGTTGACAAGGATTATCAGACCAAAAGAATTAGATACAAGCAAAGTTTTGGCTTTCCTTGAAGTTCAATGGTAAGGCTATTATTTATTCCTTGGCTTTAAATTTAAAGGTATTACAAGAAGATTGATTTACCAGCGAAAAAATTTGAAGGCTTTTTATCACACTTTAGTGAGAATGAGGTGTTTTTGACCAACCAAAAAGATTTTATAATGGTTGATTGTATCAATAGCCTTGCGACTGTTTTATCATATGAAGAATATGATTCTCTTTCAAAAATTTTTCCCAATACATATTATTGCAGGTATTTTTATTTAGAGAGGAGAGGGAGTTGCTAAATAATTGTTCTTAGGGCAAATTATGATGTGACAAGAAAGAAGATGGTTCCACCAGTTGAAAAATGGGCAAAGCATTGTATTTGTAAAACACCTTTAAATCCGGATTATATGTATGTGCAGTGTGATGAATGCAATGGATGGTATCATACTGAATGTTTAAAGCTTTCACCTGATGAAGCTCAAGCTCTTGAAACCTATGTCTGCAAAGATTGTGAAGCGAAAAAGAATGTAGAGGCAAAGGGAGAAATTTTGATGTAATTTGAATATGAATTGAGAAGAGAATTGTATGAGATATTTTTTCTAAAAGTAAATGATTTTTATTTTTCAATTTTGGGGAGAAATTATTTCAATAATTTTCATCAAAAATATCATATTAGAGAGTTCTAGATTTTTC
>Ga0182738_1005194_pt1 | contig 14035 bp, 16 predicted proteins | sample eDN5th30CBELigMG_FD_128876 | JGI IMG/M metagenome (GOLD analysis project Ga0182738, IMG submission 128876) | Enriched Miracle-Growth compost microbial communities from Emeryville, California, USA - eDNA 5th pass 30_C BE-Lig MG (version 2)... ...
ACGTCCCGGTTGCCGACGACGCGGAAGCGCGCCGTGCGGCCCTCGTCGTCGAGCACCACTTCCGTCTCGCCGACCTCCACCTCGTTGCCGAAGGAATCGACGGTCGTGTAGAAGCGCTCGTAGCGCGTATCGAAGGGAATGCTGTCCGTGTCGGGAATGGGAATGCTGCCGCTGCCGAGCGAGGAGGATGTCAGCGCCTCGCCCTCCAGCGCCCCGCCGATGGGCTCGACGATCCAGTACCAGCCCGATTGCGGCTGGAAGAAGCGCAGGTCCCCGAGCTGCGGCGTGCCGGCAAGCCGCGTGTTCTCGCCCGCCGAAACCGAGTTGATGACGTTGTAGAGCTGTGCGCGCAAAAGATCGCGAAAGCTCTTCTCCGCGCTCTGCCGGTAGAGCGTCGAGATGACGACGGCGATGACGACGAGCGCCACCGCGGCCCAGAGGGAGGCGAGGAAGAGGACGCGGAAGGTGAGCGAGCGGGAGCGCCTGGCCTTATTTTCCATTGGCCGGCGCTTGCATCCGGTAGCCGAGGCCGCGCACGGTCTCGATCAGGTCGACGCCGATCTTCTTGCGCAGGCGTCCGACGAAGACCTCGATGGTGTTGGAATCGCGGTCGAAATCCTGGTCGTACATGTGCTCGACCAGCTCGGTGCGCGAGACCACCTCGCCCATGTGGTGCATGAGGTAGGAGAGAAGGCGATATTCGTGGGAGGTGAGCTTCAGCGTTTCGCCGTTGACGGTCGCCTTGGAGCCCTTGGTGTCGAGCCGCACCGGCCCGCAGACGATGTCGGGGCTCGCATGGCCGGCCGCCCGGCGGATGAGCGCCCTTATGCGCGCCAGCACTTCCTCGACATGGAAGGGCTTTGCCACATAGTCGTCGGCCCCGGCGTCGATGCCGGCCACCTTGTCGCTCCAGCGGTCGCGCGCCGTCAGGATCAGCACGGGCATGCCCTTGCCGTCGGCGCGCCATTTTTCGAGAACGGTGATGCCGTCCATTTCCGGCAGGCCGATATCGAGGATGATGGCGTCATAGGGCTCGGTGTCGCCGAGATAGTGGCCTTCCTCGCCGTCGAGCGCCTGGTCCACCACGTAGCCGGCTTCCTTCAGGGCCTCGCTGAGCTGACGGTTCAGGTTGACGTCGTCCTCGACCACCAGAATGCGCATTCGCCCTCTTCCTATCCCCTGTTACACGCCTTGCCCTGCGGCCTTACATCGGTACGCGAACGGTCACCTTGCGCGGCCGCGCATTGCCGTTGCCGGGCACCAGCACGGTCACCACGCAGCTATCGCCGTCCGGCTTGGCGGAAAGAAGCTCGCCGCCGGTCTGCGCCACCACACGCTGCGCCGCATTGCTGCAATCGCCGCCAACGCGCACGACGCTCCGCGCAGCGCCCATCTCCATGGGGGCCGGAAGCATCAGGCTGGCCGCAAGCGCGGATATGAGAAGTGGCGAGGCCATGAACATACTTTCAGGTGCGGATCACTATGATGCAAGCAATAAACGATCCACGCTGAATGGCAAATGAATGCGGCCGCCGGCCGCCCGAAGAAGGCAGCCGGCGGCCGGATCGTGCATTGAATTCAGGGGATTACGAGGCCCTCCGCACAGTCCGATTCAAGGATGCGGCCCTCACATCACCCGGTGGCGCGCCGAAATCCGCCCGAAAAGGGCGACGAGGCCGCCGACGGTGCCCACCGCCGCGACGATGAGGTCGGCAAGGTCGCCCTCGTCGCCCGCGGACATCTCGAAGCCCGCCACCTTGGCGAGCGAAGCGAGGATGGCGATGAGGGCGCCCCAGACGGTGCGGGACTGATACCAGGCTTTCATGTCGGTCATCGGCTTTCCTTTCCTAGAGCGGGAGAATGGCCTGCGCCGGCAGGCCGAGCGGGATCGCCCGGCCGAGCTGGCGCACGCGGATGGCAAGGCTCGTCTGCGGCGCGCCGAAATCGGCAAGCTCCTCGGCGGCCGCATAGAGATGGGAGGGCGCGGCGGTCTCGACCGTGCGCACCGCCGTCGCGCCCGAGAGGATTTCCAGGCGGTAGGCTTCGTTCGGCTCGTCGAGCGGGATCTCCGTGGCGAGCCAGCTGTCCGAATCGATCCGGCCGCGACGGATCCATGTGAGGAGGATCGCCCCGCCCGCCCCGCGCCGGGCGCGCAGATGCACCGGCGAGAGCGGCGTCAGCGCCCGCTCCCCGCCGGCAAAGGCGAAGGGGCCGGCCTGCCCCGGCGGCGTTCCGATGGCGTCGACGAGCCAGTTGGATTGCCGTCCCACCTCCTCCACGTCGAGCCCCAGCGGGCGCACGGCATCGTCGAGCAGCACCGCCGTCGCGCCGACGGCATGCCCCGCGGCCATCGCGTCCTCCGTGCCGCAAAGCGCGCGCAGCAGGCCGGAAAGCCGCCAGCGCCCCGGCGCGATCTCGCTCGCCTCCCGGAAGCCGACGATCTCGAAGGCGCCGTTTGCGGCAAGGACCGCGATGCGGTTCGCCCCGTTCAGCACCGCCAGCGTGTCGACCGAGGCAAGCCCGCCGGCCGGAAGGTCGATTACCAGCGGCCGGTTCACGTCGAAGCGTCCGACGACGCCCGGCTCCAGCGCTTCCGCAAGCGCGCCGATGCGCGCCGGCCGGTCGAGCCGGGTGCGCACGCGATACCCCTCGCTGCTGTCCGAGCTGGAGACGACCATGGCGCGCCAGGGCTGCGCATAGGCCGCGACGCGCGCGAAATCCTGCGGGCCGCCCGAGCCCAGCACCGGCAGGTCGAGGAAGACGACCTCCGGCGCGAAGGCATCGCCCGGCCCCGCCCCGTTGACCGGCTGCTTTTCCTCGCCGTCCGGGGCCGGCGCACCGCTGTCGCCGGCCGCGATGGCGCGCGCCTCCACCTCGCGCATCAGCCCGTCCGTGATTTCCGTAATGAGGAAGCGCCCCGCCGGCCCGTCCTTCAGGCGCACCACGTCGCCGGGCGTGAAGGAAAGTGCCGTCGGCGGCAGACGGAAAGTGACGCGCCGCTGGCCGGAACGGTTGTCGCGCAGCGCCGTCTCGACGCTCGCCGCCGCGGCCCCCGCATGCAGCACCGCCGGAAGCGAAAGGCGCAGCACCCGGTCCGTGTCGCCGGCCATGCGGCGCGAGCGGGCGGTCACATGCGCATAGGCGTCCGTATCGTCGAAATGATCGAGGATCGCTTCGCCGGCAAGATCGCTGATATGCGCGCGCGTCTCCTCGAAGAGCGTCTCGTCCGGCCGCTCGGCGAGCACGTCGAGCGTTGCCGGCGGCAGCGCCGATTTCAGCCGCGAGCGGAAGTGGATCCTGCCGTCCGCCTCCAGCGCGTCGATCTGGAAGGCCTGCATGATCGGCTCGATCAGCCCGCGCGCCGAGGCCTGCTCGGCCTGCACGAAGCCCGGCAGGTCGCCGGCAACGCCCGAGACGTCGAAATCGGTGAAACCGTGGTCGGTGAGGATGGCGGCGATGACGTCCGCCGCCGTGCCCGCTCCGAGCCGGCCGGTCAGCCAGTGCCCGCGCTGCCAGTTGCCGCCGTCCGCCCAGAGGCCGGCATTCTCCGGGAAGGCCGGATAGGGCCGCGCGTCCCAGGTCCACAGGAAGATGCGGCCGGGATCGACCATGCCCGGCTCCGGCCCGTCGCCCTGCCACCAGGCATGATGGGCGTCGAGGAAGCGCCGCTGCACGCCGTCGCTGCGCGCCCCGCCGGAATGATAGGGCAGCGCATTCTCCGCGCTCTTCGGGTCGACGAAGACGTTCGGCTGGTTCGCGCCCTTGTCGACCGCCGGGCAGCCGAGCTCGGTGAACCAGATCGGCTTGGAGCGCGGCACCCAGGCGGTCGGCGCGGAAAGCTCCGCCCCGCCCGGCGCCCGCTCGTAGTGCGGCTTCGTCCACCAGTTCCGGAGGTCCTTGTAGCGGAACACCCAGGGCTTTCCCGCCGCCCCGTCGGCAATCGGCGTGCGGATGCGCGCCTGCCGGTCGGCCGCGCTCGCATAGTACCAGTCGAAGCCCTCCCCGCCCGCAATGAGGCCGCGCATCGCCGCCGCGTCCTCCGGATGGCGGAAGCCGTCCGGATTGCCGGCGACGATATCGCCGTCCTGCCAGTCGGAGAGCGGCATGTAGTTGTCGATGCCGACGGCCGAGATGGCGGAGGAGGCCCAGAGCGGGTCGAGATGGTAGCGCACCTCGCCGCTGCCGTCCGCCGGCTGGAAGCCGAAATATTCGCTCCAGTCCGCCGCATAGGTGATCTTCGTGCCGGGCCTGAGGATCGCCCTTACATCGGCCGCGAGCGTGACGAGCCCGTCGACGAAGGGAAACGTCCCCGCCCCGTCGCGCAGCCACGTCAGCCCGCGCATCTCCGAGCCGATGAGGAAGCCGTCGACCCCGCCGGCCGCCTCGGCGAGCAGCGCATAATGCAGGATCAGCCGGCGGAACCCGTCGTCGCCCGAAGGCCCGTTGACGGTCTCGCCGGAAACGGTGAACTGGCTCCTCTGCGCACTGCCGAGGAAAGCCTGGACCTGCGTGCGCGCCGCGCTCGTCCCGTCGGCGCTTGCCGGATGGCAGGTGATGCGCCCGCGCCAGGGATAGGCCGCCTGCCGCGTCCCGCCATAGGGGTCGGGCAGGCCGTTGCCCGCCGGCACGTCCATCAGCAGGAAGGGATAGAGATAAACCTCGATGCCGCGGGCCTTGAGGTTCCGGATGGCCGCGATCACGCTGTCGTCGGAGGGCGTGCCGCCATAGGCGGGCTTGCCGTTGCTGCGGCTCACCACATGGGCGCCGCCGCGCGCGATGCCCGAGACGCGCCACGGCCGGCTCTCGACGCCGCGCGCGGCGGTCTCCACGCCCGGCAGGACGCGGCAGGCGCCGGCCCGAAGGTCCGTGCCGAACCAGCCGACGACGAGCCCGACGCGTTCGAGATTGGGGCAGAGGCGCTGCAGTTCGCCGATCGAGGCCTGCCAGTCGGTGGCCGCCACCAGCATGTTGCGGTTGGTGTTGCGCGCCGAGCCCGAGCCGAGCCGTTCCGTGACCAGCCGCGGATCGTAGCCGTGCTCGCTGGAGCCCGGAATGACGGTGACGGCGCGGATGGCGCCTTCCAGCGTGCCGACCGGCCGCACCACCTCGAACTGCAGCACGGGGATGCGGTTGCCGTAGGTGTCGAGCGGCAGGTGCTCGAAGACGACATAGGCAAGCCCGCGATAGGCCGGCGTCCTTCCCGCCCCCTGCTTGGCCTCGATCAGCGGATCGGGCGCCTGCGTGCGCGTGCCGCGGTAGATGCGCATCTCGACGGCGGTAAGGTCCATCTCGCGCCCGTCCGCCCACACCCGGCGGATCGAGGCGATGGGCCCGTCGCAGACCCCGACCGCGACATTGGCATAGTAGCGGTAGGTCTCCACGCGCGGCCCCCGCCCCTTGCCGCCGCGCCGCTCGACGGTCACCTCCTCCTCGAAGCGCGTCGCCCAGATCAGCGTGCCGCCGACCCGCGCCGTGCCGTAGACGCGGCTTATCGCCGTGCCCTCCTCGGCGCCCGGCACGCGCCCGTCGGTCAGCCGCGCCCCGGAGATCGTCTGCGTGCCGCTGATCAGCGAGCGGTCGACGATGGAGCCGGCAAGCGCCCCGACAGCCCGGCCGACGATCGCGCCGACGGGTCCGAACACGCCGCCGAGCGCAGCGCCCGCAGCCTGGAAGAGAAGTGTCGCCATGGATCAGGAAAGCTCCGGAAAACGGAAGACGCCGGCGATGCGCCGGCGCCAGCAGGGCACGAGCGACGATTCGATTACCGCCGCCTGCTCGTAGGCATGGATGAAACGCCCGTCCGGCGCGGCGATGCCGGCGTGCTTGGCCGCGACATCCTCCCGCCAGCGGAAGATCAGAAGATCGCCCGGCCGCATTTCCGCGACCGCCAGCGCCGGCCCGCAGTGGCGCAGGGCAGCCTCAAGCAGCCGCTCCTCGCCTGCCCGCTCCGCCCAGTCCGCCGCATAGGGCGCCGGCACCTCCGGCTCCGCCCCGTAAAGCTCCCGCCACACACCGCGCACCAGCCCCAGGCAATCGCAGCCGACGCCTTTCAGCGAGGCCTGATGCCGGTACGGCGTGCCGATGAAGCTGCGCGCGACAGCAAGGACGCGCTCGCCGGTCGTTGTCCGCGGCCCCTCACCCATAAAGCGGCCTCCCGTCGTGCACGGTCTCCCCGTCGGCATAGCCGTAGCTGAAATCGCTGCCCGGCATGTGCGGAAATCCTTGAAAATTGAGCCCGTTGGCGAACTTCGAGCTTCAAGAGCAAACGGCTCCGCCGAATCAACGATAACGAGCCGTGGACAATCGAAAACCTGCAAGTCATCGAGCCAGCCAGAGCAAAGCCCGGAGCACGTAAGCCGGACGATGATGGAACCACGTATAGGCTGCTTACTGTCGATGACTGGCTTTCCGAGATAAGACAAGCCATTTGAAGCAAACGCATAAATACGTTTGAAGGTCTTCAACCATTGGCCTTCAACGTCATGGAATGCTCCTCATGAAAGAGCCCACTAGGTCTTCCTCACTTAGCCTAGTGGGCTTTTCCGTATGAGGTTGCCCTACCAATAGGGGAAACGTTCATGAGCGGACGCTAGACTGCGCAAGTGTAATGTCCCACAGTTTCATGAATTCCGACTCAGGAGACTATCTTGGCCGTTTATCCGAATGCTTCAATGACTTCGTACTTCCCAAGCGAAACGCCGTCTGAAACATATCCCTGCAATGTACGCATTGATGGCGCGGTAATCGTGATCACCTATCGAGCGAATGATGGTTCAATCACGATCTACAATGGCCGGGAAACCGGTATTGGCCATTACAAACTCACGATGGAAATAAATGGCCTCGCAAAAGGACGCGCTACTCTCCACCGACTGAACGATGATGAAGACTTGCTAGAAGGGAGTTGGTACGAAGAGGGCCAGCGTGGAATGTGGGAAATTGACCTCAACCGCGAAGACGACTGAGCGGAAAAGCCCCGGGTTATCCGGGGCTACAATTCGTATCATTCAGGACGAGTTATTCGCCTGTTACGCTTTGCTAATGCGGTCCACACGCTCAATGGTTTGTCCGTGTGAAAATACAGATCGCACTCGACCTTGAGACCGACCGGCCCTTGTAGTGCCTCCAAATCCTCCAGACTGACATAGCCTAGTTCAGGCTCACCAAGGCCAAGATCGCAAAGGCCGAAGCAACGACCATCTGGCTCCATTTCAGTCAGCAGCCATGTGGCGTTGGCCCAAGGCGTGAACAACTTCACGACCGGGATATGATCCTCGTCACGCGCAGCAAAGTTGTTCGCAATGAGTTTGGCTTTCAGTTCGTCTGAGAGCAACTTCATGCCGTCACCGACTGCATGCCATGCACGTCAACACGTACAATCGCCTCGATCCAAGCACGCTCTGCGCGCCACTCGGCAACGCTCGAAAACACCTGATCGAATTTCATCCCGTTAATTCGTCCCCAAACTCGAATGCTCATTTCCATCTCCTTAAAGTTGCATTTGCAACTCAAGGGATATTGCCGTTGATCGAATAGGGCGAGCAAAGATTCCGATCAAATGTCTGTTTTTGTTATTCTTCTAAGGGCGTCATACTGTTTAGGTCGATCATCAACGGCTTTTTGAATTGCTCTCGCTCCTGTTCGCAAGGCCACAGTCTCTCGAATATCCCTTGCCACAATTCTATTTTTTGAAAATCTTTCGTACTGCTCAATACCTCCTCGAACTTCCGACCATACATTTCACCCGTGATGCGCAGTTTCATAAGAACTCCTCCCTGCTGCTAACATCCGGAGTTTTGCGTCGTTCCTGGCTAAGGGCGAGCGTTATTTTCTGCATTACAAACTCTTGTCGCTTCAATTAAATTTTTGTTTATGCAGCATTTTTCGGATTGACGCATATGCATGAAATCCACTAATGTAGGTCATCGCACCAGGCGAAGTGGAACTGCGGCCCGCGCAGGCTCTCGGGGTCTTCGGACGAAAAAATCTGCGCGATGGAGCCGTTCGGCCAGACGAGCCGGCGGCGCGAAGCCTCGAACTCGGGCCGCACCCGCCCGGCGATGCGGCAGATGCCGGAAACGCCGTCGATCATCACCTCGCGCGCATCGCCCAGCGTCTCGGCGACGAGCGCGATGCGCAGCTCCGGCCGCGCCAGCGCCAGCGCCTGCACCCATTCCGCCCCCGCCCGCGTCTTGCCCGACCCGCGCCCGCCCATCAAAAGCCACACTCGCCAGTCGCCGGGCGGCGGCATCTGCGCGAGCCGGCGGGTGAAATGCCACCGCCGCAACTGCCGCGCATCACGAAGCCGAGCCGCCGCAACGGAGCCACAAGGAGCATGGGCGGGAAACCCTCGCCCCCCGCCGATCTCCCCCCTTGAGGGGGAGATGCCCGGCAGGGCAGAGGGGGGTACCCCACCCACCTGCCCTCCCGAAAGAACCGCGCCGGCCTTGCCGTCGCCACCCCCCTCTGTCGGCTTCGCCGACATCTCCCCCTCAAGGGGGGAGATCGGGGGCGTCCGTGGCAACGTATCCGGTTCCCTGCCGCGCCGCGAAAGTCCGGCCTCCAGCGCATCCATCCGTTCCAGCAAATCGGCCCGCCGGCCTTCGATTTTGCTCAAGCCCGCCGCCATCTTGTCCATCTGCTTGTCGAATGCCTTGCGAACCGCCTGCAAGCCCCGCCGCCCCTTACGGTCCGGCGCGCGCACCGGCGGCAGCAGCGCCGCCAGCCCCGTCTTCCCGCTGCCACTCTTTCTTCGCCGCATCCAGCCGCTCCTTCACCCGCGCCTCGACGAGCCGGTCGAACTCCTCGGCCAGCGCCGCATCGTCCTCCGGCAGGCCGGCGGCCGCTTCCGCCTCCACCCGCTCGGCGATCAGCGTGCGCTGCAGGCTGTCGATCTTCTCCAGCGTGCGCACGATCAGCGAGACGGCCTCGATGGCGGCCTTGGCGTCGGTCTGCGCCAGCTTGCGGGCGGCCTCGTCTCCGGCCGCGCCGGCATCCCGCTCGGCCAGCGCCTTCTGGCTCTGGAAGCGCTGGAAGCGCTCGCGCAGTTCCTTGGTCATCTCCAGCAGCATGGCCTGCATGTCGAGGAAGGGATCGCAGGGCGCGGCCGCCTTGGTGTCGAGCAGCACCGCCGCCCCGCCGGAGAGCGCCACCCCCGCGCCGGCCCCGTCATAGACGGCCTCCGACACCACGCCGAAAAGCCGCAGATCCACCGCCAAACCCTCGTCCATCGCAAGACCCCGAACGCAAAAGCGCCCGGACCCAAAGGAGCCGAGCGCCTGCCGAAAACCACCGGAACCGGCCGGGGCGAAACCGCCGCCCGCACCTTTCCGACCATGCCAGAACCCTACCAGACGACCGTGACGCCGTCAAGGACTATTTTCCTATAATTTGGATTTTTCTTCGAGATAGGACCTCAGTCCTATTTCCCCTCACCCACCTCCAGCGGCCAGGTCACGAGGTAATCCTCGTAGTCCTCGATATCGATGCCCTCTTCGCTCACCGTGCGGCCGCGGGCGGAGATGCCGGCCTGGTGCACGGTGTCGGGATCGCCCGAGACGAGCGGGTGCCACCAGTAGAGGTCGTGGCCGTCGCGGATGAGGCGATAGCCGCAGGTCGGCGGCAGCCAGGAGATTTCCGCGACACTCTCCACGGTGAGGCGGATGCAGTCCGGCACCGTCGCCTGCCGGTTCTCGTAGTCCTTGCAGCGACAGCTTTCCCCGTCGAGCAGCACGCAGCGGATGGAGGTCCAGGCGATCTCGCCGGTCTCCCAGTCCTCCAGCTTGTTGAGGCAACAGAGCCCGCAGCCGTCGCACAGGCTCTCCCACTCGCCGTCGGTCATCTCGGCAAGGGTCTTGGTCTTCCAGAACGGCAGGTCGTCCGTCTTTACGGCATCGTTCGTCGTCATGCCCGACCCCTGGACCCCTCGGGCGCAAAGGTCAAGAGCGGGCGGCGGTAACCCTTCCCCGCAAAATCCGTTCTGCTGCCGTCAAAAGCCTGATATCGTACTAGAATAAACCGATGGTGACAGGACGTTAACCGACAGGCCGTCAGTGTCACGGCGCGAGGGACGAGAAGCAAGAGACCGCGATCGTGGAAGACGACGACCAGGAGAAGACAAAACCGCGCCGCCGCCGGCGGCACATCTTCCTGCGCATCGATTCCTGGATCGATTCGGCGGTGTGGAACGCCGGTTTCCGCGCGGGCGAGATCTGGGAGGAGATCACCATCTTCTCCCGCCGCTTCCATGCCAAGGGCTGGAAGAAGGCGGTCTTCGAGGTCGCCGGCGAGGCGATGAACCTCGGCACCGCCGGCTTCATCCTCCTGCTCGCGCTCGCTCTTCCCGCCTTCGAGGAGACCAAGGGCGACTGGCGCGCCCAGAGCGATTTCGCCGTCACCTTCCTCGACCGCTACGGCAACGAGATCGGCCACCGCGGCATCATCCACGAGGATTCCGTGCCGATCGACGAGTTGCCCGATAGCCTCATCAAGGCGGTGCTGGCGACGGAGGACCGCCGTTTCTTCAGCCATTTCGGCATCGATTTCCTCGGCCTTGCCCGCGCCATGAACGAGAACGCGCGCGCGGGCGGCGTCGTGCAGGGCGGCTCCACGCTCACCCAGCAGCTCGCCAAGAACCTGTTCCTGTCCAACGAGCGCACCATCGAGCGCAAGATCAAGGAAGCCTTCCTCGCCCTCTGGCTGGAGGCGAACCTCTCCAAGAAGGAGATCCTGCGCCTCTATCTCGACCGCGCCTATATGGGCGGCGGCACCTTCGGCGTGGCGGCGGCCGCGCAGTTCTATTTCGGCAAGAACGTGACGGACGTGAACCTTGCCGAATCCGCCATGCTCGCCGGCCTCTTCAAGGCCCCGGCGCGCTACGCCCCGCACGTCAACCTGCCGGCCGCGCGCGCCCGCGCCAACGAAGTTCTGACCAACCTCGTGCAGGGCGGGCTGATGACGGAAGGCCAGGTCATCGCCGCGCGGCGCAACCCCGCCAGCGTCGTCGACCGTGCGGAAAAGACCGCGCCCGATTTCTTCCTCGACTGGGCCTTCGACGAGGTGCAGCGCATCGCCAAGCCCTTCCACCAGCATTCGCTCATCGTGCGCACCACCATCGACATGGGCCTGCAGGCCGCCGCCGAGGAGGCCATCGAGACGGGCCTTCGCCAGTACGGCGAGAGCTACCGCGTCAAGCAGGGCGCGCTGGTGATGATGGAGAACGGCGGGGCCGTGCGCGCCATGGTCGGCGGGCGGGATTACGGCGAGAGCCAGTTCAACCGCGCCACGCGCGCGCTCCGCCAGCCGGGCTCCTCCTTCAAGGCCTATACCTATGCCGCGGCGATGGAGGCCGGCATGAAGCCCGAGACCACCATCGTCGACGCGCCGATCAGTTGGGGCGGCTGGTCGCCGCAGAACTACGGCCGCAGCTATGCCGGCCGCATCACGCTGATGACGGCGATGGCGAAGTCGATCAACACCGTGCCGGTGCGCCTTGCCAAGGAGAAGCTCGGCACCAAGCCCATCGCAGCGCTTGCAAAAGCCATGGGCGTCGAAACGCCGATCCGCACCGACAAGACCATGCCGCTCGGCACCTCGGAGGTGACGGTGCTCGACCAGGCGACGGCCTACGGCGTCTTCCCGGCGGACGGCCTGCAATCGCGCCGCCACGGCATCAGCCAGATCATCGACTACGACGGCGACATCCTCTACGATTTTTCCCGCGACGAGCCGCCGGCAAAGCGGGTCCTCTCCGAGGAGGCGACCTCGTCGATGAACCACATCTTCGTCACCATCCCCGTCAACGGCACGGCGCGGCGCGGCGCGCTCGACCACGGCATCGTCTCGGGCGGCAAGACGGGCACCACGCAGGCCTACCGCGACGCCTGGTATGTCGGCTTCACCGGCAATTACACGACCGCCGTCTGGTACGGCAACGACGACTACACCTCGACCAACAACATGACCGGCGGGTCTCTCCCCGCCATGACCTTCAAGCGCCTGATGGACTATGCCCACCAGGGTATCGAGCTTCGCCCCATCCCCGGCATCGACAACCCGCTGCCCGACGGATCGAAGGCGAAGGAGGTCGCCAAGGCGACCGACGAGAACGCCCTGCCGGCGCTCGTGCGCCCGCGCTCGCTCTCGTCCGACGTCACGAAGCTGCTGAAGGATATCGCCCGCCATTTCCAGGAGGCGCCGCCGCTTAAGGCCGATGGCCGCGTGGCCGCGCTCGACGGGGCGCTTGACCTTGCTCCGGCGAACCGGACAGAGTGACGCAACGCTGATTCCAACGGTCGACCGCCTTGTTCCGAACCCCTCTCGTCATCGCCACCGCGCTCGCCGTCGCCTTCGGCCTCGGCATCCTGAGCTCGATCTATGCGCTGAGGGCGACGGTCGGCTTCGGCGCCATCGCGCTCGGGCCGTGGACGGCCTTTCCCGCCGCCCAGACGGTGGATGCGGACCCTTACGCCAAGGCCCACCGCGCGCGTGACGGCAAGCTCCTGCTCGGCGGGGCCGAGGGCCTTGCCTTCACCGCCGCCAGCGACAGCGAAGGCCGCACGCTGGTGGAAAACTGCCGCTACAGCATCTCCGGCATCACGCCGCCCGCGCGCCTGTGGACGCTGCATGCGGCAGACCGCAGCGGCAATCCGCTCGGCGGCATCCGCAAGGGGCTTCCTTCCGGCCTCAACGCCTGGTCCGTGCTGCGCGCGGCCGACAGCAGTTTCACCATCCGCATCTCCGCCGCCGCGTCTGCGGGCAACTGGCTGGCGGTGCCGGAGGGCAAGGCGCCCTTCCTCCTCGTCATGACCCTCCTCGACACACCGACCGCCGGCAGCTCCGGCGTCATCGACCTCGCCATGCCCGGCATAAAGCGGCTGGATTGTGCCGATGCGTAGCTTCCTCTACGCCATCGCGATCGGCCTCATCGGCGCGGCGCTGCTCCACATCGTCATCATCCTCTCGCTGCCGAGCTTCACCGGGCGCGACGCCTATACGCGCGTTTCCAGCCTCGGCGAGGCGAACCGCTTCTTTGCGCTCGGTAATACCGGCGATACGCTCGCCCCCGTCAACGACGATCCGGCGATGAAGACCGCCGTATGCACCTTCTCCGTGGAAGACGGCCCCGTCCGCCTCCTTGCCGAGGGCGACGTGCCCTTCTGGTCGCTCGCCGTCTACGACAGCGCCTCCAACGAGGTCTTCAGCATGAACGACCGCACCTCCGTCACCGGCGCGCTCGATACGCTGGTGGCGACGCCCATCCAGCTCATCGCCATCCGCAAGCAGGTGCCGCAGGAGCTGGAACAGTCGATCCTCGTGGAAATGCGGGGGGATGAGGGCTATGCGGTGCTGCGCACCTTCGTGCCGACGGAAAGCCGGCTGCCGGCCGCGACAGCGTTCCTCGCCAATGCCGGCTGCGAGCCCTTCGCGCCGGATCAGTGACAAAAGCGTGCCCGTCAGGGCCGGCGGGCGGTGTCCGGCGCGCCGTGCTTTGCCGCCTTGCCGCGCGAGGCGAGCATGGCGGGGGTCAGGCGCTCGTAGCGCACGCCCGTGAAAAGAAGGATCCGGGCCGGGCTTTCCGGCCGTGCCGTCTCGCGCCGCGGCATCCGCTCGCGCCATTCCGTCAATCGTACCACGTCTGCCATTCTCGCCTCCAAAAGAAGAATCGAGACGGATGAAGTACCTTTACAATCTCACCCTGCCCGTCTCAACGGGCCGGTGCATCCGGTTCCGTCCACCGGATGCGGCATCGGGTATCCTCGTCAACCCTGCCGCATACGGGCGGAAACGGCGATACGGGACCAGAAGTTTCCCTTTCACGGGAATGTGTCTGGTGACCGCCCGGCATCCGGAACATCGCACCTTTCCCCTGCGAGGCGGCGGCGCCCGAAAGCGAACCGCCGCGTCCATGGTGGAATCATAACACGTCCGTCGCAACAGACGAGCCGATCCATGTCCCTAAAACTAGCGACCACCGGGTTAACAGGCTGTTAATCTAACCCGAGAGTGCGAAACGGGCTGTTTCCTGCGGAACAGG
>Ga0182738_1005196_pt1 | contig 14034 bp, 11 predicted proteins | sample eDN5th30CBELigMG_FD_128876 | JGI IMG/M metagenome (GOLD analysis project Ga0182738, IMG submission 128876) | Enriched Miracle-Growth compost microbial communities from Emeryville, California, USA - eDNA 5th pass 30_C BE-Lig MG (version 2)... ...
CGACCAGCGCCAGCAGATCGTCCTGCCAGCCTCCCGCGGCCGACCAGTACCCCGTGCCCGACGCGTCGCCCCGGTCGGTGACCGTGTTGCCCGTCAGACACAGGGTCAACCAGTCATGGGGGAGCAGCACCCGTTCGACCCGGGCGTGGAGCGCCGGTTCGTGACGAGCCAGCCAGGCGAGCTTGGAGATGGTCAGCGCGGCCACCGGCACGCTGCCACACCGCTGCGCCCACGCCGCCGCGCCGAGCCGGTCGACCAGTTCGGCGGCTTCGGGGGCCGAGGTCGTGTCGTTCCACAGCTTCGCGGGGCGCAGTGGCCGCTCGCCTGCCCCCAACGCGACCATGCCGTGCTGCTGGGCGGCGACGCTGAGCGCGTCGACGGTGGCCGCGGGGCCCTCCAGGAGCGAATGGAGCGCCGCCCACCACACGTCCGGGTCGACCTCGCTGCAGGGTGGTGTGGTCACCGGGTGGGGGAGCCGAGTGCGGCTGACCAGCGTGCCGTCGTCGAGGTCGCGCACCTCCACGGTGACCGACTGGGTGGAGGAGTCCACACCGGCGACGGTCCCGCTCATGGCACTAGCTTCGCGCGTGCACCACCGCCACACGATGGGGACGAACACCATGGCCGACGCTTTCCAACCGACGCCCGAGGACCGGTTCACCTTCGGGCTGTGGACGGTGGGAAACCCCGGGCGCGATCCGTTCGGCCACGAGACCCGGTCACCGCTCGACCCGGTCGACACCGTGCACCGCCTCGCGGAGCTCGGCGCGTACGGCGTGAACTTCCACGACAACGACCTCGTCCCGATGGACGCCACCCCCGCCGCGCGCAACGCCATCGTGGCGCGTTTCCGCGACGCGCTCGACGCGACCGGTCTGCGCGTGCCGATGGCCACGACGAACCTGTTCAGTCATCCGGTGTTCAAGGAGGGCGCGTTCACCGCGAACGACCCGGCGGTCCGCCGCTACGCCGTCGCCAAGGTGCTCGACGCCATCGACCTCGGCGCCGAACTCGGCGCCGAGACCTTCGTGATGTGGGGCGGTCGCGAAGGCTGCGAATCGGACGCCGCCACGCCCATCGCCACCGCGCTCGACCGCTACCGCGAAGCGGTGGATCTGTGCTGCGAGTACGTGATCGAGGCGGGCATCACCATGCGCTTCGCGCTGGAACCCAAACCCAACGAACCCCGCGGCGACCTGCTGCTGCCCACGGTCGGGCACGCGCTCGCGTTCATCGACGAACTCGACCACCCCGAAATGGTGGGTCTGAACCCCGAGTTCGCGCACGAGACCATGTCAGGGCTGTCGTTCGCCCAGGCCGTCGCCCAGACCCTCTGGCACGACAAGCTGTTCCACATCGACCTGAACGGTCAGCGTCCCGGCAAGTTCGACCAGGACTACCGCTTCGGATCCGAAGGCATCCGGGACGCGTTCTACCTGGTGAAACTGTTGGAGGACGCGGGCTGGGACGGCATGCGTCACTTCGACGCGCACGCCTACCGGACCGAGGACGCCGACGGCGTCTGGGACTTCGCCGCCGGCTGCATGCGCACCTACCTGATCCTCAAGGACAAAGCCGCCCGCTTCCACACCGACCCCGACATCGCCGAAGCCCTCGCCGACGCCGGGGTGGCCGAGCTGGCCGAGCCCACCCGAGTCGACGGTGGGATCGCCGCCTTGCGGGCGCTGGAGCACGACCCCGAACGACTGGCCAGACGCGGCTACGGGATCGAACGGCTCGACCAGCTCGTCACCGAGCTGCTGCTGGGCGTGCGGTGAGCGACCACGCGGCCGGCGGCGACGTCGACGAGCGGGCCGCGCGGTTGTGTGCCCAGCTGAGCCTGGACGAGAAGATCGACCTGCTCTCGGGCGACACCCCGTTCTGGCCGGGACTGATCGAAATGGTCGGCGAGGGCTACAACCTCACCCCCTATGTCGCCGGCGCCAACGAGCGGCTCGGCATCGACGGCATCCGCTTCACCGACGGGCCCCGCGGGGTCACCGTCGGACACTCGACCTGTTTCCCGGTGGCCATGGCGCGGGGCGCGACGTTCGACCCCGATCTGGAGGAACGCGTCGGTGACGCGATCGGCCGCGAGGCCAGGGCCCAGGGCGCCAACCTGTTCGCCGGGGTGTGCGTGAACCTGCTGCGCCACCCTGCGTGGGGGCGCGCCCAGGAAACCTACGGCGAAGACCCCGACCACGTCGCCGCGATGGGCGCCGCGCTCGTGCGTGGCGTGCAACGCCACGTGATGGCCTGCGTGAAGCACTTCGCCTGCAACAGCATCGAGGACGCCCGCTTCCGGGTCGACGTGGAGGTCGACGGCGACGTGCTGCGCGAGGTCTATCTGGCGCCCTTCGCGCGCATCGTCCGCGAAGGCGTCGCCGCCGTGATGGCGGCGTACAACTCGGTGAACGGCGAGTGGTGCGGCCAGAACCACGAGCTGCTCACGACGATCCTGCGCGACGAGTGGGGATTCGAGGGTTTCGTGATGTCGGACTTCATGTTCGGGCTGCGCGACAGCGCCGCGGCGATCAACGCTGGCCTCGACCTGGAGATGCCGTTCGCGATGATCCACGACGCCCACCTCGCCGACGCGTGCCACCGCGGCGAGGTCGACGAGGCGACGATCGACACCGCGGTGCGGCGGCTGCTGCGCACCCAGCTCGCGTTCGCCGAGCCCACGGGCACGCCCGAGGACTACGGCCCCGAGGTCGTGGGGTGCGCGGCGCATCGGGCGCTGGCCCGTGAAGTGGCGACCCGGTCGATCGTGCTGCTGCGCAACGAGCCGGTCGACGGCTCCTCGGTACTGCCGCTCGACCCGCAGGCCTTGACGCGGCTGGCGGTGATCGGCCACTTGGCGGCGATCCCCAACACCGGCGACCACGGTTCCAGCGCGGTGCGCCCTACCGACGTGGTGACGCCGCTGCAAGGGCTGCGCGCCGCGCTCGCACCGCACGGTGCGGTGGTCGACCACGACGACGGCGCCGATCCGGCGGCAGCGGCGACGATGGCCGCCGGAGCCGACGCGGTGCTCGTCGTCGTCGGCTACACCCACGACGACGAGGGTGAGAACGTCGGCGATATCCCCGCGGAGTTGGTGGCGTTGTTCCCGCCGATGCCCGACGAGCTCGCGCCCGACGTCGCCGCCGCGTTCGCCCGCCGCGACGACGGGGGCGGGGGCATCGGTCAGGGTGGCGACCGGCGGTCGCTGCGCCTCCGGGCCGACGACGAGGCGCTCATCGAGGCCGTGGCCGCGGCCAACGACCGGGTCGTGGTGGTGTTGATGTGTGCGAGCGCGGTGCTGATGCACACCTGGCAGCAGCTGGTGCCCGGCATCGTCATCCTGTGGTATCCGGGCATGGAGGGCGGTCACGCGCTGGCCGACATCGTGCTCGGCCACGCCGCGCCGACCGGTCGCCTGCCGTTCGCGATTCCCGCGAGCGCAGAGCACCTGCCGCCCTTCGACCCGAACGCCACGCAGATCACCTACGGGCCGCTGTTCGGCCAGAAACTGCTCGACCACCTCGGCGTCGAGGCGGCCTACGCGTTCGGTTTCGGCCTCACCTATCCGTGACGTCGACGATCGCGTCGATCGCCGCGGCCAGGTCGCGGTCGCGCTCGGTGATGCCGCCGGCGTCGTGGCTGGTCAGCGCGATCTCGACGGTGTTCCACGAGTTCGACCAGTCGGGGTGGTGGTTCCGCTTCTCGGCCTCGAGCGCGACCCGGGTCATGAAGCCCCAGGCCGCCGAGAAGTCGGCGAAGGTGAACTCCCGCCGGAGTGAGTGGTCGTGTTCGGTCCAGGCAGCGTCCATGCGTCCAGCCTGCCGGGAATGCGTGACCGTTGCCACGCCACGCCCGGTTGACCGAAAACCCGACCTCGTTGGTAGGGTTTCAAACATGACCAAGTTGCTCGCCTTTCCCGACCCCGTGAACGACCATGCGGCGAGGACCGTCGCTGCCGGCGTGGTGGTGTTGTGTCTGGCGACGATCGTGACCGGCTCGCCGGTCCCGTTGGCGCTGCTGGTCTACGGCTTCGCCGCCCGCGTCGCCACGGGGCCGACCCTCAGCCCGCTGGGCCAACTCGCCACGCGCGTCGTCGCTCCACGCCTCGGTGAGGCGAAGCTGGTTCCCGGGCCGCCTAAGCGGTTCGCCCAGGGCATGGGGTTCGTGTTCAGCGGCACCGCCGCGGTGCTGTTCTTCGGTTTCGGTCTGCACACCGCTGCTCTCGTGGTGGTCGGGATGCTGGCGGTGCCGGCGCTGCTCGAAGCGGCGCTCGGCTTCTGCATCGGCTGCAGGATCTTCGCGGTTCTGATGCGCTTCGGCGTGATCCCCGAATCGGTGTGCCCCGAGTGTGCCGATCTGACCAAGCGCTATCCCGAGCGGTACGCCACGACGCAGTGATCCCGTCGCCCCGCGGCGGGCCACTGGTGCGTGGCGCGCCCCGACGTGGGACAATGGCCGGGTCATGGCCACCGAGACGGGCACCTACTCGATCGTCACCCTGGGGTGTGCGAAGAACCAGGTCGACTCCGACAAGCTCGCGGGCAAGCTCGAAGCCGACGGACTCGACGCGGTCGACGATCCGTCTGACGCGGATTTGATCGTCGTCAACACCTGCGCGTTCATCGAAGAGGCGCGCGCCGAATCGATCGAGACCGTGCTCACGCTCGACGAGGTCCGCCACGAAGGCGCCCGCCTGGTCGTCACCGGCTGCATGGCAGAGCGCTACGGCGACGAACTGGCCGAGGCCCTGCCCGAGGTCGACCGGGTCGCCGGGTTCGGCCGTGAACTCGACCCGGTGAGGTTGGACATCGGCCGCAAGCCCCGTCCCGCCGGGGCATCGGTCGCCGACTTCGACCTGTTGAACCTGCCCCGTCCGGCGACGTCCCACCCCTGGGCCTATGTCAAAGCGGCCGAGGGCTGTGACCGCGCGTGCGGGTTCTGTGCGATCCCGACGTTCCGCGGCAAGCAGCGCTCACGCCCGATCGCATCGGTCCTCGCCGAGATCGAGAGCCTCGATGTTGCCGAGATCGTGCTCGTCGCCCAGGACCTCGTCTCCTACGGGCGGGACCAGGGCCAGGGCAGCCTGCAGCTCGAACGACTCGTCCGAGCCGCCGCGGAACGGGTCGACTGGGTGCGGCTGTTGTACCTGTACCCCTCCGGGCTCACCGACGCGTTGATCGACGCGATGCTCGCCACGGGGGTCGCGTACTTCGATCTGTCGTTGCAGCACGTGTCGCCACCGTTGCTGCGGCGGATGCGGCGCCCCGGTTCGGGCGAGAAGTTCGCGGCGCGTATCGATCGGATCCGCCGGCTCGAGCCCACCAGTGCGTTCCGGTCGAACTTCATCGTCGGCTACCCCGGCGAGACCGAAGCCGACCACGACGCGCTGTTGGACTTCGTCGAATGGGCGCACCTGGACTGGTGCGGGTTCTTCGCCTATTCACCCGAAGAGGGCACACACGCGGTCGGCCTCGACGGCCAGGTTCCCCGCGGGCTGGTCGCCGACCGGCTCGCCGAGCTGCGCGAACTTCAGGAGCGGATCACCGAGCATGCCAGGGACGGGCTGGTGGGCACCACGACCAGGGTGCTCGTCGACCGACCCGGTGTGGCGCGCAGCCACCGCGAGGCCCCCGAGATCGACGGGATCGTCCAGGTCCCCGAATCGCTCGAGGTCGGCGTGTTCCACGAGGTGGCGATCACCGGGGCGGCAGGCACCGATCTCGAAGCGGTCCCGGTGGCGGCGGCGGGGACGGCGCTGCGGTGACCGAACTCGACGGTCGGCCGTCGCTCGGGTCGTTCCCGCCCGACCGGTTCGGGCCCTCCGCGCTGGCAACGCCCGCGAACCTCGTCACCCTCGCGCGGCTCGCGTTGGTGCCGCTGTTGATCGCGCAGATCTTCGCCAATCGGGTGAGCTGGGGCACCTTCGTGCTCGCGTTCATCCTCGCCGCATCCGACGGCGTCGACGGCTACATCGCCCGCCGGCAGGGCTCGACCCGTTCGGGAGCGTTCCTCGACCCCCTCGCCGACAAGGCGCTGGTGTTGGGGGCGATGTTCGCGTTGGTGGCGACCGACGCGATGTGGTGGGTGCCCGTGGGGATCATCGCGGTGCGTGAACTGGTGATCAGCGTGTACCGCTCGTGGTGGGGACGGCGCGGTCTGGCCGTGCCCGCCCGCGGGCTCGGCAAGGTCAAGACCGTCGTCCAGGAGTTGGCGATCGGCGCGGTGATCGCCCCGGTGACCGCCGAGTACGTCGGGCTCGGCCAGGCGTTGTTGTGGATGGCCGTGGCACTCACGGTCGCGTCGGGCGCCCAGTACCTGTTGGCCGGCCGAGCGGCTGCCACCGCGATGGACCGCTGAGCCGACGGGTCGGCGCAACGGCGGCCGCCCGGGTCAGACCTCCGGCATGATCCGGGCGGCGACGAATTCGAGGTGGTCGTGGTCGGTCAGATCCAGCACCTGCAGGTAGAGCCTCGTCGCGCCGATCTCGGCGAACCGGGCGATCCTGGCGAGGGCCTCGTCGGGCGTCCCGGCCACCCCGTTCGTGCGGAGCTCGTCGGGTTCACGGCCGATGGCCGCGGCGCGGCGGGCGACCGCTTCGTCGTTCTCGCCCACACACAGCACCTGCGCGGCGGAGTAGATCACGTCGTCGGGGTCACGGCCGGCCGCTTCACACGCGGCGCGGACACGCCCGTACGCGGCCGCGGTGTCTTCCGGGGAATGGAACGGCACGTTGTACTCGTCCGCGTAGCGGGCGGCAAGTACCGGGGTGCGGGTCGGCCCGGCGCCGCCGACGATGATCGGCGGGTGCGGTGACTGCACGGGTTTGGGCAGCGCGGGCGATTCGGTGAGCGAGTAGTGCGCCCCCTCGAAGCTGAAGGTCTCGTCCGCCGGGGTGTCCCACAGGCCGCTGACGATCGCGAACTGTTCTTCGAGCCGGTCGAAGCGTTCGCCGAGCGGCGGGAACGGGATGCCGTACTGGGTGTGCTCGATCTCGTACCAGCCGGCGCCGAGACCGAGTTCGATCCGCCCGTTGCTCATCGCGTCGACGGTCGCCACCGTGATGGCGAGCGGCCCGGGCAGCCGGAACGTGCCCGCGGTGACCAGCGTGCCGAGCCGGATCGTGGAGGTGTCGCGGGCCAGGCCGGCGAGCGTGGTCCATGCATCGGTCGGGCCGGGCAGGCCGGTCACGTTCCCCATCCTGGTGTAGTGGTCGGAGCGGAAGAACGCTCCGAAGCCGAGCCGTTCGGCAGCGGTCGCCACGGCGAGCAGGTCGTCATAAGAGGCGCCCTGTTGGGGTTCGGTGAAGATGCGCAGTTCCATGGGATCTCAGGGTAGGCCGGTCGGCGGCCGGCGGTTCCGCCGCCCGTCGGGGATGCCTAGGATGCGCCGTGATGCGTTGCGAGGTCGTGGCCGTGGGAACCGAGCTGCTGCTCGGCCAGGTGATCGACACGAACTCGGCGGTGATCGGTGAGCGGCTCGCGGCGTCGGGCATCGACTCGTACCTCCAGGTCAAGGTGGGCGACAATCTGGAGCGAGCCACCGCCGCGGTCCAGCGGGCCTTGGCGCGTGCCGATGCGGTCATCGTGTGTGGCGGGTTGGGGCCGACCCACGACGACATCACCCGCTCGGTGCTGGCCAGGGTGATGGGCGTCGCCCTGGTGCGCGACGAGGCGCTGGTCGACGTGATCTCGGCGATGTTCGCGAACCGGGGTCGCACGATGGCCGCCAACAACCTGCTGCAGGCCGACGTGCCCGAAGGCGCGATCGTCATTCCCCAGACCCGCGGCACCGCGCCGGGGCTGATCTGCCCGATCGCCACCGCCGGTGACGACGGTTCGCCGGTCACCAAGGTCGTGTACGCGATCCCGGGTGTGCCCCACGAGATGGTGGAGATGCTCGATCGGGCGGTGCTGCCCGACCTGCGGGCCCGTCAGGGCGGGTCGGTGGCGATCGTGTCGCGTACCCTGCGCACCTGGGGTGAGACCGAGTCCGGGTTGGCCGAGCATCTCGCGGGTCCCATCGCCGATTTGGAGGAGTCCGGCGCCGCCACGATCGCGTTCCTGGCGAGTGGCGTGGAGGGGATCAAGGTGCGCGTGACCGCCAAGGCCGACGACATCGGCGCGGCCCGGCGTGCGGTGGATGCGGTCGCCGACGAGCTGCGCGCGGAGCTGGGATGGACGGTGTTCGGCGAGGACGACGCCACGATGGAGTCGGTCGTGCTCGATCTGTTGCGGGCCCGGGAGCAGTCGCTGGCCGTGGCCGAGTCGATGACGGGTGGCATGATCACGTCGCGCCTGACCGACGTGCCCGGTTCCTCGGAGGTCCTGCGGGGCGGCGTGGTCTCGTATGCGACCGAGGTGAAGCACCGGCTGCTGGGTGTGCCCGAGGGTCCGGTGATCAGCGCCGACACGGCGATGGCCATGGCCACGGGGGTGCGACGGCTGCTCGACGCCGACGTCGGTCTGGCGATCACGGGGGTCGCCGGCCCGGCCCGTCAGGAGGGTGAGCCGCCGGGCACGGTGTTCGTGGGTTGGGACGTCGCGGGGGAGGTCCGTTCCAGGAAGCTGGCCCTGTTCGGGGATCGCGCACGTATCCGGGCCTACGGCACGATCAGCGCGCTCGACGTGTTGCGGCGGGCCCTGCTCGGCATCGACGGGGACTGACGGCCCGAGGGTCCTTGAACGAACGGGTGTTCGGAATTACACTGGTGGTATTCACCGAGCATCGACGGTCGCTCCCCGGTTCCCGCCAGGGTTCGATCGACGGGCACGGCGAGAGTGTCACACCCCCTTCCTAGGGTGCATCTCATCTGATCGCTGCTCCACCGTGCAGCCCGACAAACATCCGGTCGACCCCGGTCGACCCCGACCCGACAAGGGAGTAACACCATGAAGGAAGGACGCCCCGTGGAGCGGGAAAAAGCTCTGGACATCGCTCTCAGCCAGATCGACAAGCAGTTCGGTGCCGGCTCGGTCATGAAGATGGGGGAGAAGGGCTCGATGCAGGTCGAGTCCATCGCCACCGGCGCACTGGCCCTCGACCTCGCTCTGGGGGTCGGCGGGTTGCCCCGTGGCCGGGTCGTGGAGATCTACGGCCCCGAGGCTTCGGGGAAGTCGACGTTGGCCATGCACGTGGTCGCCGAGGCGCAGCGCACCGGCGGGATCTGCGCGTACGTCGACGCCGAGCACGCCATGGACCCGGTCTATGCCGCCAACATCGGCGTCGACATCGACGAGTTGCTGATCTCCCAGCCCGACACCGGTGAGCAGGCGCTCGAGATCACCGACATGCTGATCCGTTCGAACGCGATCGACGTGATCGTGATCGACTCGGTCGCGGCGCTCACCCCACGGGCCGAGATCGAGGGCGAGATGGGGGACACCCACGTCGGCCTGCAGGCCCGGCTGATGTCCCAGGCGCTGCGCAAGCTGACCGCGAACCTCAACAAGTCGAACACGGTCTGCATCTTCATCAACCAACTCCGCGAGAAGATCGGGGTGATGTTCGGCTGCTTCTCCTATTCCTCACGGGTCGTGCTCGCCGATGGGACCACCGAGAAGATCGGCAAGATCGTCAACCAGAAGCTGCCGGTCGAGGTGCTCTCCTACGACCCGGTGCGCGACGAGGTGGTGCCCCGCAAGGTCGTGAACTGGTTCGACAATGGTCGCACCGACGAGTTCCTGCGCTTTGAGATCGCGAAGCCTTCGGGCAACGGTCGGGCCCAGTTCGCGTGCACGCCGAATCACCTGATCTGCACGCCGGGCGGTTGGCGTGCCGCGGGCGAACTCGTCGCCGGCGACAACGTGATCCAGTCGGTGACCCACCGACTCTCGGATTTCCAGTTCCAGGTGATCCTCGGTGGGTTGATGGGCGACGGTGCTCTGTCGCCGAGCCGGAGCGGGCACGCGGCCCGCTTCAGGTGGGGACACGGAGCTGCTCAGGAGGCGTACGCCGACTGGAAGGCGTCGTTGTTCGCGAACATCGGCACCAGCCGCTCGACCGACGCCAAGGGTGCGGTCTTCCACGACCTGTCGCCGCTGCCGGAGCTGGCCGAGCTGCGCCGGGCCACCTACGTCGGTGACTTCAAGGTGCTCAGCTACGACTACCTCAAGAGCCTGACGCCTCTTTCGTTGGCGATCTGGTACTGCGACGACGGCGGCTTCACGCTGCGGACCGAAGGCAAACAGGAGCGCACGGCCGGAGGATCGGGTCGTGCCGAGATCTGCGTGCAGGCGTTCTCGCCGGCCAGTCGTGAGCGGTTGCGCGACCACCTGGCCGACACGTGGGGGATCGAGGCCACCCTGCATCTGCGGGGCACGCGTCAGATGGCGGTGTTGTCCTTCCCGAAGGAGGCCACCGCCAAGCTGCACGAGCTGATCGCCCCGTACGTGCACCCGAGCATGGCCTACAAGCTCCTCCCGGCATTCCAGGGCCGCTTCGCGGTCGCAGCGGAGTTCGTCGAGGCCCGCCGGGCGCTGGCACCGTTGCCGATCACCGAGATCCGGGTGGTGCCGGCGGGACGCCACTCGCACCGGTTCGACATCGAGGTCGAGGGCAACCACAACTACTTCGTCGATGGGGTCATGGTGCACAACTCGCCCGAGACCACGCCGGGTGGCCGTGCGCTGAAGTTCTACTCGTCGGTGCGGATCGACATCCGCCGCATCGAGGCGATCAAGGACGGTGCCGAGGTCGTGGGCAACCGCACCCGGGCCAAGATCGTCAAGAACAAGGTCGCCCCGCCGTTCCGTCAGGCCGAGTTCGACATCATGTACGGCCGCGGCATCAGCCGTGAGGGTTCGGTGCTCGACATCGGGGTCGACGAGGACATCATCCGCAAGTCGGGTGCCTGGTACACCTACGAGGGCGAGCAGCTCGGGCAGGGTAGGGAGAACGCGAAGCAGTTCCTCGCCGAGAACCCCGAGATCATGGTCGAGGTGTCCGAGAAGATCCGCCAAGCGGTCGGTCTGGGCGACGGCGACCCGGACGACGTCATGACCGAGGCCGACGAGGAGCCGATCTCGCTCGACGACTGAGCTCGCCCGGGCGGGAAGCGCCTGGACCGTGCCCGCGGGCAGCACCGGCATCCCCGGTCGCTGCCCGCGGGCACGGAAGTCCGCCGGCATGGCTCGGGTTCGGGTGCGTACGACCGTCGACGCTGGCCGGCTCGAACCGATCTGCCCGCGGGCAGAGCGGGGTGAGACAATGGGCGTCATGGCTGACACCGACCTTGGCGAACCCCGCACCTATGCGATCCGGACGTTCGGGTGTCAGATGAACGAACACGACTCCGAGCGGATCGCCGGCCTGCTCGAGGCCGACGGTCTGGTGCGGACCGACGACACCGACACGGCGGACGTGATCGTCCTCAACACCTGCTGTGTCCGTGAGAACGCCGACAACAAGCTGTACGGCACCCTCGGGCACCTCAAGCCGCTCAAGGACGTCGACCCCGACAAGCGGATCGTCGTCGCCGGGTGTCTCGCCCAGAAGGACCGGGAGTCGATCCGGGAGCGAGCGCCCTATGTGGACGTGGTGATGGGAACCCACAACGTCCACCGAGCCGTCGACCTGTTGCACCACGCGGACGAATCCGGGCCGATCACCGAGATCCTCGAGGCCACCGTTGCCGACGACCACGAACTGTTCCCCTCGGCGCTGCCCGCCCGGCGCACGACCGGGCACTCGGCCTGGATCACGATCCAGATCGGTTGCGACAACAACTGTGCGTTCTGCATCGTGCCCGCGGTGCGCGGCCCCGAGATCAGCCGGCCGTTCGAACGCATCGTCGAGGAAGTCGCCCGGGTCGCCGCCGACGGCGTCACCGAGGTGACCCTGTTGGGCCAGAACGTGAACTCCTATGGCCGGGACCTCACCCTGGCGCGGCGCCGGGCGGGGGAGCAGGTCCGGGTGCGGCCGCTGTTCGCCGACCTGTTGCGAGCCGTGGGTGCGGTCGACGGGATCCGGCGGGTTCGCTACACGAGCCCGCACCCCAAGGATCTGCGTCCCGAGACCATCAAGGCGATGGCCGACGTGCCCTCGGTGTGTGAGCACCTGCACCTGCCGCTGCAGGCAGGCAGCGACCGCGTGCTCGCGGCGATGCACCGGGGCTACACGGGCGAGCGTTACCTGGCCAAGCTCGCCGCGGCCCGGGCCGAGATCGACGATCTCGCCGTCACGACCGACATCATCGTCGGCTTCCCCGGCGAGACCGACGACGACTTCGCCGCGACCCTCGAGGTGGCCGCCGCGGCCGAGTACGACAGCGCGTACACGTTCATCTACTCGCCACGCCCCGGCACCGAGGCCACCGAGAAGAACCTACCGCTGGTACCCGCGGCGGTGATCGCGGAACGGTTCGAGAAGCTCCGGGTCGTCATCGAGCGGTCGGGTCTCGCCAAGCACGAGGCCCGGGTCGGCCGGGTCGAGGAAGCCATGGTCGAGGGTCCATCCAAGCGTGACCCGTCGGTCACGACCGGCCGGACCCGCCAGAACAAACTCGTCCACTTCGCGGCGCCAGATCCGTTGCGGGCGGGCACGTACGTGTCGACCCGGATCACCAGCGCGGCGCCGCACTATCTGCGGGGCGAGCTCATCGAGGTGCTCGAGCCGGCCCGGCACCGCACCCGTATTCCCGTCGCGGCATCGTGACGGTGACCGCCGGGCCCCAGCTGCACGGCGCGGCGGCCGCTGTGTTGGGCGGGGCACGGTTCGAGCCGATGGCGAGTGGGCGGCGCTCGCAGGTCTGGCGAGCCACGTTCGACGACGACCGCGGCGACCTCGCCGTCAAGGTTCCGGCCACGGTCGCCGATGGCACCACCGGGTCGGCCGCGGCACGCGCCGAGGCCGTCGCCCTCGTCCATGCCGAGGCGGCGCGCCTCACCTGGGTCACCGAGCATCTGGCCGGGCGGGGCCTCGGCGTGCCGGGCGTCGTCGCCGTACCCGAGCCCGACGACCCCGAACCGATGCTGGTCACCACGTGGTTGGCGGGCACGACCGACCCACGCCTGATGCGCTCACCCGAGATCGCGGTCGAGAGCTTCGCTCGCGCGCTGGCGTCGCTGCACGAAGCGTCTCGCCGGATCGACCTCGCCGCCTGCCCTTTCGATGCGGGGCTGGAGGCCCGCCTCGCCCAGGCCGCGGCTCGCGTCGAGGCCGGGCTGGTCGACACCGCACGTCTCGAGGATCCCTACGACCGCTACCGACCCGGTGACCTGCTGGACCGGGTGCGCCGGATGGCCGACGCCACAAAGCCGCCACAGCCCGAGGACACGGTGCTGCTCCATGGTGATGTGTGTGTCTCCAACGTCGTGTTCGATCCCGCCTATTCGACCACGGTCGGCGCCGTGGACTGGGCGTTCGCCGGCGTCGGCGACCGGCACCAGGACCTGGCGATCACCGCGCGGTCACTGGCGCGGAACCTCTCCGGCGAGGTCCTGCCCGACTTCTTCGCCGCCTACGGCCTGTCCGAGCCCGACCTGTTGCGCATCGAGACCTACGTGGCGCTGGAGGAGTTGTTCTGAGCCCTGCCCCGACCAGGTTGGGGATCGTGGGCCCGACTGCCACCGGCAAGTCCGGCATCGCCCACGAGGTGGCCCGCACACTCGGTGACGTCGAGATCGTCACCGTCGATTCGATGCAGGTGTACCGTGGCATGGACATCGGCACGGCGAAGCCGTCAGCGGCGATGCGCGCCGAAGTGCCCTATCACCTGCTCGACGTCGCCGATCCCGCCGATGAGTTCACCTTGCGGTCGTTCCAGCGGGCCGCGCTCGACGCGGTCGCCGCGATCGAGGCCAGGCGGCGCCGGCCGTTGCTGGTGGGCGGAACGGGCCTGTATCTGCGGGCGGTGGTCGACGAGTTGGAGATTCCCGGTCGCTATCGGGAGGTGCGCGCCGACCTGGAGCGTCACGACGACCTGGATGCGTTGTACGCGCACCTGGCGCAACTCGACCCGGTCGCGGCCGGGCGGATCGAGCCGGGAAACCGCCGCCGCATCGTGCGGGCGTTGGAGGTGTGCCTCGGGTC
>Ga0182738_1005197_pt1 | contig 14033 bp, 14 predicted proteins | sample eDN5th30CBELigMG_FD_128876 | JGI IMG/M metagenome (GOLD analysis project Ga0182738, IMG submission 128876) | Enriched Miracle-Growth compost microbial communities from Emeryville, California, USA - eDNA 5th pass 30_C BE-Lig MG (version 2)... ...
AGGTTATCGGAACCAACAACAAAATCAACGTGGTGCGGGCAACCGTTGCTGGTCTCGCGTCTTTGTACAGCGCTGATGACATTGCCCGTCTGCGTGGCCGTTCTGTTCCGGAGCTGTTTGGGCGTGATGCGAATCAGGGCGCGGAAGCTGGTGCCCAGAACCAGTATGACACCTCGGCATTTGCCGAAGCCAAAGAGGAGTAGCCGATGATGGCAGAAACGGTTAAAATTACCTGGACGGTGAGCGGAATCAACCGTCAGAAGACTCACCGCAAGACGCTGAAGGCTCTTGGCTTCACCAAGCTGCATCAGACGCGCGAACACGTTGTCACGCCGCAGTTGAAGGGTATGCTGCGTCAGGTGGGCTATCTTTGCAAAATTGAAAAGGTTAATCAGGGCTGAAATTGTCCTTGATTACCAGGAATTGACAGGCAAACTACGATGAAAATACATGAACTAGGAAAAGACCCGGGTCGTTCGCAGTCGCGCAAGCGGCGGGGACGCGGCCAGGGCAGCGGACTCGGCAAGACATCTGGTCACGGTCACAAGGGCTCTCAGGCTCGCAGCGGTCGTGGCAAAGGGTATGGAAGCGGATTCGAAGGCGGCCAGATGCCGTTGATTCGGCGGGTGCCGAAGCGCGGCTTCACAAACATCTTCCGCAAGGAAGTGGACATTGTGAATCTGGATGTGCTGGAAAATTTCGAAGCTGGGTCCACGGTCGATGTGCAGGCTCTGAAGGGCGCAGGCAAGATTCGCAACAGTGCTCAGATTGTCAAAATCCTGGGCAACGGCGAAGTGACTCGCAAACTGACAGTGCGGGCCCATCGTTTTTCCAAATCGGCTCGCGAAAAGATTGAAGCGGCTGGTGGCACTGCGGAACTGCTGGATTCTGCTGCTGCAGCTGAGTAACTATAGATTGCGTCTTTTGAGATTGCAGGTTTTAGACTAATTCCGGCTGGCCGGAGGTCTTAATGAGGCCTTCGGCTTGTCCTGTTTACACGAGGTTAGGATAAGTTGATACGTAGCGTCGGTGCCCTGAATAATATCTGGAAGATTCCAGATCTGAAGAAAAAAGTCCTGTACACGCTGCTGATGCTTTTTGTGTATCGCCTCGGCGCGCATGTCCCCACGCCATTCATCGATCGCGGTGAACTCGCCAATTTTATTGAGCGTTCCAGGCAGGGGATTGGCAGCAGCATCTTTGCTGTTGTGGATCTGTTTTCCGGTAATGCCTTTCGCCAGATGAGCGTGCTCGCGCTGGGCATTATGCCATATATCAGCGTGTCAATTATCCTTCAGCTCCTGGCCGTTGTTTACCCAAAGCTTCAGAAGCTGCAACAGGAAGGGGCTCTCGGCCAGGCTAAAATTAACCGGCTGACGCGGCAGTTTACTGTCATCCTTGCGCTGTTTCAGGGGCTTGCGATGGGAATCTTCCTGAAGAGCAATAACCTCACCTATATGACCGGAAGCTCTTCCTGGTTGTTTCTCTTCACCACCATGGTTGCTATGACGGCCGGAACGACTTTCCTGATGTGGCTTGGCGAGCGTATTACTGACGACGGAATCGGCAACGGCATTTCGCTGATCATTGCTGTCGGTATCATGGCTTCGTATCCTGGCGACGCGGTTTCGCTGGTTACGCAGATCAGCCAGGGTGCTGTCAGTTCCATGTGGGGGATCATCATCATAATGCTGTTTGTTGCGTCGACAGTTGCCATCATACTCATCCAGGATGGCACCCGGCGTATTCCGATGCAGCACGCAAAACGTGTCGTCGGGCGTCGGGTTATGGGCGGCAGCGGCTCCAGCTATCTTCCGCTTAAGGTCAACACTGCAGGCGTTATCCCCGTGATCTTTGCGTCGGCCATCCTGGCATTCCCCAGCTTTGTTGCGCAGGTTCTGCCGGGGGGCGCGAACGAAGGTATGGGTGCTGCGTTTGCGAATTTCTTCAGCATCAACAGCAACACAAACCTCTACAATGCCCTTGGCCTGCAGCAGAACGGGTTCTTTGACGTACTGAAAGCATTCAATGCTCACATTATCACTTTCGCCCTCATGACCGGGTTTTTCTGTTACTTCTACACAGCTGTCACCTTTAACCCGGATGACATCGCCAACAACCTGAAGAAGAGCGGGTCTTTTGTTCCGGGCAAGCGTCCAGGGCGTCCCACCAGTGAGTACATCGATTTCGTATTGACTCGCATCACGACCTTCGGCGCTCTGTTTCTCGTCCTGATCGCAGTCATTCCGCTGGTGCTTCAGGTTGCCTATGATATGCCGTTCCAGGCGCGCGATTTCGTCGGTGGAACCGGGTTGATCATCGTGGTTGGTGTGCTGCTGGATACGCTGAAGCAGGTGGAATCCCAGTTGCTAATGAGGCATTACGAAGGTTTCGCTGCGCGTCGCACAAGCGCGCGCTGGCGCTGAGAAGGGTTTAAGATTTAAAATGACTGACGCGCACGTCACATCTGTAGATAATCACAGTCACCGGCAAATGCACATCATTCTTTTTGGTCCTCCGGGATGCGGCAAAGGTACGCAGTCGAAGCATCTCGTTAAGACGTTTGGGTTTGTGCACGTCTCGACCGGGGACATTCTGCGCGAAGAAATTCGCCAGAAGACGGACCTTGGAGTTCTCGCTGAAACCTATATGCGAGAAGGCCGTCTTGTGCCGGATAGCCATGTCGGCGGCATGGTAAAAAAAAACTTCATGAACTGAAGAAGCAAAGCGCCTGCGTTCTTTTCGATGGCTATCCGCGCACGCGCGAGCAGGCAAGTCAGCTGGACGAAATTTTCCGGGAGCTGGATATGCAGATCTCCGGGGTTATTGCGATCATGGTTGACCCGGAGGTGCTCATCACCCGCATTACGGCGCGGCGCACCTGCGCGACCTGTGGCACCATTATCAACCTGGCGCTGAATCCGGTTGAAAATGTCAGCAAATGCCCGAACTGCGGCGGTGAGCTGGTGCACCGGACGGATGATAACGAGACGGTCGTACGGCGCCGCATTGAGGCTTATCACAGCCAGACCGAGCCGCTGCTGGCTTATTACAAGTCGCGGGAGCTGCTTTATCCTGTCGAGGGTCTGGGGTCTGTCGCGGAAGTGAGGAGCCGGATCAATGAAATTCTTGATCAGATCAACGGCGGTCCTATTTTGCGGACACAATGTGCGGATCCTTCGCAATGAACAGCACCTGACTGTATGGAGATGAGAATTGAGCAGGAGAATTGAGCTAAAGAGCGCTGCGGAAATCCAGAAGATGCGCACGGCTGGCAAGCTGCTGCGGCGCGTTTTTAATGAGGTTGCCAAACTGGTGGCGCCCGGTGTCACGACTGCAGATTTGGACCGGCATGCCCGGAAACTCATCGAAGATGCTGGGGCGCGTCCGGCTTTTCTTGGCTACCATGGTTTTCCCGCAACTCTCTGCACCTCTGTGAACGATGAGATTGTCCACGGGATTCCGGGCAATCGCAAACTGCTGGAGGGTGATATTGTCAGCGTGGACTGCGGTCTCGTGCTCAATGGGTTTTACTCGGACACTGCAACCACGTTTGCTGTTGGCCAGATCAGCGAAGCCGCGCAGACGTTGTTGCGCGTCACTGAGGAGTCGCTGTACAAGGCCATCGAAAAAATCGACGTGGGCACGCGCATAGGAACGGTGTCTCACGCTGTGGAAGCTCACGTTGCCCCCTACAACTTCGGCGTTGTGCGCGAATACACAGGCCATGGCATCGGCCGGTCCATGCATGAGCCGCCGCAGGTCCCGAATTTTGGAACTCCCGATACAGGTTTCCGTTTGCAGGAGGGGCTGGTCATTGCTGTGGAACCGATGATTAACATCGGCACCTGGCGCACGGAAACCCTCGATGATGAATGGACAGTCGTTACGGCAGACCGCTCTCTCTCAGCTCATTTTGAGCACACTATTGCCGTTACGGCCGATGGTCCGCTGATCCTCACGGCGGAGTAGACAGCATCATTCCGGGTGTTATTTCGTGGTGTTCTGGTCCTGCGCAGGAGCTTTGGCGTCTGGTGTAGCTGTGGGCGCCGGTTGCTCTCCATAGGCGGATGGTGGCGGCTCTGGTGAAGCGGCGGTGCTGCCGGTTGTCACATTAGGCTGGCCGTTCACATTCTCCGGTCTGTTTTCGGTGCCTGCCTGGGGCGCTGTGATAACTCCCTTCTGGCTGTCGTCTGATACGGCTGCATTCTTGGGAGTGTTTTCGCTGCTGTTGCAGGCGCTGAGCGCCAGGAGCGTTGCCGCAAACAACAGAGTTTTGTGGACGTTGCGCCGGAAGGTGCGATCATGCCTGGTCATGGGTGATAGCCTCCAGATGGGATAGATTCTCGGCTGGATCAGCAGCATCTTTTATACCCGGAAGGCGTGACGGGCGCCAAGCGGGCTGAACTTTGCGTTGGCCCGCCAAGATCAATCCCTGCGGATTACCACTGGAGTTTGTCCAGGATGATGTCCTTCCAGATTTTATAGGCGGGTTCTGTGAGGTGGACTCCATCACGGGTTATCTCCTCGCGCAGTTCTCCGTTTCCATCTTTCATTTTGCTGTGCAAATCGATGTAATCACAGTGGAATTCCGCCGCAAGCTTTTGAATGCGGGCGTTGGTATCCACGATGTTGGGATTCAGGTTGGTGAGTTTGCCGCGGGTTGGCAACACCGACTGCAGGTGAATGGGAAGCAGCGGAAGGCGTTCGCGGATTTTGGTCACCATTTCGCGGTAACCAGCTTCCACAATCTCGGGGGTATGGCCCTGGGCCAGATCATTAATTCCGATCATGATAAACAGTTGCGTGGGCGCGCAGTCAAAGACTGACTCATTCAGGCGCCTGGTGACTCCACGTTTGTCGTCATCGGGCAAATTGTTGCCGATTACATCCGAGCCGATCCCGCGGTTGATCACGCGACGGCCGGGAAAGTATTTGGCGACGTCAAACCCCTCTGTAATACTGTCCCCGAGCAGGACGACATTTGCGAACACATAATTCTGCTCGCGGAATGATTGCACTCGGGTCGCATAGTGGATTTGCGCCACGCTCGGTGCGGCTTTCGGTTTTTCTGACTTTTTGGTTGCTGTGGTCTCTGCCGAGGCAGCGCTGGGTGAGCTCAAGCTGACGGTGGTCGATATCAGGCCCAAAAGGGCGGCGGTAGCTAATTTCAAGGGATTGCTCCTCGGCGGGTGAGATACAGAAATGATTTCATCGAAAAACACGGGTAAATCACAGGTCTATCCGCTGGAATTTCAATAAAAAACGGACGCTTTAAGGCAGACGTTTTCCAAAGTGCGGTGTGTCGAAGGGCAAAAAAAAGAGGGCGGTACGTACACCAGCCCTTTTTGGGTCAAACTTCAAAACGTCAATCTATTGACTAACGGGTACCGCCCCGGGTGCCAAAATTTAGTAAACTTGTCTTTGGAGTTGTGGAAAATCCGAACTCTTTGTGTTCCATATATCGTATGTTACGGGGTCGATCATGTGCATATCTGGCGTTTGGTCAAGCAAAAAATGCATAAATATGAAAATTTTTGCGTTTACGCCCCTGCTTCTCCACAGCTTTTCCACATTTTCTACACATACCACTGGTTGACATAAGCAAACCGGCGATTTTGCTCGCATTTTGGAGGCAATATATTATAGGAAGTTGAGCATCAGAGTAGAGAAAGGCTGTTCATGGCGCTCCTGGAAAAAGACCTGTATTTGAAAATCGGCCGCCCGAATAATAGCTGCGTTGCCTGCGGTGCGGCGATCGCTGGAGCTGGCAAGCACCCGAGCGTTATCCGCCAGGCGAGCCATGATGAAGCTGGGAGCAGCGGGGTTGAGGGGCAGGCGCAGAATGATGCCGCATCGTCTGATGTTCAGCCAGACATGCTGGGTGACACGCGCAGCACTGACGAGCCGCGCCGGGAGGATTACTGCGCCGAATGCTGGCAGAAGATGCCGGAAAAAGATTACCTCGGGTATTGGCTGGCCAGACGCGAGCCGCCCAAAGCGCGCAAAATCGAATCGCGCAAAGAACGCAATGCGGGCGTATTGGCCTGGTTTGAGCACCTGCAATCGCAAGCGCCAGACGAGGAGAACCTGCAGGCTCAATACTTTCTCGCGCATCTTCTGATGAAATATGGCGTTTTTAAGTGGTTGCGGACGGATGCTGCTACAGACGGAACCGAGCTGATCATTTTCAAGCAGCCGGGGACCGATGAGGAATTAACGGTTCGCGGAGTTGACCTGCCCGGCGAACGCAGCATGGAAATTAAAGCGCAACTTGACAAGTTCCTGGAACAATATGCCAACAAGGCATCTCAGCAGGGTGAGCAGGAAGCGAGCGAAGCGGCGGAAGATTAGTTTCACCGGCTCTGACTCCGGGAGGTGTCGCAGAAGTTCTGGAAGCTGCACTGCGTTCCTGGATCACGCCAGATTGTAGAGCTCCGGGCGGCGACTGTTCAGCAGGTGATTGTGTGGATTTATCTGCTTTTGGTCAGCGGTTTGCAGGTCTACGGTGGCGAGACCGACGGCCTCTGCGTCCGCCGGAGATGTGGCCAGGGGAGTGCCATGAAAATCCAGAACCTGGCTTCCGCCGGTAAACGTCAATTCGCGCCCGGCTCTGGATTCCGTGCCGATGCGATTACACGTCACGGTGAAGATATGGTTTTCGATACTCCGGGCGAACATCGCCCGTTGGCACCAGGGCAAAACCAGGTTTGATGGATGCGCGATTACCTGGGCTCCGTCCAGAGCCAGGGCGCGTGCGACCTCTGGGAAGAACCAGTCAAAGCAGATCATAATTCCGATACGTCCTGCAGGGGAATCAAACGCTCGAGGCGGTTCGTTTCCGGGGGTGAAGAGATCATTTTCCCGGCTGAACAGATGGATCTTTCGATAATTAGCCAGCGTCTCACCAGTGGGCGAAATGGCCATGGCGGAATTATAAACTGTGTCGCCGGCGAGTTCGGGATAACCCGCAATGACAACTGCCTGGTGGCGAGCTGCCAGCGCGCGGAGAAACTGGGCAGTGGGCCCCGTGCCGGCCGGTTCTGCGTAAGCTGCGGCTTCGGCGGCATCGGTAAACTCATAGCCGGTAAATGCCAGTTCCGGCAACACGATCAGATCGACGCGCTCGTGACTGGCCATGAGATTTTCGACCCGCGCGAAATTCGCTTCACGTTGGCCGAAAACGACAGAAAACTGCACATATCCGACATTCTTCATGAAGTCATGAGACGGCTGGGATGACGGCATATTCTGAAATGCAGCCGATAGGTCACCATGGTGCCCGGTGGGCGCGCCCGGCTTTGTAGTCCTGTAGCTGGGCCTGAATTCTGGGGATTTCGGCGTTCAGATGTGCCTGCGTGGCCATGTCGAGGGCAGACTGCGCGAGAGACTGCGCGCCGTCTACATCGCCGGATTCCGCTGCAGCGGCAGCCTGGGTCTGCAGAAGAAACACGTTGGGCTTTCCTCCCATGGATTCGACGGCCCTGGAAACAAGCGAGACAGCTTCAGAACCGTTCCGCAAATTATCTGCCTTCGCTGTCGCTCTCAGCCAGGCCAGGGCATTGAGAACTCGGGGCGATTGTCCTGCGGGGCCTTTTGATGCGCGTTGCAGGTATTCTTCCGCGGCAGCTTCCTGGTTGTTGGCGCGCAGGGCAGACGCATACGCCACCACGATTTCATCATTGGCAACATCATCTGCAACATCGCTGCTCCAGAGCAGTGCGAGCGCCGGGCGATTGGCTTCCAGAGCAGCCTGTGCCGCTGGAACAGCCATGGCCGTGGAAGTGGTTCCGCCGGTCGCGGCCGCATCAAGAAGTTGTGCCGCTGCCGCTGCGTCCCCGGCGAAAAGCTTCACACGCGCCTGCGCCACCAGTGCTGTAAAATTTGATTTGCTTTCGAGACCCTGCAATTTCGACATGGCCAGTGAGGGCTCAACCTGTTTGCACGCGGCCACCAGCAGACTGCCGAGCTGCGGATCCGAGCCATCTGCGCGGATTGCTTCCAGTGCTGGCCAGATTGCGTCAACTGGTTTATCCGTCGCCAGCGCACATTGGGCCAGCGTGGCCCAGCCGCCGGCGTGCAGCGGACTGATAGCAAGTGCCGCGCGGGCTTCTGCTGCGGCCGCATCATATTTGCCCTGCTGCAGGAAAACGCCTGCAAGATTCAGATGAGGATTGTCGTCAAATGGGTCCAGAAGAACAGCCGCTCGAAAGGCCTTTTCTGCCGTTGTCTGATCCCCAGCCAGCAGCGCGCTGGTCCCGATGCCGTTCTGCGCACGAGAAAGTCTCGGGTCACATTTGGCCGCAGTCCTGTAACATTCCATGCTGCGCTGATAGTTCTGCAGTTTTTCATACAGATCACCCAGGGCCATCCAGGCCTGGGGATGATCCGGGCGCAATTTTACAGCCTGCTCCAGCCCGTCGCGGGCTGCATCCAACTGTTCGAGGAGCTTCAGGGCAACTCCGCGCGTGTAAACGGCAGCGAATTCTCGCGGTGATTTTTTCAGGGCCGCATCCAGAAAGCTGATCCCTTTTTCCAGATTTGCGGAATTCGCAATATAAGCCAGCCCCATATAGAGATCGCGCTTGTTCGCACTGATTTCTTCGGGGTAATAGGCAACGACGTCTCCCCGGTAAGGAGGCGATTGTTCTTTGCGAGGCGCAAGCAACTCCGCCTCCGAAGGCGGCCGGCGCTGGATGAAATGATCAGTCATGACGACGTGAATGACATCATCTGTACGACGCTTCGGCATGTGACATTGAATGCAGTTGTCCTTCACAGGCATGCGCAGTTCCATGCGCTCTGTGCAGTCGGCAGGCTTGTGACACTCCAGGCAGGATTGAATGCCTGCAGCAATTCGATCGGTCGGCACCCGATGCGGATCATGGCATGTTGTACAGGTCATCTTCCCCTGGCTTTTTATGTAGCAGGGCGACATGCGCATCCGGTAGGCCTGGCCGGCAATTTCAAATTTGTCGTCGTGGCCGGTACCCTTTGGGTGATTAAATGCGTATCGATAATCCTCCAGGGGCTCGCCTGGTCGGTAGCCAAAGATCCCTTTATCGACAACATGCACCGAGTGGGGGAGATTTCCGCTTGTGGTTTCCAGGTGGCACTGCATGCAAACTTCCAGCTGTAGCTGATCGCTCATGTTTCCGGTGTTGACGATCGCTTTCAGGATCGCATCTTTTGCCGCGCCGGAACGTGCGAGGTTGACGTGTTCCTGCGCCGGACCATGGCAGCGCTCGCAGTCAATCGCCTGGAGGTGTTCCGGGAAAAAGCTCGATTCTCCGAAATTGTTCTGGTCGGCACCCGGCTTCAGCTCCGGGTAAGCTGCATGACAAAACATGCAGTCATACGTTATCCGACGCGAAAAGTTTATGTGCTGATCACTGTCATAGCCGGGATTCATGGCCCAGGCATTTTCCTGCGTATACCAGGCAATCGGAAGCTGATACAATTTGCCGTCGGGTTCGCGGTGGACATAGCTGCGCGAGTGATTTCCTGAACCCACCACATAGCTGATCTGCACCTTCTGCTGATGGATGGGGTTGCCAGAGGGATCCTTCTGGAATGACGTCTGGAAAAACTTGTCGCCCTCCCTGGTCATGCGGAAATACATGTCGCTGGCTTTATGATAATACTCGTTATTTTTGTCGTAGTCTTCGATGATATTATCTGGCGTGGGCGGGTAGAGGCTGCGGCCCATGGCAATATGCGAGAAATTTTTTGCTATGCCCGGATGACACTCTGCGCAAGATGCCGAACCCGCGTAGCCTGCGGCGGGGCCGGTGTTTGCAGGAAAGTTTGGGCCGGCCGCAGCGGCGGTTTCAGAGGATTGACTGCCGGATAAGCTTGTGTCGGCCACCGTTACGGATTGCTGTTTCGGCGACGCCAGCTTGTACCAGAGCGATCCGCCTGCTGCGACTGTGAACACGACGGCAAATGCGACTGGCAGTGCCCATCCGTTTTTCCCCCCACTGGCTTTCGCGGATGGAGCAGCGCTGGGCTCCGGCGCTTTCGGTGATTGTCCGACAGCCGGTTTTGATCTGCGATTTTTCCGAGCCATGACAAAGACGGTGCTCCGAAAAAATCACGAGTTGCAAGCCGTAAGACAGCGAAAATCCAGGTGACCGTTGCGCCGTCAGTGCAATAGTCCCGGGCAGTTGGATGCGCAAAGTCGTTCTTGCGACTAACCACTTGAAAATGCCAGATGGTGTCGGTTGTTTTGTGATTATGATTGCGGCAAAATAGCGATCACATTTTCGGGGGCGAGAGGTGAAAGCATGTCTAGTAACGCAGTTAAAACAATGGTGATGACGGTCATTGCCGCGGGTATTCTCTCCGTGGGCTCCCTGGCCATGGCGGAAAGTGGTAATGGCGGGGCCACGCTGCCCAAAGATGCAAACACAACCTGCCCGGTCATGACAAAAGAGGAGGTCGACCCGGATATCCACGTGGAATACAAGGGCGAGACCATCTACATGTGCTGTGCCAAATGCAAAAAACGCTTCAATGAAAATCCCGACAAATACCTGAAGCGTCTGCATAAAGCCGACGGCCAGACAACGGCCAGCGCCAAAAAAGCAAAGTCTGAATCCAAGTGAACCAGGTCCCGCGCCGTGCGCTGAGCTTTCATCATCATGGCGCGGGAGTTTTCGTCTTTTCGCCGGCTGACCCGGGCAGCCCTTTTCGTGCGAATCCGGAGGCGGAGAATTCCTTTGAACCGTAAAAGGATAATGCCCGATGGCCCTTTGCCCTGGCTTTCACCCCGGAAGACACAACGCCTCGGCACGGGACCAAAAGCGCCGGCCCATCTGACTGAAGAGCAGCTGGCGGATTATCATGCCGGCAGGCTTCACCGCCTCACAATTGGTCAGACGCTGGCCAGTTTGCTCGTACTCTCAATCGCGGCAGCCGTGGTCATATTGCCGTTCGTTTACATGCTGATGATCTCGCTGAAAGGAACGGCGGAAATCGGTAACGGGAAGTTTCTGCCGCAGGAACTCAGCAACTTCACCAGCGGGCGGACTGCCTGGGTGGAGCTGCGCGTTCCGGCAGAGAAGGCCATTACCACCGGCGAGATGTCTGGCGTTCCGGTGATGGCTGCGCCCGGGGGACGCTTTGCTGCATGGCAGAAAGCCGGACGGCTGCCGGGCGGAACTGTGACGGCGCGCAGGCTTTATGCGGATGCCCCGCTGGACGAAAGCGGCCAGGTAAAGTTGTTGCTGGAGGCATCGGATGAGACCGGTGCGCTGAGCAGGGCAAAAAGCGTCTATGTGTTTCTCCCGGCGCCGGACCAGAAGTGGATGCCAGTGGAAGGACAGGTGCGGGAGCGGACATGGCTGGATGTTACGGGCAGACTCCTCAACAACTACAAGCGCCTGCTTCACTGGGACGACCTCAAGGCCGGGCACGTCATTCAGTGGCTGAAAAGCGGCTATCCGCGATGGTATTTCAACAGCCTTCTGGTAGCCGCGCTCACCGTCGTGATCGGCCTGTTTTTTGACAGCCTTGCCGCGTATGGATTTGCAAAGTTCCAGTTTCCCTTTAAACGCACCCTGTTCGCAGTGCTCATTGCCACCCTGATGATCCCGTATCCCGTCACCCTGGTGCCGACCTTCTTTATCTTTGCACGGCTGGGCTTTTATAACACCTACCTGGCCCTGGTGATCCCGGGGATCGTCAGTGCATTTGGGATTTTCCTGGTGCGCCAGTACATGGAAACCATTCCAGACGACATGCGTGATGCTGCGCGAGTGGATGGGGCAGGGGATTTCCAGGTCTACTGGAAGGTCATGCTGCCCGCAGCCCGCCCGGTACTGGCAGCGCTTGCAGTGTTCCGGTTCATTTTCCAGTGGAACACCTATCTCTACCCGCTGGTGCTGACCAATAAGGATTCCATGAAAACAGTGCAACTGGGCATCGCGACAATGCAAGACGTGCACGGAACAGTGGATTACGGCCTGCAAATGGCTGGATCCGCAATCGCCGTACTGCCGATTTTGATTGTGTACCTGATGATGCAAAAGCATTTCATCGCCGGAATCACCATGGGAAGCGGGAAGGGCTAAGACCCGGCTGGGCCCTGGCAAATCGACGGGCGAAGCTCCGACACACATCGGCTCAGCCCATAGTGGCTAATTTTAACCCCACCCGCGCTCTAGCGCCCAGAAGTCTTAGAGCGTAAACGGCGCCCGGTACTGGTAGTGCAGGTACCGATTCGCTTCCTCATCGCCCACGAAGCGCTCTGCCTGCGGGTCCCATTTTAGCGGGCGGCCCAATAGCGTTGCAATCGTCAGCATGTGGCAAATGGACGCTGTCCGGTGGCCGGTCTCTGCGCTCGCCACCACCTCACCGCGCCCTTTTACAGCATCATAAAAATCTTCATGATGTCCCACTGGCCGACCTATTGTGCTGTCGGACGGCTTCAGCTTTATATCCAGAAGCTTCGGATCCGAGGCCGTCAGTGCACAGCCATGCACATGGACGTTAATCCAGCCATTCTCGCCAAAAACTCGAAGCCCACGGCTGTCGTCTGTGCCATTGCTGGTGCCGCGCACCTCAATGCCATCGGCGTATTTGTAGCCAAATTCATATTTCATGAACGTGTCAAATTCGCTGTCAATGTTATCATTGCCCGTTCCCCACAGCTCCACCGGGCCGGTCTTGTCTTTGCCCAGGATCATCTGAACAAGATCAAGAATATGCGCCCCGCGGTCAGACATCTCGCCGGTCGCATAATCAAGCTGGTAGCGGAACCAGAAATGGCACCGCTCAAAATGACTATGGAGAATCGGGCTCACCATGTCCGAGTAAAAATAGGGGCGTTCCGGTGCCGGGCCCAACCACAGATCGTAATCCAGCTCCTTCGGCGGGTCCATTGGCTTTTGCACTGGAATCCTGCTGTGGCTGGTGTTGGGCATATTAACTTCCACATGGCTGATTTTGCCCAGGTAACCATTGCGCACGAGGTCCGCCACATAACGCGATTTCGGATTGCTGCGTTCATGGCTGCCCGTCTGGAGAATCCGTCCGGTCTGGCGCACGGTGTCAGAAACAACCCGGCCTTCATGAATCGTTCGGGTCAGCGGCTTTTCGCAATACACGTCCTTGCCGCCGCGCAGCATCGCCAGTGTACAAATGGCGTGGCTGTGATCCGGCACCGCAATCAGCACTGCATCAAACTTGTCGCCATCATCGAGCAGATGCCGAAAATCCTGGATATACTTAACACTGTTCTTCTGGCCGTAAGCGTCATTCAGCGTCTCGCGGGCTCGGTCCAGGTGCCGACGATCCACATCACACACCTCAACTATCTGCACATCATTGCGCTTGCTGTGGAACCGCAAATGGTAGCTGCCCTGCCCGCCTACGCCAATATGGGCAATCGCCAGCCGGTTGGACGGTGCCACCCCGCCGTCTTTGCCAAGCACTGTCGAGGGTACAAAATACGGCGCAACGGCAATGCCCGCGGCCGTGGCTTTAAGAAACTGACGACGTGTAACCTTCTGCTTATCCAAAGCAAACGCTCCCGTGTTTCAGTATGGCCAGATAACGATTAAAGCGAATATGGAGAAGTCACACGGTCAACATCCGATTTTCGAAAATGAAAATATTTATGAGCCGGATGACGGCAGGCATCGGGTGACAGCAGCCATGGTGTACAGGCCATGGCTGCATTGCAGGCAAGTGCATATCGTCCGGCGCTTTTTTGCGGGGATCGCGTCGCGGCTGGGAACGGCCGCTTAGTAGACGTTGACGAGGCCGGTGTCGAGGTCGTAAACTGCGGGGACGACTTTGACTTTGCCAGCGGCTACGGCTTCATGGACGATGATGCTGCGCTTGTGGAGGCGGCGGACCATGAGTTCGGCGTTGGAGCGGACTGCGTTGTCGACCAGATCACCTTCGGCATTAAGAACGCGGTAGACTGCCGGGCGAATTTTTGTGACCAGGCCGTCAATGTACATGCCGGATTTGTCGCTGTTGAATTCGGAACTCAGCGACGGAACGGGTTCTTTTTCGTCTTCAAG
>Ga0182738_1005199_pt1 | contig 14028 bp, 8 predicted proteins | sample eDN5th30CBELigMG_FD_128876 | JGI IMG/M metagenome (GOLD analysis project Ga0182738, IMG submission 128876) | Enriched Miracle-Growth compost microbial communities from Emeryville, California, USA - eDNA 5th pass 30_C BE-Lig MG (version 2)... ...
CGGGCCACCGCCATCAAATCAGTGCGATCATCGAATGCATGAACGCCGACGATGACCCCGAGGCCCGGATACGGGAATTGGAGCGCCCGCTGTCGGACTTCGGTGCGCCGGTGGAACTGACCGCCCCGTCGATTGGTTCCGAGGGGCACCGGTCGCCGCCGCGAGGCAACGGCCGGGGATACGCCGTCGTGTTCAGTGTGATGGCGGCGGTGTTCGTGATTGCCACGGCCGCGGCGCTGTTCCTCATGTCCCGCGGCTCGACCGGTACGACGTCGGGGCGCCCAACTATTCCCAGTGGTGCCGCCCCGGCCCCGTCGCTGCCTGGGTCGGCGCCCCCTGTCGTGGCGTCGCCGGCCGTACCGGTGCCTGGCGTCACCATCATCATCACCGGGGCCGGGGAGAACAAGACTCTGGCCTGCGACGGCAATGACGTCTCGGTGAGTGGAGTCAGCAACACCGTCGTGCTCACCGGCCAGTGCGCCGGTCTGACGGTGTCGGGCATCGGCAACATCATCACCGTCGACTCGACGCCGAGGATCACCGCATCCGGTCTGAACAACCGAGTGACCTACCACGCGGGCAATCCCGAGGTGGGTACCTCCGGGCTGGACAACGTCGTCGAACGAGGTTAGGTCAGCCGAGCTGGCGGACCAACGCTTTCTTGTCGATCTTGCCGACCGCCGTGAACGGCAGCGTCGGCAGCGCCGCCAGCTGATCGACGCGGACGTGGGTGGCGACCCCGCACTCGTCGAGATGACGATTCAGCTCTGCCAGCGTCAACGGTGCACCATTGAACACCACTGCAGCGCAGATCTTTTCGCCCAAGTACTGATCCGACAGGCCGACCGCGGCAGCCGATCGAACCGCCGGATGGGCCAGCAAATGCGCCTCCAGTTCGTCGGCGGCGATATTCTCGCCGCCGCGGACGATCACGTCCTTGATCCGCCCGGTCACCTCCAGGTAGTCGTTCGCCAGGCGGCGGACCCGATCCCCGCTGCGGTAGAAGCCTTCCGGGCTGAAGGATCGCGCATTGGCCTCGGCCGCGTTGTAGTAGCCGTTGATCGTGTACGGGCCGCGCACCATCAGCTCACCCTCGGACGCCGCGGCGCCGTCCTCGTCGACCACGCGCAACTCGTCATCGCCGCACAACGGCCGGCCCTGCGTGGTGTCGAGCAACTCCGGAGCGTCGCCGGGCCGGGTGTAGCAGAGCAAGCCCTCGGCCATCCCGAACACCTGCTGCAGGCCTGGCGTCAGTACCTCTCGAATCCGGCGGGCGTCACCGGCGGCTAGCTTGGCGCCGCCGACCTGCAATAACCGCAGAGTCGTCGGCTTCTGCGGCTCCCAGTCGCAGGCTTGGGCCCACAGCGTGGCCAGGGCCGGCACCAGCGCGGTGACCGTCACCCGGTGGCGGGCGATGGTGGCGAAGGCTGCCTCCGGGCTGGGGTCGGCGCCGAAGACGGTGGCTGCGCCCACCGACATGGCGCCTAGCAAGCCGGGGCAGGCGAGCGGAAAATTGTGGGCGGCCGGTAACGCCGCGAGGTAGACGTCGTCGGAGGTCAGCTCACACAGCTGCGCGCTGGCGATGGCGTTGTAGACGTAGTCGTTATGGGTGCGGGGGATCAGCTTGGGCATACCGGTGGTCCCGCCGGAGACCAACAGCAGCGCCGGCGTGGCCGGATCGGGGATGAATCGCGGGGCTGGGGAGCCCTCGGGTGCGTCGTCGATGACGAGCCGTCTCAGCCCCAGTTCGGCAGCCATTGCCGGGTAGTCGAATCCGCCAGTGGCATCAGGGATCACGATCCCCACCGCATCGCTGACCGCGGCCAGATGCCCGATCTCGGCAGTCCGGTGCCCGGGCAGGCACAGCACCGGGACGGCACCTACCCGCAGCAGTCCGAACAGGGTGAACGCGAACGCGCAACTGTTGGGCAACTGCAGCAACACCCGATCGCCGGCGCCGATACCCAGCCGGTGCAGACCCGCCGCCGCGCGATCGGCGGCCGCATCCAACTGCGCATACGACAGCGTCGCGCCTCCATCGATCACCGCGGGCCGCTCAGGCCAACGTGCCGCGGCGTCGTCGAGCAGCGATGCCAACGGTTGCCCGTTCCAGTAGCCGGCCGCACGGTAGGCGGCGGCCCGCTCGTCGGGAAACGGTACGAACCCGTGCATGTGTACTCCCTGGCTGGTCGGCGACCGAACCTAGATAGAGTAGCTTCGAGAAATTAGGGCAGCCTAACGAAGGGTGGGGTGGCGCCGTGGGGCCGGACGAGATACGCGCGCAGGTCGCTGACCTGCTCGGCGCCGACGCCAGCGCCGTCGACCCCGACGCCGACCTGGTCGGACAGGGTCTGGACTCGATCCGGATGATGAGCCTGGCCGGCCGTTGGCGCAAACAGGGCATTGACGTCGACTTCGCCGCGCTGGCCGCCGACCCGCGCATCTCCGCATGGCCGAACCTGCTTGGCGACCGGACCGAACGGGCACCCGTCACCGCGTCGACGGACGACCCGACCGACGCGTGCGCTCCGTTTCCGCTGGCCCCGATGCAGCACGCCATGTGGGTGGGACGCGACGACGACGTCGCGCTCGGCGGGGTGGCCGGGCACCTGTATGTGGAGTTTGATGGGCCCGGTATAGACCCGGATCGGCTGGCCGCCGCCGCCGCCGCGCTGGCCGCCCGCCACCCGATGCTGCGGGTGCAATTCTCAGCCGACGGCACCCAACACATCCGGCCCGATGCCGAACTGCCCGTCGCAGTGCAGGACCTGCGCGGGCTGGACGGCGCCGAGGCGGCCCAGCGGCTGGACGACACCCGCACGGCGAAATCGCATCAACAACTCGACGACGCGGTCTTCGAGCTCACGGTGTCGTTGCTGCCGGACGGCACCGCGCGTCTGCACGTCGACCTGGACATGCAGGCCGCCGACGCGATGAGCTACCGCACCCTGATGGCGGATCTGGCCGCCGCCTACCGGGGGGAGTCGCTGCCGGACCTGGGTTACACCTACCGGCAGTACCGCCACGCCACCGCCGACCGCCAACCCGACGAGAGTCATCGCCAGTGGTGGGCGCAGCGCGTCCCCGACCTGCCCGACCCGCCCAAGTTGCCGCCGCCCGCAGGAGTCCCCGTTGACCCGCGTCGCAGCACCCGGCGGTGGCACTGGCTGAATCCGGACACCCGCGACGCGTTGTTCGGTCAGGCCCGCGCCCACGGCGTCACCCCGGCCATGACTTTGGCCGCCTCGTTCTCCCACAGCCTGGCCAGTTGGTCGGACGCACCGCGCTTCCTGCTCAATGTGCCGCTGTTCGGCCGGGAACCGTTGCACGACGACGTCGACCGGCTGGTGGGTGATTTCACCTCGTCACTGCTGCTGGATGTGGATCTGAGCCAGGCCGGCACCGGCGCGCAGCGCGCGCACGCGGTGCAGGACGCCATGCGTACTGCCGCCGCACACGCCGACTACCCCGGATTGGCGGTGCTGCGCGACTTAAGCCGCCACCGCGGCACGCAGGTGCTGGCGCCGGTGGTGTTCACCAGCGCGCTGGGACTCGGGGAGCTGTTCGCCGACGAGGTCACCGGCGCGTTCGGCACCCCGGTCTGGATCATCTCCCAGGGCCCGCAAGTGCTGCTGGACGCCCAGGTCACCGAGTTCGATGGGGGCATCCTGGTGAATTGGGATGTGCGCGAGGACATGTTCGCGCCGGGCGTGATCGACGCGATGTTCGCCCACCACATCGCCGACCTGACCCGGCTGGCCGCGGGTGACGGCTGGGCGGAACCCGCGCCGGCGGCGTTGCCCGCCGACCAGGCCCGGGTGCGCGCCTCGGTGAACGCGGGCACCGCCGAACCCAGCGGGGAAGCTCTGCAGGACGGGTTCTTTCGCCAGGCCGACCGCGACCCCGAGGCCGTTGCGCTGCTGTACGGGTCGGGGGATTTGAGCTACGGCGAGCTACGCGATCAGTCGTTGGCGGTGGCCGCCGCGTTGCGCGAGCGCGGGGTGCGGCCCGGTGACACCGTGGCGCTGCTGGGACCCAAGGGCGCCGAGCAGATTCCGGCGCTGTTGGGCATCCTGGCCGCCGGGGCGGTCTATCTGCCGATCGCTGCCGATCAGCCGCCCGAGCGCAGAGAACGGATCCTGGCCCTGGGCGGTGCCGTGCTGGCTTTGGTGACCGGGGACGCGGTACCCCCGTTGGCGATTCCGGCGGTGGCGGTGTCCGATGCCCTGCAGCGCCCCGGTGCAGTGGACCCGGTTCGCACCGATCCGTCCGAGCTGGCCTATGTGGTGTTCACCTCCGGCTCCACCGGCGAGCCCAAGGGCGTCGAGGTTACCCACGACGCCGCCATGAACACCATCGAAACCCTTAGCGCTCGTTTCGGATTCGCTCCTAGAGACCGCAGCCTGGCGCTGCTGACCCTGGACGCTGACATGTCGGTGCTCGATGTCTTCGCCATGTTGCGCGCCGGTGCGGCGATCGTGATGGTCAGTGAAGCCGACCGGCGCAGCCCCGAAGTGTGGGCGCAGCTGGTGGCGCGGCACCGGGTCAGCGTGCTCAACCTGATGCCGGGGGCGCTGGAGATGCTGGCCGCCGCCGGCGGCGAACTGTCTTCGGTGCGTGCGGTGTTGACCGGCGGCGACTGGGTGCGCCCGGAACTGGCGCGACGGTTTGCCGCCGCGGCGCCCGGGGTGCGGTTCGCCGGGCTGGGTGGGGCCACTGAAACCGCCATCCATGCCACACTGTGCGAGGTCGAGGGGGAACCGCCGGCGCACTGGGCCGCGGTGCCCTACGGCACCCCGCTGCCCAACATCGCCTGCCGGGTCGTCGGCGCCGACGGAGCCGACCGCCCGGACTGGGTGGCCGGCGAACTATGGGTCACCGGGCGCGGCATCGCCTCGGGTTATCGCGGGCGGCCCGACCTGACCGCCGAGAAGTTTGTCGAGTACGATGGCCGAACCTGGTATCGCACCGGCGATCTGGCCCGTTACCTTCCCGACGGCACCCTGGAATTCGTCGGCCGCGCCGATCACCGGGTCAAGATCAGCGGCTATCGCATCGAACTCGGTGAGGTCGAATCCGCGCTGCGCCGCCTGCCCGGGGTTGCCGAGGCGGTGGTGGTGGCGCTGACTGAACCCGGAGGGCGTGAGGTGTTGGCGGCCGCCGTGCGCACCGGCGATCCCGCGGTCAGCATTGCCGGATTGCAAGCCGCGCTGGCTGACTCGCTGCCCGAGCACATGATTCCAAGGCAGCTGCACGTGGTTTCGGCGATTCCCTACACGGTCTCTGGCAAGATCGACCGGCGGGCGGTGACGGCCGAGCTGGCCGCGGCCGTGGCGGCCGGCGAGGGCTACCGCGAGCCGGCCGGGCCGCTGCAGCGTGCCCTGGCTGCGATCATCGCCGAGGTGCTCGGCGCCGCCCGGGTCGGAGCAGACGACGACTTCTTCGCTTTGGGCGGCGATTCGGTACTGGCCACCGTCGCCGTGTCACGCATCCGCACCTGGCTGGACGCCCCGGGCGCGGTGGTCGCCGACATCTTCGCCACCCGAACCGTCGTCGGGCTGGCAGCTCGACTGGCTGCTGCTGAGGCCGATCCGGACCGGTTGGATGCGGTTGCGGAGATTTACCTGGAGGTGGCGCAGCTCGATGCCGCAGAGGTAGCCGAAGCCTTAGCCGACATTGACTGACTCACTTGCCAGTTCGTGACGAATCTAGTTGGTTGTTGGTGGTGCTTGGGGTTGGAAGGGTTGGTACCACCACCATTGGGCTCGTTCGCCGGTGGGGCCGGGGCAGGGTGCGACTGTGGGTGGTGGGGTGTGTGGTGGTCGGGCCAGCGACGCGGCACTCAGTGGTCGGTCGGTGTTGTCGGTGATGGTGAGATTGATGGCGTCGCCGGTGATGGTGATGATGCCTCGGTGATGCAGGCGGTGGTGGTAGGGACAGACCAGGACCAGGTTGTTCAGTTCGGTTTCGCCGCCGTTTTCCCAGTGCCGGATGTGGTGGGCGTGCAGGCCTCGGGTGGCGCCGCAGCCGGGAACCACGCAGGTCCTGTCGCGGTGTTCGAGGGCGCGGCGAAGTCGGCGGTTGATGGTGCGTGTGGTGCGGCCGGCGCCGATCGGCTCACCGTGGCGCTCGAACCAGACTTCGCAGGTGGCATCGCAGGTCAGATATTGGCGCTCAGCGTCGGTTAGCAGTGGTCCCAAATGTAGTGCGGCGGCGCGCTGCTCGACGTCGAGGTGCACCACTACGGTGGTGTGCTGGCCGTGGGGGCGGCGGGCGGTCTCGGTGTCCCAGCCGGTCTCGATCAGCCGCATGAACGCATCCGCGGTGTTCGGCAGCGGCGGCGTTTGATCGGTTGTGCAGCCGGGATCGTCGTGGTCGTGTTTCCACTGTGCCATCAGGGCGTCCAGATGGGACTGCAGGGCGGCGTCGAACTTCGCCGCGTCGAGAGGGTCGAGTTTGATACGCCAGCAGCTGCCGTGGTCGTCGGTGGTCTTGGTGATCGAGCGCGCCGGTTCGGGTCGGGGATCGGGTTCTGGGCGTGGTTCGAGTTTGACCGCGGTGCGTAGTTGGTTGACCGTAGCCACGCCGGCCAGCTGCGCGTAGTGCTCGTCGGATCCGTTGGCGGCGCGCTGGGCGATGACGCCGACCTGGTCCAGGGAGAAGCGGCCTTCGCGCATCCCCTGAGCACAGCGGGGGAACTCGGCAAGCCGGTGCGCCACGGTTGCGATCGTGGCAGCGTTTCCCGGTGACACCCCGGTTTTCCAGGCCACCAGCGCCGCGATCGAGCGTGCGCCGGTAGCACCCCACAACTCATCGCGTTCCATCTCGGCGATGAGCTCCACGATGCGTCCATCGATCGCGTTGCGTTGACCGGTCAGCTCCGCCAACTCGTCAAACAGCACGTCAAGTCGCCGGGCAGGAGCCAACTCCGCGGTGCTGGCCAAGGCGGTCGTCGACATGACTTCATCATCGCAGCGCGGTCTGACAAGTCCGGGCAGCGCGGATCCGGGCCAACGATCATCCTGATTCACGGCACCGGAAACCGGCTGAAAACTGCAGTCAGATGTCGCGATAAAGGCTGGTGGAGCGCTGTCGCGGTGTGTCAGCATCGGAGATATGAAAGCGCGCCGATCGCTCCTGTTGCTCGGTGTTCCGGCGGCGGTGGCCTTGGCCACGCTGCCCAGCGCACCGGTCGTCGTTCCCGCCGCCTCCGCTGCCGACTGTCCCGACGTCGAGGTGACCTTCGCCCGGGGCACCGCCGAACCGCCAGGTGTCGGCGGAGTCGGCCAGAAATTCATCGACGCGCTGCGCTCGCAGGCCGGGGGGCGCTCCGTCAGCGTGTATGCGGTCAATTACCCGGCAGGCGAGGATTGGCCGCCGTCGGCGTCCGACGGCGCCGGCGATGCCAACGCCCACGTTCAGTCCATGGTCGCGACCTGTCCCAACACCAAACTGGTGCTCGGCGGCTATTCGCAGGGCGCCATGGTCATCGACCTGATCACCATCGCGCGGGCATCGGTGGCGGGCTTCAACGCCGCGACCCTGTCGGCGGAGGAGGCCGAACACGTCGCTGCGGTCGCGGTTTTCGGCAACCCCACCGACCGGTACCTGGGCGGACCGATCAGCGAGATCAGCCCCTGGTACGGCGCCAAGGCGATTGATCTGTGTGCCGACGGCGACCCGATCTGCACTCCGGGGGCCCTGGCGCTGCCTTCGCATGACGAGATGTTCTCCGTGCCGCACCTGTCCTATGCGCAGTCGCCGATGCCCGCTCAGGCCGCGGGCTTCGTGGCCAGGCACCTCTGACGTGGGGCGGCTACCCGATTACCGCCGAAGCCCAGTACTCGCGCAGGCTGGCGATCCGCTCACCGGCGAATTCCAGGATGGCGACTTCCCGCATCCGCTTGCGCACGTTCTGGACGCGGTCGTCGAACGTCGCCTCCCACTCGGCGATCACCGTGGTGCCGTCGGTGGCGGTGTACAGGTTGAGTAAGCGGGCATCGATATTTGCCTGTCCCTCGACGACCTTGTGCTGCCAGTAGTCGCGGATCCCGGCTCGGGTGCGGATCGGTTCGCCCAGCACCCGCTCGTGGTAGGTGGCGTCGTCGGTGAAGATCGTGACGATGAGCTCGGGGTCCTGTTCGGTCCAGGCGCGCAGGTAGGTATCGATCGTGGTGCGGACGTCCATCAGGGGAGTGTGGCCCAACGTGCGGTCTCGTCTTCGCCGAACGTGTATCCAGACCGAAGAAAACGGCCGAAAACCGGGCTGAGTGCACGCTCGACGCAGCAGAGGCACTGGGACAAGCGCGCAGGCGCCCGGATTTCCGGCCCGCTACCTATGGGGGTAACCTAACGCAGGGAAATTAGGGCAGCCTTTACTAATACTTGCGAGGGGATCGGATGGCCGTCGACGACACCTCGGCCGTCGCGCAGTTCCCATCCTGGATCGGCCGCTTTCCCGGGCCCGACGCCCCCACTCTGGTCTTCCCGCATGCTGGTGGAACCGCGGTCAACTACCGCCCGCTGGCGCTGGCCCTGGCTGCCGGTGCCGACACCTACGTCATGCAGTATCCGCAGCGTGCCGACCGTTTCCGTGAGCCGGCCGCCGAAACCCTGCCGGAGTTGGCCCGCAGCCTGTTCGACGCCGCGCCCTGGCACCAGCTCGGGCCGCTGCGCCTGTTCGGCCACAGCATGGGCTCGCTGGTCGCATTCGAGTTCGCCCGGCTCGCCGAAGAGCGCGGCATCGAGATCCAGCGACTGTGGGCCTCGGCGGCCCCTGCACCCGGCGTGGTGGCCGGGCTGCGCAAGGTGCCCACCGGGGATGCGGACCTGCGGGCCGAACTCGCCCAGCTGGGCGGCACCGACCCGCGAATCCTGGCTGACGAGGAATTCCTCACCCTGCTGCTGACCCCGGTGCGCTCGGATTACCTGGCCTTCAACCGTTACCAGTGCGCGCCCGACACCACCATCAGCGCCGACATCACCGTGCTGGGCGGCCGCTCCGACGACCGGGTCCGCGCCGACCTGCTGGAACGCTGGGCCGACCACACCACCGGCGCCTGGTCGATGTCGCTGTACGACGGCGGGCACTTCTATCACTACGAGCACATCGAGACCTTGGCGAAGCGGATCATCGCCGATGAATGATCGGCGCGAGGACCCGGTCGTCATCACCGGCCTCGGCGTCGAGGCGCCCGGTGGGATCGACACCGCCGAGCAGTACTGGTCACTGCTGGCTGAGGGCCGGGAGGCGCTGAGCAGTATCCCCGAAGACCGCGACTGGGCCGTGCGCGAACTCATCGAGGGATCGCATCGCGACGGCTTCAAGCCGATCTGCAACGCAGGCGGATTCCTCTCCGGCGCAGCCGAATTCGACCCCGGATTCTTCGGTATCGCACCACGCGAGGCCGTCGCGATGGACCCGCAACAGCGGGTGGCACTGCGGGTGGCCTGGCGCGCCCTGGAAGATGCCGGCATCAATCCCGACGAGCTCACCGGCCACGACGCCGGGGTGTACCTCGGTGCGTCGGTCACCGGCTACGGCCCGGACATGGCGCAGTTCAGCGCGCACAGCGGTCACCTGCTGCCCGGCACCGCACTGTCGGTGATCTCCGGCCGAATCGCCTACACCCTCGGGCTGGCCGGCCCGGCGATCACCGTCGACACCTCCTGCTCGTCGGCGTTGTCCGCGTTGCACCTGGCGGTGCAGGCGATCCAGACCGGTGATACCGACATGGCGCTCGCCGGTGGGGTATGCGTGATGGGCTCACCCGGCTTCTTCGTCGAGTTCTCCAAGCAGCACGCGCTCTCCGACGACGGCCACTGCCGGCCCTACAGCGCCGCCGCCACTGGAACGGTATGGGCCGAGGGTGCCGGAATCTTTGTGCTGCAACGAAAATCTGCTGCCCTGCGCGAGCGCCGCCACATCTACGGCGAGATCATGGCCAGCCGACTCAACCAGGACGGCCGCACCACCGGCCTGCTCACCCCCAGCGAGCAGGCCCAGCAGCGACTCTTCCGGCACGCCCTGGCCGACGCCGGCGTGCAGCCCAGCCAGGTCGGGATGATCGAGGGCCACGGAACCGGGACCCGGGTCGGAGATCCCGTCGAGCTGCGGTCGCTGATCAGCGTCTACGGCGCCGACACTACAGCCGGCGCCGGCCCGCGGCTGGGCTCGGTGAAATCCAACATCGGCCATAGCCAGGCCGCGGCCGGGGCACTCGGGTTGACCAAGGTGCTCCTTGCCGCCGAGCACCAGGCGATCCCGCCCACCCTGCATGTTCGCGACGGCTGGCACGACGGAATCGACTGGGACGGCCACGGAATCACGCTGGCCGAAACCATCACCGCCTGGCCGGCGAGCGACGGCCGCCGGATCGGTTCGGTGTCGGCGTTCGGGATGAGCGGCACCAATGCCCACCTGATCGTCGGGGTGGCAGAGCGTGCGGAAACGACACTGCCGTGCTGAACAGCCACCCGACCACCCTGCCCGACGGCCGGATCCCCGTGCTGATCTCGGCCCACGCCCGCGACCTGGTGGCTGCCGAGGCCGGCGCGCTGGCGCGTTACCTGCACACCCACCCCGCCACGGTCTCCGCGGTCGCCCAGACCCTGCGGGCCACCCGCCCGGTGCGCCGCTATCGCGCGGTGATCCGCGCCCGCGACGCCGCCGAGCTCCTCGCCGGCCTCGACGCCGTGTACCGCGGTGTCGAACACCCCCTGGTGGCTCAGTCGCATCAGCCTGAGGCCGCTCGCACCGCTTTCGTGTTCCCCGGCCAGGGGAACCAATGGCCCGGCATGGGAGCCGAGTTGCTCGGCGTCGCGGCCTACCGTGCCGAGGCGGACCGTTGCCATGAAGCCTTCCTGCGCGCCGGTCACGCCTCGCCGCTGAGCTACCTACGCGGCACCGAGGACATGGTTCAGCGAGGCTCGACGCAGGAGAGCCGAAGCTGGGACCGCCGCACGGATCCCGTGGTGGTACAGGCCGCGCAGTTCACCCACGCCGCGGCGCTGGCTGCCACCTGGCGGCATTTCGGCGTGCTGCCCGACATCACCGTCGGCCACAGCCTGGGGGAGGTGGCCGCTGCCTACACCGCCGGCGTGGTGGACTTGGACGCCGCCGTGGCGGTGGTGGCCGCACGGGCGCAGCTGACCGACTTGCTGGCCGCCGACGCACCGGTCCGATTCGGTATGGCGATGATCGCCCTGAACGCCGACGCCGCCGCCGACCTCATCGCCGCCACTCCTGGCTGGCTGGAACTGTCGGTGGTCAACGGCCCCGAATCGGTGGTCGTTTCTGGCGAATGGGCTGCGATACAACAGATTCTGGAGTCGGCAGCCCAGCGCGGCGTCTTCGCCCGCGAACTGCCGGTCCGCTACCCGGCGCACACCAGCGCCTTGGAGCCGCTGCGAGACCAGCTAACCGGGCAGCTTCCTGAAGCGCAATTCCACAGCACACCAGTGGAATTCATCGGATCGGTGTACGGCGGCCCGATCCCGCCCGCGACGACGTTCCGCCAGTATTGGTTCGACAATCTGCGCCGGCAGGTTCGGTTCGACCTGGCCGCCGCTGCCGCGGTGGCGCGAAGCGTCACGACGTTCGTCGAGATGTCGGCGCACCCGACCCTGCTGGTGGCGCTCGGCGACTCCGTGGGTGCCGCCCAGGTGCTGGGCAGCACCGACCGTGACCGGCAGGCCGGTGAGGCGCTGGCAGCCAACATCGCCGCTGCGGCGATCGCCGACCCCGGCTATCGCTGGCGCGACTTCGTCCCGGAAGCTTCTGAGCTGCTGCGGCATTTCCCGCACGCGCCGATGCACACCAACCGGCTGTGGGCCGGCACGGAATCGTCCGCGCCGCGCCACCGGATGCCGGTCGTCATGACCGAAAGCTGGCTGCCGGTCACCGAGCCGGAGCAGCGGCCCGTGCGGGTGGCCGTCGTCGACTATGCCGGGCAATCGGCTGAGCTGACCGCACAACTGGTGGCGGCGCTGGACGTCGAAGTGGTGAACCCGGCCGACGCCGAGTTCCTGGTGCTGGTGGCTCCGCTCACCGACCCGGTCGATATCGCCACAGCAACAACCGAGTTCGCCGGGCACGCGGCCAGCCAGACCGCTATTCAGCCAGGACAGAACTGCCGCCGGGTGTGGCTGGTCACCCGCGGCGCCGAGCAACTCGACGGTGATCCGCCGCCGCGCCCAGGTGGCGCCGCGCTGGCCGCGCTGCACCGCAGCACCGGATTCGACTACCCCGATCACACGTTCGCGCATCTGGACCTGCCGGTGCAGCCCACCTCCGCAGATCTGCGAGCCGCCGATGCCGCACTCCGGCTGATCGACACCGAGGTCGCGGTGCGTGCGGGGAGCCTGGCGACCCGGCGATTCGTCGAGTCCGTCGAATCCACCGCCGCCGCAACGGTGCCCACGGTCCCGGAGACCGTGGTGATCAGCGGCGGAACCGGCGCGGTCGGATTGGCCTACGCGGCGTTCTGCGCCGACCACGGCGCCCGCGACATCGTCCTGCTCAGCCGCAGCGGGGCCAGCGATGCGGCGAGGCCGCAAATAGATGCGCTGCGTGCGCGTACCGGAGCACGCATCACCGCGATCCGCTGCGACATCACCGATGACGCCGCAGTCACGGCAGTCATTGCGCGACATCGACCGGTACCGGCCGGGCTGCTGGTGCATACCGCGTCGGCAGAGGCCGTGGCCGCGTCGAAGATTACGGCCGAGGCAGTGCGGGACGCGTTCGGCGCCAAAGTGATCGGACTGGACAACCTGGCACGGCACTGGCCGCTGGACGCCGACGCACGTGTGCTGGTCTGTTCCTCGGTACTGGCGCTGTGGGGCGGCTTGGGCCACGGGCTCTACGCGGCGGCGAACCGGATGGCGGACACCCTGGTGCGACAGTTGCGGGCGCAGGGTCTGGGCGCCACCTCCATCCGCTGGGGGCTGTGGCGCAGCGTGGCCGTGGTCAGCGGCGAGGAGAAGGACCGGATCGCCCGAACCGGCCTCACCCCGATGGCCCCGGAGGCCGCGATCACCGCCGGGCTGCTTGCCGCGCCGGACGATCCGGCGATCCTGGCCGCCGATTTCGACCGACTGGCGGTGTTCTTCGACAGTCAGGGCGTGCCCTCGCCGTTCGATGCATCCCTGACCGCCGCAACGGTGGACGGGCAGGCCGATCGCCCGATCGGTGAGGTGGTGACCGACGAACTGGTGACGGTGCTCGGGCTGGAAGGCCCCGACGACATCGACATGCATCGAGCCCTGGTCGACCTCGGCCTGGATTCACTTCTCGCACTGGACTTGCGCAAGCGCCTAGGGCGGGCCACCGGCCTGCGTGTGGCGCTCGGTCCACTGCTGGCCGGAATGACCGGAGCCCAGCTGACGGCGACGCTGACCGACGACGCAACGCCCGCCGCGGCGACCGAAAGGACTGTGTTCACCCATGACTGACACCGGCGGTTTAGCGAGGCTCGACGAAGGAGAGGCGAAGCTGGAATCGCCGCATGACACCGGCGGTTTAGCGAGGCTCGACGAAGGAGAGGCGAAGCTGGAATCGCCGCATGACACCGGCGGTTTAGCGAGGCTCGACGAAGGAGAGGCGAAGCTGGAATCGCCGCGTGACACCGTCGACCAGGCGACCGACGCGAACGAGCTGCGGCTGGAACTGCTGCGCCGCCGACTCGCCGAACGCGGGCTGGCCGCCACTTCGACATCTGTGGAGCCACCGTCCGGGCCGGCCAATGGGTCTGCTCCGCTGACCATGAGCGACGGACAGCGACGGATGTGGTTCGTGCAGGCGCTCGACCCGGACGGTGCCCTGGCCAACATCTCGGTCTCCTACCGTCTCACCGGTCCACTGGACGGCGCCCGGCTACAGGCCGCACTGGCCGCAGTGGCCGCACGCCACCCGGTGCTGCGCACCGTCTACACCGTCGACGATGCCGGCGAACCGCACCCGGTAATCGCCGAGGTCACGCCGGGCTTTGCCGCACACGACCTGTCCGACCTCGCCGAACAGGCCCG
>Ga0182738_1005200_pt1 | contig 14027 bp, 13 predicted proteins | sample eDN5th30CBELigMG_FD_128876 | JGI IMG/M metagenome (GOLD analysis project Ga0182738, IMG submission 128876) | Enriched Miracle-Growth compost microbial communities from Emeryville, California, USA - eDNA 5th pass 30_C BE-Lig MG (version 2)... ...
CAACGTCTTCGGCGGCCAGGTGCTGGGCCAGGCGCTGATGGCCGCCAGCCTCACCGTGGAGCCGCAGCGGCCGGTGCACTCGATGCACGCCTACTTCCTGCTGCCGGGTGAGCATGCGCCCATCGACTACAGCGTGGACCGCGTGCGCGACGGCCGCAGCTTCACCACCCGCCACGTGCTGGCGCGGCAGAACGGCCGGATCATCTTCGAGATGGCCGCCTCCTTCCAGACGCGCGACCCGGGCATGGAACACCAGGAGCCGATGCCCGCCGTGGCCGGCCCCGAGGGCCTGCCCAGCGAGCTGGAACGCCGCGTGGAGGCCGGCGACCGCCTGCCCGAGCCCTTCCGCGTGAAGGGCACGGTGCCGCACGGCATCGAGTACCGCACGGTTGAGCAGGACGACCTGCTCGACCCCGCGCCGCGCGAGGGCGGCTGTGCCATCTGGATGCGCGCCGTCGCCCCGCTGCCGGACGACCCGGTCGTGCACCGCGCCCTGCTGGCCTACGCTTCCGACCACGGCCTGCTGCGCGCCGCCGCCGTGCGCCACGGCCTGAGCTTCCTGGCCGGCCACGTGCGCGCCGCCAGCCTCGACCACGCCATGTGGTTCCACCGCGACTTCCGCTTCGACGACTGGCTGCTGTACGTGGTGGATTCGCCCAGCGCCAGCGGCGCGCGCGGCCTGTGCTTCGGCCGGGTCTACACGCGCGATGGCCGCCTGGTGGCCTCCGCCGCGCAAGAGGGCATGCTGCGCGTCACCGACCTCGCGCCGGCCGGCGCGCGGGCGTCCGTCATCGTCACTTGAACGGGCTGGCCGTTGCGAACCACAGGCCCACGCCGGTGGCGATGATGAAGGCGCCGTCCGTCACGCCGGCGGCCAGGAAGAACTTGCCCTGCAGCTCCTGCATCAGGTCCGGCTGGCGGGCCGAGCCCTCGATCAGCTTGCTGCCCAGGAGCGCGATGCCGATGCACGAGCCCACCGCGCTCATGCCGATCAGCAGCGCGACGGCCAGGGGGAGGATGTCGAAGCCGGTGCCCATGATGCTGTTCTCCTTCGGGGTTGTTGACGTTGCACCGACTGTCGCGCGGCGGCGGCAGCGCGTCGATGACCCCGAAGGTCATGGGCGGGGCGCTCAGCCGGCCGGCGCCGGCGCGCCCCGCGCGGGCGCCAGCACCGCCGCGATGGCCACCATCATCAGCAGCACGGACGCCCAGTCCTGCCAGTGCAGCACCTCGCCCAGCCACAGCGCGCCGCTGAACACGCCCAGCACCGGGATCAGCATCACGCTCAGCGTCGAGGCGATGGGCGGCAGGCCGCGCGCCAGCGCGAACCAGGCCGCCTGCGCGAAGCCGAAGATCAGCACCGCGTTGTAGAGGACGGCGCTCCAGGCGGCCGCGTCCGGCGCGTGCCACTGGTCGCGCTCCAGCAGCACCGACAGCAGCGTCATCACCACCGCCGTCAGCGCGATCATCCAGAAGGTGACGGTCAGCGTGGGCACCGGCAGCTGCGAGCGCCGCAGCAACTGCGTGCCCAGCGCCCACACCGCGGCCGCCACCAGGGCCAGCGCCAGGTAGCCGGGCCGACCGGCCATGCCCGCGATCTCGTGCCACAGCAGCAGCCCCACGCCCAGGGCGGCCGCGCCCACGCCGAGCCAGCCGCGCGCGCTCAGCCGCGTGCCGTAGAGCAGGGCGCCGATCAGTGCCGAGAAGATCGGCATGGTGTAGCCCAGGATGGCCGCGCGCCCGCTCGACAGGTGCTTGAGCGCGAGGATCATGCAAGCGTGCCAGACGAACATGTTGGTGGCGCTCAGCCACAGCAGCTCGCCCCAGTGCTGCCGCGGCACGCGGAAGGACACCCGCCCGGCCAGCAGGATCGCCGCCAGCACCGGCACGCCGAGCCACAGCGACAGCGTGCGGAAACTCAGTGGCGGGAAGTCGGCGATGCCCAGTTTCATCACCGGCCAGTTCAGGCCCCAGATGAGGGTGAGCGGGACGAGCAGCGCCCATTGGCGCGGGGTCAGTTTCTGCATGGCGTCGGGCATTGTGGCGGCTGGCCGCCAGGGCTGCCGGCGCAGGGGCAATGCGTGCGCGCCGGTGTGCTCATCAGGCCGCCGGCGGCTCGCCCAGCGCGTCTTCCAGCAGCGGCAGCGCCCGCTCGACCGCCGCCTCGCCCTGCGCGATGGCCAGCGCGGCGCGGTGGAAGTCCATGGCCGCGATGTCCGACAGGCGCGGCCGGATCACCACGTCGGCCGGCTCGCCCGCCAGCCGGCTCTGGGTGATGCGCACCTGCATGATGTTCAGGCTGGTGGTCAGCACGTCCAGCATCGAGGGCGCCTGCCGCGCCCGGCCGGCCGCGGCGCGCGGCAGCGGCCGCAGGCGCGCGAGCAGGGCGGCGATCGGCGACGTCGCTGCCGAAGGCGCGCCGGCCTCGTCGGCGCCGCTGCCTTCGGTCTGCACCTCGGCGCGCGCGCGGCGGCCGATCAGGTCCCAGTTCAGGTCCACCGCGATCACCACGTCGGCGCCCATGGCGCGGCACAGCGACACCGGCACGGGGTTGACCAGCCCGCCGTCGACCAGCAGCCGGTCGTCCAGCTGCGCGGGCGTGAACAGGCCGGGCAGCGCGATCGAGGCGCGCACCGCGTCGATCACCGGCCCCTCGCGCAGCCACACCTCGCGGCCCGTGCCCAGCTCGGTGGCGACGCAGGCGAAGGGCAGCGGCAGATGCTCGATGCCCTCGTCGCGGAAATGCTGGCGGAAGAAGCCGGTCAGCCGCGAGCCCTCGATCAGCCCGCCGCCCATGCGGAAGTCCAGCATCGCCACCACGCCGGACCAGGTGAGCCGGCGCACCCAGTCCTCCAGCCAGTCCAGCCGGCCGGCGGCATGCACCGCGCCCACCAGCGCGCCGATCGAGGTGCCGCAGACGATGTCGGGCGCATGGCCCGCGCGCTCCAGCGCGCGGATCACGCCGATGTGCGACCAGCCGCGCGCGGAGCCGCTGCCGAGGGCCAGGCCGATGCGGGGGCGGGAGGAAGACATCGGGTGCAGGATAGCGGACGTATACGGCACCCAGCCTCCGGCAACTTGCCCCGGGACGCTGAAAAGGCGGGCGGCCTCGCAGTACCTGGCCGCCGCCGACGTCCCGCGATGCTCAGTTCGCCAATTCGCGCCAGGCGCTGCGCAGGGGCATGCCGGCTGCGCCCCCCCCGCCCGGCGGGCGCTCGGCGCGGATGCTGCCATCGCTGCCCTGGCGCAGGATCCGGGTTTCGTCGTTGGTGAGCTTGACCCAGCTCTGGCCCACGATCAGCGAACTGGCGCTCCACAGCTCGCCTGCGACGTCCGTGAAGCCGGTGCCGTCGCGCACGTTCAGGTAGTAGCGCCACGACGAACCGCCCGAACTGCAGGCGTCGCTGTTCGGAATGGCGGTGGCGATGGACAGCGTGTCGAACTGCAGCGCGACGTCGATGTTGATGCGCTCGCCCTCGTGCGGCAGGTCCACGTACCAGCCGTTCTTCTCGTTCCAGTTCACGGTGTGGTTGCTGATGCTGGCGGTCTGGGCCTCGTTGTCCAAAGTGAAGGTCTGCTGCACCAGCGTACTGCCTGCCCGTACGTTCCCCAGCGATGTGGAGGTCAGAGCGTCCTTGATGGCATAGATGGTCTGCGTCTGCGTGTTGGCCAGGTCGTCGGTGCTCAAGTAGCGGCCCGTGCCGACGACGATGACCGCCTTGCCCGCGATCTCGGCCAGCTCGGGCCGCGCCGTGATGGGCTGGAGGTTGCCGTCCTTGCGGAAAGAGGCGAGCAACAGTGCGGCGCCGTGGGGTTCCACGAGGTCGTCGATGTCGAAGCGCCAGAGGTTGCCCAGCAGGTCGCCGCCATAGAAGCGCTTGGCCGTGTTGTTCGACGGGTCGTCCACCCACGCGTTGATGCGGGCCAGCCCACTGGGCGTGTCGGTGCTGCCGGCCGTGGTCGGGATGTCCAGCAGCTTCTCGCCCGTATTGGCGTTGAGCACGAAGAGCCGGCCTTTGCCGTCGCCAGGGCTGACGTTGTTGTAGCCCGATGCGAAGACCACCACCCAGGTGCCGTCGGCGCGCTTGGTGATGACCGGGTTGCTGAAGCTCAGGCCGAGGTTGTCGTTGGTGAACTCCCAGAGCGCCTGCGGGTTCTCGGGGTCGGTGACGTCCAGCGCGTAGTAGGCGCGTCCGCCCTTGCCCAGCCCACCCACCAGGATGGTCTTCCAGTCGCTGCCCACCTTGATGTCCGCGATCTCGGGCTTGCCGTCCACGAAGAAGCGGTGGCGCGATTCGTAGCCGTTGTCGGCCAGCCGGTACATCTCGGGCATCACCGCGCGTGGCACAAAGGCCCACAGCTCGGTGCCGCCGTCGCTGCCCGAGGCCGAGAAGGCGTGCAGCATGCCGTCGTTGGCGGCCACGTACACGACGCCCTTGCGGTTCTTCTTGCTCGCGACGAATGCGGCGTAGCCGTCGTCACCATAAGCGAAGGGCGGCTTGCCGACGTAGACCGGGGCACCGTTGACGATGTCGCCCAGCACGCCCTTGCGGACGCGGTACAGCGCCGCGCGGTCGGACGTGGCGGTCTCCAGGGTGCGCGTGCCGCGCAGGTAGTTCACCAGGTTCTCGCCGGTATTGGCGGCCGTGAGGTCGGCCGCGCTCAGGCCTGTGCACTGGGTGGATACCACCGTCTTGCTGCAAAGATTGGAGAAATGCCCATCCAGGCTGTCCGCCTGCAGGTTGGTCCAGTTGAAATCCACCAGCGAGGACGTCGTCCCGCCACGGTAGAGGATCCGGCGGGCCGAGGTGCGCTGCGTTAGCAGTGCCTGGGCAGACCACTGGGCCGTGCTGCCGATCTCGCCCGTCTCGCCGTTGAGTTGATAGGCCTTGAGGTCGCCCGTCCAAGACTGGGTCGTGTAGCTGGCCTGATAGACCTGATTGTTATCGCCCGGGACGAGTTCCAGTGCGCTGGTGGCTGCGGCGGCGGAAGAGCCGGTCTCTTCCATGATGGTGTTGACCACGCCGCTGATGGCCTGGCCCAGATCGGCCGCATTCAGGGCAGAGTAATACTGGCCGCGGCCGTTCACGGCGGCGTGCCAGAGGTCATCGATGGTGCGTGCATCGCCCCCGCTATTGGGCGGTACGGGCCAATCGGCCGCACCCGACACGATGTCGGCGAAGTCGCCACTGGTCTGCGTGAGGTAGTTGCGGTCGTATCTCAAGGTCCCGCTGACACCCAGACCGATGGTGAAGGTCGTCATGTGCTGATGGGTGGCCGTGTCCCGGCCAGCGGCCTTGAGGCTGTTGGTGCAGACGTTCTGTTCGGTGCCCGACGAGCTGGACGTGCAGTTGCCCAGCGCCGAGCTCCGGAGATCGGTGGTGTAGTAGTACTGTGCGACGTCCGCCAGGGTGTTCGACGACTTGGCCGGCGTGGAGGTGCTGGACGTTGCCGTCGCGTACACGATGCCGTTGGCCTTCTGCGATGCGTCGGCGACGTTGGTCCCTGACGTATTCGGCAGTACATAGGTGCCGGCCCGGCAGGTGCCGCCGCTGCTGCCGTTCCCGGGTGCCGACGGGGTGGCCGGTGTCCAATCGGTCCCATTGGATGATGTCTGAAGCGTTTCGCGAACCCGGTACTGGCCGCCGCTGCAGCCATTTCCGTTGCGCGAGCCCACTCGATAGGCAGTGCGCTCATACGTGGTCACGGTGACAGTGCCGTCATGCATGGGCCGATCGACGCCAATGCCATCGGTGTTGCCAACGTTGTTGCCGCTCAGGTCCCTGGGGCCGTAGCTGTCGTTGACGGAATCGTTCCAGTAGCCATCGGTCGATAGCAGCGCATAGTTGCGCTGGCAGGAGTACTGCACCGGGTCCGAAGTCTGACCGCTGGCTTTGTTCGCGTAGTACTGGCCGATCTTCGAGAGGGCGCCGCGCAGCGGCGTGGAGCCGTTGGCTGTCGAGTTGTAGAGCTTGGTGAAGACCGTGCTCTTGTGCGTGCCGTCGAACACGCCCACCGGCTCGAATCCGCTGCTGGTCGCCGCCGTCTTGCTGCTGTTGATGGTGGAGAAGCCCACGCGGTAGCCATCGTTCAACGCTTCGAAGGCTCTCCCCACGGCCGTGCGCATGAGGAAAGTGCGCTTGCGATAGTAAGAGTACCAGTTGGCATAGTTCTGTCTTTGTTCGGCCGACTGATCGAGAATGACGACCTTCTGGAAGACATTGCTGCCGGGCGCGCTGCCCTCGTTGCTCATGCACTGCTTGTAAAAGTCGGTGCTCGTGTCCACGTCCCCGGAGCTGTCATACCTCCAGCTCATGGGTGGAACTGCGGTCTTGTCGCCGGTGTACCTGTAGTAGTAGCGCTTGCCGACCTGGCGCGTCTGCGTGATCTCCCAGGAGTTCCTGCTACCGGAGCCGGCTTTCGAAGTGACGTTGACGGTCAGCGTCCAGGTCCCGCCCGATGCGCTCCACCCCGTCACCACACCGCGCATCCAGCGAGCCGTCGCCCAGGTGGAGCTGTCCAGAGTCACTTCATCGCCGATCTTGAATGTGTCCGCCGCGTTGGCGGAACCACTGACAACGAAGCTCTTGGTGCCTGTTCCGATCTCGACATTGCTGCTGCTTGAGCGCTCCACCGAAACGGTATCTGTATCCCCGAGGTTAGTTTTCGAGTTGCCACCCTGGAATCCGTCATTCCATGCGCTGTTGAAATCGGCTGGATCGTAGGAGGTCCCGTCCGCCTTGCGGGGCGGCTCGTAGGTGAAGGTCGGGTCATACGCCACGCCATTGCACTGGGATGACCAGTAGCCGTACTTGGTGCTGTAGGGCTCGTCCGTGGCATCCCGCGAGCGCCCCAGTTCGTCGGGCATGTAGCTCCAGTTCATGGAGCCGGAGTCGTCCAGGACGAACATCAGGTTCGGCTTGGCCTTGACATTGGGCCGCGTGGCCAGCGGCTCGTCACTGATCGACGTCTGGGCCGCCAGGGCGTTGGAGGCAACGGCCTCCAGCACCAGGAGTGCCGCGCACAGGGCCAAGGGACGCGCTGTCGCGAATCGTCGGAAAAGGGGCTGAGAGATCATGACGGGACTCCTCCTGCGGGCTCTAATGGGCCGGTGCTACTGGAAGCTGACGATGGTTTCGGTGAAGCTGACGGTGTTGCGCGCACCGCGCGCGCGCACCACGATCCGGTAGTAGGGCCCGCTGGGCGCCTCGAAGCGAGCATGCGAGCCGTAGGCCAGCGCGCCGCGGCCGGAGGCACCGCCCGTGCTGCCCAAAGGCTTGGCGCAGTTGTTGTTGACCGTGTCGCTGGCGCTGCCGGGCTTGCTGCAGAGCCTGAAGATCGTGTAGCGCAGCTCATTGCCGTTGACCGTGCCGCCCGAGGCCGATTTCAGCGTGCAACTGGCATAGCTGCCCGTGGGGGCGTAGCGGCATTCACGGTCGGGGTCCGAGGAGCCGCTGCCCCAGTCGATGAGCTTGCGCGCGGCGTTGCCCACGTATTGCTGGCCCGTCACGTCCACCGGCGTCGTCCGATCGTCGGCGTTGAGTTCCTTGGTGCTTGCGTAGTAGCCGCTGGCGGCGATGTCCTCTTCGAGCGAAGCGACGTTGGTTTTCAGCCAGGCGACGGCCTCGCGCGATGCCTGGTCGGCCGCGACCGTGGCGTCCTGCTTGAAGCCGACGTTGCCCAGCACCAGCGCGCCGCTATCGATTGAGCGCACCAGCGCCAAGGTGGCCAATGCCAGCGAAACCAGCGCGATGAGCGCGAAGATCAGCGAGACGCCGCGCTGGCGCCTGTAGGGGGCGTGCATCATGACGACTTGGAGTTCCATAGCATGTTGCGCAGCGGCACGATGGTGTCGTAGACCTTGTAGCGGTAGTGCTGCCAGTCGCTGACGTGATTGATCCTGAGCGTCAGCGGAGTGCCGGTGCCCACCTGCCACTGGGGGGCCGAGGTGGTGACGGGGTCACGCTCGTACTGGGTGCTGCGCGCCACCAGGGCCAGCCGCACGGCGAGCACGCGCTCCCAGTCGGCCGCGGTGGTGGGCGTGGTGTTGTCGTAGGTGTCGATCTGGCCGTCGCCGGTCGTGTCCTTGCCGTACATCGCCTGCAGATTGACGATCTGGGGGTACAGGTCTTCGGCGGTGCTGGTGGCTGCGCCGCTGGTCTGCGCGCGCACCTGCAGCGATTCGTTGTCGATCGAGTACGTCCTGTGGGACAGGCGCCCCAGGTTCAGCAGGAAGGCGCCGCGTTCGTAGCCGGCTTCAGGGAACACGTCGCTGGTGTTCCATGGGTTGGAGCCCGTGGTGTGTGGGATGCGTCTGGCCGTGAGGGTGGCGCTGGTCGGCGATTCGGCATTGCCGTCGTCGGTCACGGAGAACACGGCGCACCACTGGTCCGCGTTGTACTGCCCGTCGCGGGGCACGGCGATCATCAAGTCGCCAGCGGTCACACCCAGGGAGGAGCCGACCTCGAACGCGCCGGCGTCTTTGGCGTGGTCGGTGCTGACGGGCATGGGCGCGGAGAAGTTCGCCGTCTGGCCCTGCAGGATGGTGATGGTGTCCGGCGCGCCATCGGCACCATCGGCGATGACGACCGGGGCCAGCACCGGCGCGAAGTCGATGGCGGCAGAGTCTGCCGGGGCGGCTGGGTCCTTGAACTTGCCCTTGACGGGGCAGCCCAGCGCCACGGGGTTGCTGGCCACACCATAGCCGGACATCTGCAGCTCGCGCTGCAGCGTGTACAGCGCCAGCGTACCGTTGACCTGGGCGTCGCTGCCGGACGAGATCGTGCGCTTCTTGCCTTCCGTGACGGCCATCGTCTGGGTGATGACCAGCACGGTGAGCATGCCCAGCACGATGCCGACCATGAGCTCGACCAGCGTGAAGCCGCGCTGCAGGCGTCGCCGCGGCAGGGAAAAGTGCAGGGTGTTCATCAGATGGACTTCGGCACTACGGTGCTTTGCGTGACGTAGCGATGGGTCTGCCCGTCGGGCAGCGTCCAGGTGATGGTGATCGACACGTCGCCCGTGCTGCTGTCGACCGTGATGGCGGCATCCCCGCCGGGCAGGACCTGGCCGACCTTGGTGCGCCACTCGGTGCAACTGCTGGCTTCGCAGCCGTCGGCGCCGTCGAAGTTCGCGATCTCGTCGATATGGGTCCACATGCGTGCCAGGGCCTCGCTGGCGAGGTAGGCGGCGTCCGCGCGCAGCTTGGACTCGGTCTGTGTCTGTGTCAGCCGGCTCTGCATGCCGACCAGGCCCAGCACGCCGAGCATGAAGATCAGCAGGGCGACCAGGATCTCGATCATCACCACGCCGCGTTGGACAGCCGCGCGCGGCGTCCGGCGGCGGATGGGTGCGGGTTTCAGCATTTGCGCGGATCTCCGTCGGTGATGGATTCGCTGGGATCGCACATGCGCACGCTGCCAGCAGGTGTGACGAGCAGGCGTAGCGGCCGGTAGGTCGTGTCGTCGTTCGGCCCCGTGACGTCGATGCGCGCGATGCCGCTGCCGCTACCGACATCGATGGCGCGGCCGAAGCCGTTGAAGGTGACGGTGGTGGCCGCGCTGTCATCGCCGGCCACGGCGGTGACGTTCACGCGGCCGCCCGCGTCGCCGGCCGTCCGGGAGGCCAGGATCGGCGGAGACGACTGCTCGTTGCCCCCGCACTCGGATGCCGGTGAAGACGTGCTGACGACCCACGAGCCACTGGCCGATGACAGGGCGCAGCTGTCGTCCATGGTGTGCGGGCTTGTCAGCGAGACGAGAAAGAAGGACACCTCCCGATTGCCCTTGATCGCTTCGTTGCGTGCGGTCTGCAGTCCCTGTTGCAGCGCTTCGGTCGTGTTGCGGATGCGGGTGTTGTCGAGCCAGGTGCCGATCGATGGCAAGGCCGCCATCAGCAGGAACCCCAGCACCGCGATGCTGACGATCAGCTCGACCAGCGTGAAGCCTCGTTGCCGCATGGTGCCTGTGCCTCTCAGCAACTGCTGCTGCTCGTCAGCCAGCAGGTGGCCGTGCTGGTGCTGCCCTTGAACTGGGTCGTGGCACGGTCGCCGCGGTGATTGATGGTGTAGGTATGGCCCGTTGCCCGGTCGGATGCGCCGGTGGCCGTGATGGTGTAGCCCTGGCCGCTGTCACTGGTGGCACAGGTGTAGGTGAAGCGGCCGGTGGTGATCGGAAAGGTGTTCCAGCTGCTGGCACTGCTGTCCGCGGCGCAGGCTGCGTCACTGCCGTAGTTGCGGTTGTCCTGGTAGTACTGCTCCATCTTGGTCCGGTAATCGGACAGGCCGCTGAACGCCTCGGGCAGTTGCCCACGCCGCACATAGTCGTTGTACGAGGGCAGCGCGATGGCCGCCAGGATGCCGATCACGGCCACCACGATCATGACCTCGATGAGCGTGAAGCCGCGGGTGGCACGGCCGTGGCGGAAATGGAGGGGATGTTGCAAAGCCATGGTCTTTCGGAAGGAGGAGCACCGCGGGCGCCACCGCGAGGTGTGCGCACGAAGACACAATGGTCACAGAATGTCCGCAATTGTTTTCAATTGCAAACCCGCTGGTCCGCGCATCCGCGCCACTCGTCGGCCGGTGTCCAGGCGCCGAAGCGCGTCAGATCAGGGGGCTACGCGATGGCTTGGCTCTGTGCGTGATAGTGAGCACTTCCATTTGGCAATGGGGCGATCGCCTGCCCTTGCCCGCTTGCCAGGGAACAAGCCCACCCGCTGCAGCGGGTGGGGATTGCGGGCTCAGCCCGCCACCCAGCTCCCCGACTTGCCCCCGTGCTTCTCCAGCACGCGCACGCCGGTGATGGCCATGCCCCGGTCCACCGCCTTGCACATGTCGTAGACCGTCAGCAGCGCCACCTGCACGCTGGTGAGCGCTTCCATCTCCACGCCGGTCGGGCCGACGGTCTCGACGGTGGCGGTGCAGCGCACGTGCGGCACGGGCGCGGCGGCGGTCTCGAAGTCGACGGCCACCCGCGTCAGCGCCAGCGGGTGGCACAGCGGGACGAGGTCGCTGGTCTTCTTGGCGGCCTGGATGCCGGCGATGCGGGCCACGCCGAGCACGTCGCCCTTCTTCGCGCTGCCCGACTCGATCAGCGCCAGCGTCTCGGCCCGCATCTCGATGACGCCCGTGGCCACGGCCACCCGCCGGGTGGCGGGCTTGCCCGCCACGTCGACCATGTGGGCCTGGCCCTGGGCGTCGAAGTGGGTGAGGGGCGAGGAGGCGGCGGGCGAACTCATGCTGAACGATCGGCGGTGTGGCGCATCATACGGGCCGGGTCCGGCGGCCGCCCGCCGCTGCCCGCACGCCCGACGAGAACCGCCGACCGATGCTTCGACCGCCTCTGCCCCCGCGTCCTCCTGCCTTCCGCCATGCACGCCCGCTGCTGGCCGCCCTGCTGATCGCCTCCCAGGTCCTGTGGCCGCTGCAGGGCCATGCCCAGGTGCAGACGCTGCCCGGCCTGTCCGACGGCGCGGAGATGACCGCCACCGCCGAGCGCCAGCTGGGCGACCGCATCGCCCGCGAGCTGTACCGCGACCCGGACTACATCGACGACCCGGTGCTGGCGGACTACGTGCAGGACATCTGGCAGCGCCTGCTGGCCGCCGCCCGCACGCGCGGCGAGCTCACCCCCGAACTGGACGAGCGCTACGCCTGGCAGGTGATGATCGGCCGCGACCGCACCGTCAACGCCTTCGCGCTGCCCGGCGGCTACCTGGGCCTGCACACGGGGCTGATCGCGATCACCGAGACCCGCGACGAACTGGCCTCGGTGCTGGGGCACGAGCTGACGCACGTGACGCAGCGCCACATCTCGCGCATGCTGACCCAGCAGAGCCGCCAGGCCCCGCTGCTGCTGGCCGCCATGATCCTCGGCGGCCTGGCCGCGGCCAAGAGCAGGAGCGGCGGCGACCTGGGCATGGCGGCGATGGTCGGCGGCCAGGCCATGGCCATGCAGAAGCAGCTGGACTTCTCGCGCGACATGGAGCGCGAGGCCGACCGCATCGGCTTCGGCGTGATGACGCAGGCCGGCTTCTCGCCGCGCGGCGCGGCCGCGATGTTCGAGAAGCTGCAGTACGCCTCGCGGCTGAACGACAACGGCTCCTATCCCTACCTGCGCAGCCACCCGCTGACCGGCGAGCGCCTCACGGAGATGGAGGCGCGCTTCCAGTTCCGCACCGAGGCGGTCGCGCCGCTGGCGCCGCAGATGGAGCACGCCATGATCGCGGCCCGCGCCCGGGTGCTCAGCCGCCCCGGCGCCGACCTGCTGCGCCAGTGGCTGCAGGCGGTCGACAGCAGCGAGTTCGCCCGCGCCCGCCCGGCGCAGCAGGCCGGCATGCTCTATGCCGCCGCCCGCTCCGCCGTCGAACTGCGGGACCTGAAGGCCGCCCGTGCCCTGGCCGCGCGCCTGGCCGCCCGCGTGCAGGGCGACGCGCCGGCCGAGCGGCTGGCCCGGCTGCTGCAGGCGGAGGTGGAGCTGGACGCCGGCAATGGCCCCGCCGCGGCGGCGCTGCTGGACCCGAAGGCGCATCCGAAGGACCGCGCGGAACTGGTGCTCGCGGCGCAGGCCGCCGTCGCCGCCCGCCAGCCGGACGGCGTGGCCCCGCTGCTGCGCGACTGGGTGGCGCTGCATCCGCGCGATGCGACCGCGTGGCGCACGTTGTCGGCGGTGTACGGGGTTCAGGGCGAGACGCTGCGCGCCATCCGTGCCGACGCCGAGGCCAACGTCGCGGTGCTCGACTACGTGGCCGCGCGCGACCGCTTCCGCGCCGCACAGGACTGGGTGCGCCAGGCCGGCCCCGGCACGAAGGTGGACCACTACGAGGCGTCGATCATCGACACCCGTGCGCGCGAGGTGGAGGCCAAGGCGAAGGAGCAGCTCGCCGACAAGGACAAGCCGCTGCAGTAAATAGGCGGCGGCTGCCGGTTCAGCGTTTGCCCAGCAGCCCGCCCAGCGCCGCCTCGATCAGCACCCCGAGGATCGAGTACAGCAGCGAGCCCAGCACCGCCGCCCAGAAGCCGCTGACGTGGAAGCCCTGCAGCAGCCCCGAGGCGGCCCAGAACAGCAGGGCGTTGATGACGAAGAGGAACAGGCCCAGCGTGACGATGGTGACAGGAAAGGTGAGCACCACCAGCACCGGCCGCACGACCATGTTCAGCAGGCCGATCACCGCCGCGGCGATGAGCGCGCTGCCGAAGCTCGCCACCTGCACGCCGCCATAGAGATAAGCCACTGCCAGCAGCGCCACAGCGCTGAGCAGCCATTTGAGGATCAGACGCATGGCCGCAGCATAGCGGCAATGCCGCTGCAGCAGCGGCCTATTCCGCCAGCTCGTTCGCCAGCACCAGCAGCGCGCCCATGCCGGCCACCGCGCCGGGCAGCGCCCAGCCGGACTGCGCCGGCTGCTGGCCCACCGCCACCGGCTCCATGTCCACGCCCACCTTCGGGCGGCGGGCATCGACGACGGGCACGGCGCCGTGCTCGAGCTGCAGCTTGCGGGTCAGCTCGACCAGCGGGCCTTTGGCCAGCACTGCCGTCACCTGCGCGCCGCCGGCCGTGAGGGCCGGGGCCATGGTTTCCTGCGCGCGCGCGAACCACTTGGCGCGCCAGTTCTCGCGTGCGCTGTGGCTCACCCACTTGCTGATGCGGTGCGTCATGCGCGGGGCGCAGGCCACCAGCACCCAGTGCCGCGGCGCGCCGCCGGCCGTGGCGGGGGCGAGCCGTTCGAGGTGTTCGCGGGCGTAGGCCGCGTCATCGACGTAGAGAATGATCTTGTCGCTCATCTCGAATCTCCTCCAGGGAGGGCGGCTCGCGCCGGGATGGAAGGCCGCGCCCGGGGGCGCGGCGGCAGGTGCGGACAGTGTGCCAGATCAGCCGTGCTGCGCGCCACCACCGGTGCGGCGCGAGGCCAGCAGCTTGCCGATCGCCAGCACCAGCAGCGCGCCGGCGACGTGGGCCGTCCAGTACAGCGTGTCGGAGATGACGGCCTGGCCGTCGGCGCCCACGGTGCCCAGCTTGGGCATCCAG
>Ga0182738_1005202_pt1 | contig 14022 bp, 8 predicted proteins | sample eDN5th30CBELigMG_FD_128876 | JGI IMG/M metagenome (GOLD analysis project Ga0182738, IMG submission 128876) | Enriched Miracle-Growth compost microbial communities from Emeryville, California, USA - eDNA 5th pass 30_C BE-Lig MG (version 2)... ...
CGACACTGCTTTCGCGCGCGCTTCGCTGCGATCCTGCAGGATCATGTTTGCCGTCGTCGCCTGTTCGTTGGCGATCGCACGAGCCTCGCCAGCCTGCCGCAGCGCCGTGTTTGCACCTTTCAGCACGTTCTGGGCGTGCAGGACGGCGAGGCGCGCCCTGGCCAGTTGCGCCTGCAGCTCCTCGACCCGGGCGCCGACGGTCTGGCGCAGCACCTCGAAGCGGGCGAAGGCTTCCTCCGCCTCGATGCGCGCGGAGGCGAGCACTGCCTGGCGCTTGTCGAGGTCCTCGCGCATCTCGCTCTCGCGGATCTGCTGGCGCCGCAACTCGGCCAGCGCCAACCTGAGCTCGTGCGCGGCTTGCGCCAGCAGCACCTGCGTGTCGCGATAGTCCTCGAGCGCGGTCTCGATCGCCGCAAGCGCGTGGGGCGCAAGGGGCAGGCCGAGATCGGCGGCATCGGCCGCGAGCTGCGCGCTCACGGCCTCGAGGGCGAGCCTCGTTTCCCGACAGCGTTCGTCGGCCTCGGCGAGCCATTCCCGGGCGCGTTGCGTGTCGCGCGCGCAGGCGGCGGCGGCGAGATGGGCGTTGCGCAGCCTCTCGTCGGCCGGGCTCGTGCGCCATTCGTGCTCGGCTCGCGCCTGGTCCCGCGCCAGTTGCTCCGTCGCGGCATCCACGGCCGAGAGCTCGTCGGCAAGCTGCGCCAGCTGTCCGGCGATTTCCGCAAGGCGCCGCGCGCGCGCCGCGGTGCGAGCGGCATAGCCGACATGGACAGCCACCGGCTTCGCCCAGGCACCCGACAGGACTCCGAGCCGGAAGCGGCCGTCGGGAGCAACCCAGGCTTCGCTGCCGGCGTCGTCGTCCTCTCCGCACGCGATTGCGGCCAGTATCCGATCGATCGTGCCTGCCGGCACGACGCCGTCCGCCGGCGCGGCGGCCTGGAGGTAGCCGGCGAGCGAGGGCGAGCCTTGCCGTCGCTCGACCAGCTGGGTGTCGAGAAGCGGTACGCCGCCATCGCCTGCCTGCAGATGCCCGTCGGGGGAGACCCAGGCGTCGAGAAGGCCGGCACCTTCGAGCGCCGCTTCGAGACCGGCACGCTGCTGCGCGGCAATCCCCTCGCGAAAATCGACGACCTGCCACAGCGGCGCGCCCGTCCGCCCGACCCGGGTATCGGGCGCACGCGTATGGGGAAGCGGGGGCGGGGGATCGACACCGGTGTTCAGGCGTTCGCGTTCATCTTCCAACGCGGTGCGCGTCGCCTGAAGGGCCTCGCGCCGATCGTCGAGCGCCACACGGCGGCGGGCCAGGCTCAGGTTCGCGCGCTGCTGGGCCGCCTGCAGCAGGTGTCGCGCCGGGTTGTCGCCTTGCAACGTGACGACCCAGTCGGCCAGAGCCACGACGGCTGCGCGACTATCGTCGGGACTGACTGCGAGTTGCCCGAGACTCGCGAAGTGGCTTTCCCAGTTCTCGATCGCATCCCGGCCCTCGCGCTCGACCTCCGCATCGGCTTGCTCGCGGCGGCCGACGGCGATGGCCAGAGCGTCCTGCCTTTCGTCGCGAATCCGCTCGCTCTGGAAGTTCTTCTCTTCGGCCGTCCTTGCCTCGGCGTGGCGTCGGCGCAGCGTTGCGATCTGGTCTCGCCGGCGGACCACCGCGTGGCGAAGGTCGGCGCAGGCGCTCTCGTAGGCCTGCGGCGAGAGGTCGGCCAGGGCCGCGGCATCGGATCCCACGAGCGGGCTTTCGGCATGCGCGGCGGCGAGCCCGGCGCGATCGGCGAGCGTGGCGCCTTGCCCGCGCAGGTGGACCAGCGCGCGCTCGGCCTCGGTCGCTCGCTGCGTGCCGTGGCGCGTCTCCTCGACGCTGCGCTTCAGGCGCGAGGCCGCCTCTTCGACCCCGGCAGCAGCAGCTTCCTGCGCCCGCCGGCGTGCCTCGGCGTCGCGCTCGGCGCCAGAGAGGCGGTTCGCATCCTGGTTCGCGGGGTCCGCGCGCAGCGTCTCGAGCGTGGCCTCTTCGCGCGCAAGCTCGACCTCGGCATTGGCGTGGACGGCGGTTGCGCCCGCTTCCGCGGTCTCGGCGCTCGCGAGCCGGGCCTGGGCTTCGCCGCGCGCCCGGCTCGCGCCGTCGAACTCCGTCTGGGCCTGGCGCAGCGCTCGCGCCTGTCGCCGGCTCTGGGTACCGGCATAGACGCGGTAGCGCTGCTCGAAGCGATCGATCACCCTGGCAAGCGCCTGGTATTCCTCGAGCTGGCGACGATCTTCCTCGAGCTGACCCAGCGCCTCGGCCACGTCGCCCAGCAGCTCGGGCGCGAGCGGCGGCAGCGCCTCGGTCAAGGCATTCGAGAGAGCGGTTTCGTCGGGCTTTTTCGAGAGCTGAGGCTGACGTAGCTGGATCAGCGTATCCATCAGCGCGTCGTAGCGCTTGCTGCCGAGGTGGAACAACCGCTCGTCGACGGCACGACGGTAGCTCGCGGCGGTGTCGAACATCTGGCCGCGACCCTCGAGCGCGTCCCTCAGCCGCTCTCGCGTCAGGACGACCCGCTGGCTGCTGATCAGCCAGAGGTCCTGGTTGATGCGCGACCCGCCCTCGGCGTCGTCGAGCACGAAGAACCAGCTATCGACCTGCGGCCGCGCGGCGACGGCCGACAGTCCCGCGCCGAGCGAGAGATAGCGCGGCGTGCCGTCCTCGGCGATCCGCCCGAACTCGATCCACGTGTAGCCGATGCGCCGGTCGTGGACGTTCATCAGCAGGTTCCACGCCATCCGCTTGCCATTGTCGCCGTCCGGCTCGACGCGCGACGGCTTGAGCTGCGCATCGAGGAGGAACGGCAAGGTCAGCGACAGCACCTTGGATTTGCCGGTGCCATTGTTGCCGCGCAGAAGAAGATGGCCGTCCCGGAACCAGAATTCCTCGCTGTCGTAGTGGAACATCTCGACGAGGCCGAGCCGCAAGGGCTGCCAACGCCGATGCTTCGGGACAGGCAGCGCCGCCTTTTCACGCGGCAGGTCGGGATCGATCAGGCGGTCGTTCATTTCAGGTCGAAGGACATCTGGGTCTTGCGCGGAGCGCGATGGTCGCGGACTTCGGCCTCGCCGACGGAGAAGCGGGCGATTGCCGGCAGGGGTCGTACCATGTCCGCATTTCGGGCGATCAAGTGGAGCTTTTCCAGCCGTTCGAGAGCCGTGGCCGCCAGCTCGTGCTCGGCACCGGACTCACGTGCGGACTTCCGCCAATAGCGGCCGTAGCGCGTCCTGGCCTCGCGCAGGAAGTCGACGATGTCCTGCTGCCGGACAACCTCGGCGAGCGGCGGCGCGGCGCCATTCGCCGGCCGACGGCGGCAGATGGCGGCCAGATGCTCGGCGACGAGCAGCGTCGCGTGGGCCTCGGTCCCTTCGGCAGGCATGGCGACATCCGTCAGCAAGCCGGCCTCGTCGACCAGGGCGAGCCCTTCGGCACGCTGCTCCGCCACCAGTCCGGCCGCGTCGCACAGGCGGGCAGCCATGGGGCCTCGCTGGTTGACGAAATAGGCGCGCGGGTCCGCGTCGAGGGTTTCGAAGTAGACCACCGGGTCATCGAGCAGCCGGCGTGCCAGCTGGTGACGCAGCGCGGTGCGCCGGCCGTCATCGCTGTCGGCAACATGCTCGTCGACCATGGCACGCAGCCGTTCCTCGAGCGAGGCCGGCGTTTCTTCCGGCGCCCACGTCGATGGACCGCGCACGGCCGCCAGCATGCCGGCGAGCAGGCGGCGCTGGATGTCGTAGAGAGCATCGGCCTGCTCGCCGCCGCCGCTCACGAAGGCTTCTTCGTCGCCGACCACGCGCTGCAGGATGCCAAGGTCGAGGAGCGTGCGGCAGACCGTCACCAGTTCGCGCCGCTCGCGATGCGTCTCCAGGGTGAAGGTGAAGGCATCCTGCACGAGCGCCAGCTCGGCGGCGAGCTGCAGCAACCGCTCTCCCAGCAGGCAGAGCGTGATCTGCGCATCGGCCCGTTCGAGGATCGCACAGGCGAGCGACAGCAGCACATAGCGCCGCCGATCGTAGCCCGGCAACCCGCGCACCGGGCTGGCGAGATCCGCCGGCCGCTTGAACAGGCGCGCGCCCTCGCGCTCGATCTGGAGCGTCCAGCCGGCTTCCCGGGCGAACCAGTCGCGCAAGGCATCGGCATGGCGACGCACGGTGGCGAAGTCCTCGTGTCCCGGGGCCATCAACGGTGTCATCAGGAGCGCGCGCACGGCCGCACGGAATTCCTCGCGTTCGACCTCGCGCTGATGGCTGCGGATGCTTCGGCTGTCGCGATCGCCGTCGAGGATCGTCATCCGCCATCTCGCGTCGGCGTGACGGTGATCAGATGGTCGCGGCCGGAGAAGACACCGAGCGAGGTATTGATGCTCGCCCGGCTGTCGGCGGCAAGCGGCGTCAGCCGGATGCGGAACAATCCATCGCTGGTCTGTCGCTCGACCGAGGCTTCCGGCCCGGTCTGCTCCGTCAGCGCTTCGCCCAGCAGCCCCAGGAAGACGCCGAACGCAGGAGTGTCGAGATCGCCGAGTTCGGAAAGCCGCATCGGGCGGCCGGTGGCGAGTCGCAGGCGCGCCGCCTCCACTTGCGACCATTCCTCGGCCAGCTCCCGCGCGAGCTGGGCACGCGCTTCCGAACGGTCCTTGACCCGGGGCAGCGGGCCGCGCGGCGCCGCTTCGCCATATTCGCGCAGCCGCGGATGAATCCTGAGGGGAGGGGCGTCGGCCCATCTCGTGCTCGACGGCAGCTCGCCGTCGCTGTCGGTGTCGAGCGAGAAATGGCGCGCGGAATTGATGGCGAAAGCGGCGCGCGCGAGCCGGTGGGCCTCGCGATCGTCGGCGCACTCGGCGAACCAGCCTGCCAGAACGCGAAAGTCGGCCGAGCGATCGCTGCGGCCGCTGCGCCGCTCGTTGAGCGCCGAGATCGCGCCCAGCAGTTGCGGAATGGCGGCCCGCGCCCGGGTGCGCAGCAGCTCCGCCTGCGATGCCTCATGGCCGGTGCGGAAAAACCAGCCCCGCAGGCCCGCCCAGCGCTCCTGCCAGGCTTGCCGGTACTGGGCCAGGGAAACAGCCCGCTCGTGGGCGTCGCCGGGCGCTGCATCGCGGGCTTCGCGCTCGGCGACCCGCTGCAGCATCGCGTCCATGCCCGCCTCCAGCGAGTGGATGAGCCGGGCGATGGCATCGGAGCGACGGACGAGATCGCCGATGAAGCGCTCGAGGTAATCGATCAGCCGGCGCTTGTAGCTCGCCACCGCACTGGCCTCGGCTTGCTGCAGCTCCACGCTGCGCGCCACGCCGGCCATGAAGGCCTGAGCGTTCTCCGCCAGGCTCTCGAAGACGCTGACCAGGTCGCGCAGTGTCTCGTGGATCTTGGCGACGTCGGGCTCCGATGCGTCGCCCAGCACCTTCAGGGCCTGCAGCCTGTTCGCGATGTCTTCGAGCGCCACGGTCTGCAATTCGGCCCGGCGATGCAGGGTCTGCACGAAGACCGTCAGAGCCGTCTCGACCGCCTCTCCGCCCTGCGACAGCCGATAGAGGAAACGCGCGCGATAGAAGTCGCCGAGGCTCGAGACGCGGGCGGTGTCGGGATGCGATTCGAGATTGCCCCACTCGACGAGCTGGGCGAGGGCGGCGTTGATCTCCTCGATGCGGGGCACGTGGTCCGGCCAGCGCGCTTCGGCAAGGACCTCGTCGGGCCTCAATTGCAGGCGGTACTGCCGCTTCGCCAGGGCGAAGACGTCCATGATGGAGCGGTAAAGGGCAGCCTTTTCCGCGCTCACATGCCGAAAGAGATCGGCCGATTCGCTCACGGTCTGTATGGAAATCGTCTGGTCCTCCCGTGGCGGAGCCCCACCCGTGTCTGTCTCGTCCTATCCATCAAGGCTGGAACAAAAAGAGAATATGGCCGATACGGACCACAGCGGGAAGCTGCAAATGAGCGCGCATCCGCGGACCCCGCTGTCGATACGGATCAAAGCGCCAGCGGCAGCTCCAGATGCTCGGCGTACATCATGTCGCGGTGCCGAAGCAGGATCGGATCAAGCGCTGCATCGGTGGCCGGGTCGCGCGTCTCCATCGCTGCGCGGCTGCTGGCGTCCATCGCGCACTGCTCGGGCGGCAGCGGTCGGAACAGGGCCATGAAGGTCGCGCTGTAGATGTCCACGGCCGTAAGAGTGCCGCCAAAATAGTAGCTGCCGCCGCTGGCCTTCAGTCGCGTCGCCAGCATGCGGAGCAGGGCAGCCACCCGGGCGGCGGCCGCGGCACCGGTCTCAGCGCTGTAACCGTACTTGCGGCCGAGATATTGCGACACGCGCTCGGGAAAGCCGCCGTTCTTCTGCAGGCCGGCATGGACGAGCTGCAGGCGGCGTGCCCAGCCGAGGCCACCTTCACCGCAGATTTCGTGCGACAAGCCGAACATCGTGGCGCGGTCGGCGGCATTGGCGGGCACGAGCGACGGCGTTGGCGCCAGCCGCTCGGCCAGCAGCAGGATCTCGGCCCAGCCCGTCCGCGGCGGCTCATTGTCGTAGATCGCGATCGGGCCGCTGCGCTGGCCGGCCCACTGCTTCAGCGGCTCGCTGTCGTAGGCCAGGCGCACGGCGACCCAGTCGATCGCCTTGAGGCGCAGGATGCCCTTGGCGGCCTCGCCCCACGGACTCGGCACGCTGCCGACGACCACCATGCGCAAGCCCTTGCGCGCGATGGCTTCTTCCACGCTGACATACTGCACGGGCATCGGTCATTTCACCTTGTAGAGGCCCAACGAGCCGCGATAGGGCGCGCACAGGCCCCGGGGAAGCTTGCGCACTCCGCTGCGTCGAGCCCTGGCCCGAGCGGCGAGAGGCCGGGCGTAGAGCGGGAGACGCCGGTCGGGAGGGCAATAGTGCGCGGTTTCATCGTGCCCCGTATCAGAAGAGTTCATTAAGACGACGGAGTGCGTCCGGTCCTGCAAACCAGTCAAGGGGACCGTCGGTGGAAAAGGCTATCACGATCGGGATCGATACCGCGAAGACCGCTTTCGAATGCACGGCCGCAACGTTTCAGCGAGGGAATGTCGCGCCGCCGGCTGAAGCGGGCGCAGACCCCGGGGAGCCGCCCGCAGGGCCGCAGCTTCGCCGAATAGCGACACACCCGCCTCGCCCTGAGAGGGCGTGAATATTTTGACTGGCTCGGGTCGCTTGGGGGCGCGTCACGCCAGTGACGCGTCATGGGATGCAGCAATAACGGACTCCGGAAACGAACCGCGCGTGCGCAACCTGGGGCGCAGGCCGACGGCCGAAGCCTTTGCGAGGAGCAAGGCGGGCCACATGACCGCTCCTGCTTCCTACCACCGGACGTTGCTTCTATCCCTTGCGAAACGGGAGTCGTCCATACAGACGTTAGTGACTTGCCCGCGGTCTTTCAGTAGAAATTCAGTTGGGAAGCAAGTGCCGTCTTTCGACGGCAGTGGGGAGTTGCCCTGGTCCAGGGCACTGAATGGACAGCTGGCGCTTGGGGAGCATGAAACGATTGGACGCAGCGTGGCTGCTGTGGCGAGGGGGCAACTTCACGTGTGCTCTGCCGGTCGAGCACGTGCTGGAGGTTATGCGTCCACTTTCGATCAAGGTCGTATCTGGGTCACCTCCTCCTCTGTGCGGCATGACTCTGATTCGCGGCCAGGCAACGCCGGTGATCGATGCCGGCTTGCTGCTCGGGGATCAGCCTACCGTTGCCAACTATCTGGTCGCCATCCGGGTTGGCAGCAGGAATGTGGCCTTAGCGGCTGAAAACGTCATCGGAGTCCGCGAGCTGCCGGAAGGCGCAGCCGACCTTCCGCCGCTTCTTCGAAGCGCAGCGGGCAAGCTGATCTCCGCAGTCGAGACGCTCGATTCGGAATTGCTCGTGCGATTGCAAGCTGCCCGGCTATTGCCCGACGCGGTTCTTCGCTCCATTCCCGTGGGCGGAGCATGACGATGAGGGGGCCGCCGTCGCCGTGCGATGTCGACCGATTTCGAATGGCAATCCTTCGACATGTCGGCCTCCAGTTTGACGATTCAAAGTTGCCATTGCTCAAGAATCTGCTGCTGCAGCGCCTTGGTGCACTCAACACATCGAGCAACTCCTATCTCTGGAAACTCGAGCATGAGTCCGTCGACGAAGAGATTCGGGCTCTCGCCGAGCAGCTGACCGTCAACGAGACGTATTTCTTCCGCAACATGGAGCAGTTCGATGCGCTGGCGCGCGTCGTCCTCCCCGAGCGCCTGCAGGCGCGAGCGCCGTCGAACTCGCTGCGATTCCTGTCGGCCGGCTGCGCGTCCGGCGAAGAGCCCTATTCGATAGCGATCGTCGCTCGCGAGACGATTTCGAATCCGGCGTGCGAAGTGCTCATTCGCGCCGTCGACCTTGATCCGGCGGCTTTGAACAAGGCACGCCGTGCGCGATTCTCCACCTGGTCTCTGCGAGAGACCTCTCCTGAAGCGAAGCGTCTTTGGTTCGATCCCGTTGGCCGTGAGTGGCTGCTCAAGGAGCCGATCCGGAATGCGGTGCGCTTCGAGCAAAGAAATCTCGTGGCGGACGATCCGGAGTTGTGGCTGCCAAGCGGTTACGACGTCGTGTTCTGCCGCAATGTCGTCATGTACTTTTCCTCCGCTCAGGCCGCAGCGGTGATCCGCAGGATCGCCCGTTCGATTTCTCCAGGGGGTTATCTGTTCCTTGGCCATGCCGAGACGCTGCGAGGCCTTTCGGACGACTTCGATCTCTGCAACTCCCACGGCACCTTCTACTACAAGCGCAAGGGCAGGCTGGACGACTCGGGTCGCGCCCCGTCCACGCATGATCCGTACCATTCAGCACAGCCGGGTCTTGCGCTTCCGTCCTCCGACGAATGGATCGACGTGATCCGCCAGGCCAGCGAGCGCGTGGAAGGCCTTGCGGACAGCCTCGGCAGTGCCGGCCCGTCGCCGCAACGAGGATGCGCGGCAAGCTGGAGCTTGCCGCGCATCCTTGACCTGCTGCATCAGGAAGACTTCGCGCAGGCATTCGCCTACCTCGAAGATCTGCCGCCCGAAGCCGGCCAGGATCTCGACGTCCTGTTGATGCGGGCAGTGCTGGCCATTCACCGTGGCGATCATCTGGCCGCGGACGCCGCGTGCCACAAGCTGCTCGATCTCGACCACGCGAATGCAGGTGCCCATTTCGTGCAGGGGCTTGTACTCGAGGATGGGGGCGATCGCGATGGAGCCGTGGGACGCTACAAGGCAGCGATCTACCGGGATCCCAATTTCGCAATGCCTCATTTGCGGCTTGGGCTGCTCGCGCGGTCGGACGGCGACTGGTTATCGGCACGGCGCGAACTGAGCCAGGCGCTCATCCTGCTGAAGCAGGAGGATACGTCGCGCGTGCTCCTGTTTGGCGGCGGCTTCGACAGAAAGGCCTTGATCCGGCTGTGCGCCTCCGCATTGCAGGAAAGCGCGGATCGGCCATGACCGAACGGCGAGAACTCGGAACGCGCGCCGAGGAGCTGCGCCAGGCTTTCGACCAGGCCTTCTCGGAGCCGGTCGGCCGCGATTCGCTGGAAGTCGGTGATTTCCTGCTGCTTCGGATGGGATCGGAAAGTCGAGCCGTGCCGCTCTCCGAACTGTCCGGCCTCCATGTCGACCGTCATGTCACGGAGCTTCCTGACAGCACGCCGGGGCTGCTGGGCATTTCCGGCTTTCGGGGCGCGATCCTGCCCGTATACGACTTGCAGGCCGTCCTCGGCCTGGGCAAGGCGACCAGGCCGCGTTGGATGATCACACCTGCGGCAGCACTCCTCGCGTTCGCATTCGACGACATGCTCGGACACCGCCGGATCGCATTGCGCGATATCCGGCTCGAGGCTCCCGACGATGCATCCGCTGGCCGCAACCGTCGATTCATACCCGCCGACGGCAGACGCGGGCATCACCCTGTCATCGACTTGCAGTGGGCGATCGAGGTCGTGACTCGGCACGTCCGCGCCAAAACCAAGGGGGAAGGCAATTGACAATGAGGGACTGGACACTGGCGTGGCGGCTAATCGCCGGCTTTGCGATCTCCGGTTTGATCCTGTTGGTGATTGCGGTCGCCACCTATCGCAGCACGACAAAGCTGCTGGAGAATGACGAGCTCGTGGACCACACTTATCTGGTCAGGACCGAGTTCGCGGCTCTGCTATCGCAGCTCAAGGACGCCGAGACTGGTCAGCGGGGCTATCTTCTGGATGGTGCGGACACCTATCTGACGCCCTATCGAGCTGCGAGATCCGGCGTCAAGATCACGCTGGAACGCCTCATGCAATTGACGGCTGGCAACCCGTCGCAGCAGAGGAGACTGGCGGCCATCTCCAGCCATATCGACGCAAAATTCGCGGAACTCGAGCAGACGATCGAGCTTCGCAGGACGCAGGGGCTGGACGCGGCACTCAAGTTGGTCGCCACCGATCAAGGCAAGGTCATCATGGACCAGCTGCGCGAGCTCATTTCCGCAGCCGACCGCGAAGAAGCCGGTTTGCAGTCCCGTCGCACCGCGGCGACGAATGCAAGCGCCCAGTGGACCGTCGCTGTCATCCTGTGGGGAAGCATCATCGGGCTGGTCGCGGTGTCGTTGGTCGCATGGTTCATCATTTCGACGGTCTCGGGCCAGATCGGAACGGCGGTGGGCCAGGTCCAAAGCTCGTCGGCGGAGCTCCAGTCGGCCGCCAACCAGCAGGCCACGAGCGCCAAAGAGCAAGCGACGGCAATGAACGAGATAACAACCACCATCAGCGAACTTCTGGCGACGTCGCGCCAGATTGCGGAAAGCGCTCAACGCGTGTCGCACATTGCCAGCCAGACCGCAGCGGCGGCAAAAGGCGGCAACAGTACCGTGGAGGCCGCCTCCGAGACCATTTCGGCCATTCGCAGCCAAGTCGATCAAGTCGTCGATCACATGCTGGATCTGGGAAGAAAGTCACAGGAGATCGGCTCGGTGCTCGACATCGTCTCCGAGCTCGCGGAACAAACGAATATCCTGTCGATCAATGCCACCATTGAAGCGGCTGGTGCTGGCGAGGCTGGCAAGCGGTTCGCTGTCGTGGCGGAGGAGATCAGGAAGCTGGCGGACCGCGTCGGCGGATCGACCAAGGAAATACGCACGCTCATCGAGGATGTCCGGAGTGCCGTGAACCGGACGGTCATGGCGACCGAAACGGGGTCGAAATCTGTCGATTCCGGCTCCCGCCAGTTCGGCGAAGTCGCTACCGCTTTTGGTCAGATCAGCGACCAGGTCGGGACGACGACGGACGCCGCGCGCGAGATCGAGCTGTCGACCAAGCAACAGGCCACGGCGGTCGAGCAGGTCAACCTGGCGATCGCGAATGTCGCCCAGGCCTCCAAGGAATCCGAAACCAGCTCGGGGCAGACGCTGCAGACGGCGACGCAACTCGCCGGCCTGGCGAAGGATCTCCTGAGGATCATCAGGCGGCAGTCGTTCGCCGCGTAGCGCCATGGCCCGGGACCCATACAGGTATTTCAGGCTCGAAGCCCGCGAGATTCTCGACCGCTTCGGCAGGACGATCCTCGAGTTCGAAAGAGGTCGGGGCGACGCGAGCCAGTTGCAGATCCTCCTGCGTCTCGCTCATACCCTCAAGGGCGCGGCACGGGTCGTCAAACAGCCCGAGATTGCCGATCGAGCCCACCAGATCGAAGACATTCTCGGACCTTACCGCGAGCAACCCGGCAATCTCCCGCCGACGATCGTGACGGAGCTGCTCGGACACCTCGAAGAAGTGGGCGCTCGCGTGCGCGCACTGACACCCAGCGAAGCACCCGCTGCGGTTCGGGGCGACGTCGTCTACGATAGACTCAACGCGGTGCAGGCCGATCTTTCCGAGGTCGACAGCCTGATCGAGGGGGTCGCGGAGACATTCACTCTCCTTGGCGCCTTGCGGCGCTCCGGGCGCGCAGCCGAACAGGCGCGGCACCTGGCCAACCTGCTGGTCGAGCAGATCGGTTCAAAGGATTCCCACGGCCATCATGCCGGACGGCCCGTGCAAGCAGCCGAAACCGCGGAAGAGCTGCGCCGGAGCCTCGGCCGTCTCGAACGCGATGTGGTCGCAGCCGTAGACCAGATAGATCGTGAGCTGCGCCAGCTCCGCGAGGCCTCGGAGCAGTTGAGACTGGTACCGGCAAGCAATCTCATGATGCTTCTGGAGCGGACGGCCCGCGACGCGGCGGACGCGTTGGGAAAACGCGTCACGTTCGAAGCGCACGGCGGCGAGTTGAGGCTCGATGCGCATGTCCTGAGCGTCATGCAGCCGGCGCTGATCCAGATCGTCCGAAACGCGATGGCTCATGGCATCGAAAATGCGGATGAAAGAGCAGCGCGGGCCAAGCCGATTTCCGGTCGCATCATGGTCTCCATCCATCACCAGGATGACAAGCTCGCCTTCAGTTGCGAGGATGACGGGCGTGGCGTGGACCTCGAGGCGGTCCGGCGCGCGGCGGCTCGTCGCGGCCTTTCGAAACGTGAAGCCCAGGGACTTTCGCCCGAGGATCTTGTCCGCCTCCTTCTAAAGGGAGGATTGACCACGTCAGATTCGGTGACGCCGATCGCCGGCCGTGGCATCGGTCTCGACATCGTGCGCGAGGCCGTCGCCCGGCTCGACGGCTCGGTCGGCTTCCGGACTGACCACCGCGGGACAAGGTTCGATCTCGTCGTACCCATGTCGCTGGCCTCGATGGACGCTCTGATCGTAGATGTCGGTGGAACGACTGCCGCGATCCCTCTTGGCGCTGTTCGAGGCGCGGTCCGGCTCGCAGCGGAGCAGGTGGCGTGGAACGGGGCGAAGGCGACCGTGATCCATGAAGGAGCAGCATATCCGTTCCTGTCGCTACCGGCGGCGCTTCGTGGCAAGGCCGGTCCGCCGAGTCGAAGTCGAACGTGGCAAGGGTTTCTCGTTGACTGCCCGGGAGGCATGGCCGTGGCTGGCGCCGATCGCCTCGTCGACATTTCCCGAATCGTCACCCGACCGCTGCCGCGGCTGGCTCCAGCCGGCCATATCGTGTCGGGAGCATGGTTCGATGCCGAGGGCAATCCGCAACTGGCACTCGATCCGGCGGGTCTCGTCGCAGTGGCGAAGGCCGGCCTATCTGGCGAGCGCGAGCCTGCACCCGTTCGTCATTCCGTGCTTGTCGTCGACGACTCGCTTACCAGCCGGATGCTCGAGCAGAGCATTCTCGAGTCGGCCGGCTTCGACGTAGACACGGCAGCTTCTGCCGAAGAAGCGCTGGAAGCGGTGCGACGTCGCAAGTACGTCCTGTTTCTCGTTGACGTCGAGATGCCGGGTATGACGGGCTTCGACTTCGTCGAGCGCATCCGCGCCGATTCCGCGCTGCGTGACATACCCGCGATCATGATCACGTCACGCTCCTCTGCGGAAGACTTCGCGCGAAGCCAACAGGCCGGCGCCCAAGGCTACATGATCAAGAGCGAATTTGATCAGGTCCGTCTGCTTACTCTGATCCGATCGTTGCTGGGATAAGAAATGCGCCGCATCCGGGTCCTCATCGTCGAAGACTCCCTGACCGTGCGGAAATACCTGTGGTCGGTGCTGTCGGCCGATCCCGAGGTCCACGTCGTCGCGGAGGCCGGCGACGGCAAGGAGGCAATCGAGCTCTGTGCCGAGCACAAGCCCGACGTGATCACGATGGACATGATGCTGCCGGTGATGAGCGGATTTTCGGCAACCGAATACATCATGGCGTATTGCCCCACGCCCATCCTGGTGGTGTCCTCTTCCGTCAATCGTGGGGAACTCTTCAGGACATACGACGCTCTTGCCGCCGGTGCAGTCGACGTGCTGGAAAAGCCGACGGGCGCGATTCCGGAAGAGGCGTGGGAGAGACGCTTCCTCGCCACGGTGAAGCTTGTCTCCCGCATCAGCGTCATAACCCATCCAAGGGCGCGCCTCCTTACGCTTCAACAGGCCCGGCTGGTTCGCGAACAAGGCGCCCTTGCAAGCGCGCTGCCGCCCCGGCGGCGC
>Ga0182738_1005204_pt1 | contig 14016 bp, 9 predicted proteins | sample eDN5th30CBELigMG_FD_128876 | JGI IMG/M metagenome (GOLD analysis project Ga0182738, IMG submission 128876) | Enriched Miracle-Growth compost microbial communities from Emeryville, California, USA - eDNA 5th pass 30_C BE-Lig MG (version 2)... ...
CAAGGGATCGAACGCCGCCGGGGGTGGTTGGCGCGACTCGGCGCGGTTTGGGTTTTGGTTCGCCTCGGCCGCGCTGCTGGCTGGGGGAGTCTGGTATTTCCGCGCGTTTCTGTACACGGGGAATCCGGTTTTTCCGTTCTTCCGATCCTGGTTTGGCGCGGGGCTTGACGAGGTCCTGGATCCGATCAAGCGTCCCCTGCCGGTGACGGTTTGGAACATCTTGACCGCGCTGGGGCCCTTGACGTTGGAGCCCCATCGATTCGACAGCTTCGCCCATCAGTTCGGGCCGATCTTCCTCCTGTTTCTGCCGGCTTTGTTTTTGGAGAAGGCCCCCCGGCGCGTGCTGGGGTTGGTGCTTTTGGGCTACGGCTTTTTGATGCTCTGCATGACCCAGCGCCAGAGCATGAGGTTTCTCTTGATCGCCGTGGGGCCGCTCTCGGTCGGGGTGGCTTATCTGGCGATGGTTTGGAGCCGGCGTCCTGCGATACCCGCGCGTCTGCTGATGGTCGCGCTGATCGGCGCGCTGGGTTTGGAGGCCGGCGTGGTCTTGACGCGAACCGGGCGGGTCGCGGGGACGGTCCTCGGGTCCGAAACGGAGGCCGCTTATCTCGACCGTCGCGAGCCGTCGTTCCGAGTCGGTCGATGGGTGGACCAGAATCTCCCGTCAACGGCTCGTCTTATCGGCCAGGATCACCGGGGCTTTTACATCCCGCGCCCTTATACGATGGAGTTGGCCCACCGGCGCCGAACGGGGCTGGGAACGAACGGAGAGACGGCCGACGAGATCGTTGGCGAGTTGCGGCGACGGGGCTTCACCCACCTTTTGCTCTGTCCGCCGAAGGGCGAGAGCGACGTTGAGTTTGATCCGACGCTGGGCGAGCTGCTCGCCCCCTGGCTCGCCTCGCGCTCGCCGCTCTACCAGGCGGACCTGAACGATCTGGATGAGCTGGTCCGGAGCTACTCCATCTACGAGTTGGACCGCTCGGCCCCTCGCGTCGCTCGTTCGTCGGAGGGCCCGGCGCGATGAGGTCGGATCGTCCCACGCCGGCGGAATTGCGCGCGGTGGTTCAGAAGGACCGGCACCGCGAGATCGGCAACTGGCTGGCTCGCCGGGTGGCTCGGCCGTCGGCCGTTTACGGAACCTGGCTGGCGGTTCGCCTGGGCGTCTCGGCCAATCAAGTGACGTTCACGGCCCTGGTCGTCGGGCTGGCCGGCGCGGCGGCCTTGGCGAGCGGAGACCGCCTCGGCCTCGTGGCCGCCGCGGCGCTCGGACATCTGGCCTTCTGGCTCGACCACGTCGACGGCCAGGTCGCCCGATGGAGAGGGACCGCGAGCCTCGACGGCGTGTATTATGATTATATAATGCATCATGTGGTCAACATGGCGCTGGGCTTCGCCCTGGGGTTTGGGCTCGCGGTTCGGACGGGGCGAGTTGAGTGGGCCGCGGCGGGCTTCGCGATCTCCCTGGGGTGGGCGGTGTTGAGCCTCCATAATGATTGCCGATACAAGGCGTTCATTCAGCGGCTCAAGAGCGCGTCGGGAAGCTATCGGGTCGACGGCGGGGCCGGTGGACGCCCCTCTCCCCCGCCGCGGTGGCCGAGGCGGGGGCTTGGCGTCGTGACCCATCCCGCGTACAAGGCGTGCGAGCCGCACGTCGTCTTGCTGAGCCTGACCGGGGGCGCGCTGTTGGCGATCATCGCCCCCTGGGCCTGGGAGTGGTGCTGGCGCGTCTACGTCGGGGGCATGGCGGTGGGGGCCCCCTTGCTTGGCGCCGCGAGGGTTCAGCGCGCGGTGACTCGCCGAGCGACCGATTCCGAATTTCAGGCGTGGTTTCAACCGTTGGAATCACGCGACGGATTGCCCCGCCCGAGGGCCGACGGTTTCCCGCGACCCCCTGGACATCGCCGTCGAAGAGGCTATATGAACTAGTCGAGCATCGGCGCCGAATTTGGAGGGCGAGGCTCCCGCCGAGCCCCGCGCGCATGGCGCCGGCTCGGCGGGAGTCTCGCCCTCTCAACAATCCGAGTCCAAGACCCATCCGACCCGGCTTACCGAGTTCTCATCATGGCCGACATCGACTTGCCGATCGACGCGCACCTGCCCCTGTGGCCAAGCCGCCGCGATTGGGGCGTTGGCGTGGTGGGCGCGGGCTTCATCGTCCGCGACTGCCATTTGCCGGCCTATCGGGACGCGGGGTTTCGCGTCGCGGCCATCACGTCGCGAACCGAACCGAAGGCGCGCGAGGTCGCCGAGGCTCGCGGGGTTCCCCGAGTCCATCCGACCGTCGAGGCGCTTTTGGACGATCCGGGGGTCGAGGTCGTCGATGTCGCCGTTCCCCCGGCCGAACAGCCGGGGGTGATCCGCCGGATCCTCCAGCACCCGCGCAAGGTTCGGGGAATCCTCGCGCAGAAACCGCTGGCGCTGTCGCTGGCCGAGGCCCGCGAACTGGTCGACGGCTGCGAGTCGGAGAGCGTCGTCCTCCAGGTCAACCAGAACATGCGCTACGATCAGTCGGTTCGGGCCCTGCGCTGGCTCCTGGATCGCCGCATTCTGGGCGATCCCGTGCTGGCGACGATCGAGATGAGGGCCATACCGCACTGGATGCCCTGGGCCCGGGACGGGCGCTCGCTGTCGACGTTCATCATGAGCATTCACCATCTCGACACGTTTCGGTACTGGCTCGGCGATCCCGACCGCGTGTTGGCGAGCACGCGACCCGACCCCCGAACGGCGTTTTCGCACGTTGACGGGATCAACCTGATAATGTTGGAGTACGCCGACGGCGCGCGAGCGTCGAGCTGGGACGATGTTTGGGCGGGGCCCGCGCGCGAGGGGGCCGCGACTGATCTTGGCGTCCGCTGGCGGTTCGAGGGGACCGAGGGGCTGGCCCTGGGGACGATCGGCTGGCCTTCCTGGCCGCGCCGGGAGCCGAGCACGATCGACTACGCGACCCGGGCCGACGAGGGGAACTGGCGACGGCCGCGATGGCCCGAGTCGTGGTTTCCCGACGCCTTCGCCGGCCCCATGGCCGGGCTCCTTCGCGCGATCGAGACGGGCGAGCCGCCCGACATCTCGGCCCGTGACAACCTCAACACAATCGCCCTCTGCGAAGCCGTGCTCGCCGCCGCGACGGAACACCGCGTGGTTGGTTTCGATGAGTTTAAGGCGTAAGCTTTTGGTGGCGGCGAGGCGCGGGGGATGTTCCCCGTCGTCGCCGATGACCATCGCGTTTCCAACCCTCGGTTTCAGCGGAAAATACCGTCTTCATTATGGAAGCTCCCGGCGGCGCCACCTTCTGTATATTCTCCGCGAGCTGGCTGGTCGACGACCCGGCGCTGCTGTCGATCGTGCTCTTGATGGGAGCGGCGGCGATCGCGGCGACGCTCTCGTCTCGCGGGCTTCGGAAACGCCACAAGACGCTCTCGACCGACCTGGAAACCCTCTCCGACCAACGAGACGAGGCCCAGCGCGCGCTTCGGGAATCCGAGGTTATTTACCACTCTCTGGTTGAGACGCTGCCCCAGAGCATCCTCCGCAAGGATTTGGAGGGCCGCTTCACCTTCGTCAACACGCGCTTCTGCGGCGAGTTGGGGCGTGAATCCCAGGAGATCGTCGGCAAAACCGACCATGATTTCTTTCCCAAGGAACTGGCGGAAAAGTATCGGGAGGACGACCGGAGGGTGGTCGAGTCTGGGCGCCCCCTCGACGTGGTGGAAAAGCACGTGACGCCCCGAGGCGACGCGCTCTACGTTCAGGTCATGAAGACTCCCTTGCTGGACCCCGATGGCGAGCCGATCGGCGTGCAGGGGATCTTTTGGGACGTCACCGAGCGGGTTCGAGCCGAGGAGCAATTGCGCGAGAAGAACGTCGCGCTCGAGAACCTGGCCCGATCGGAGCGTCAGGCCCACGAGGCCCTGAAGCAGGCGCAAAGCCTCTTGGTCCAGAACGAGAAGCTCGCCAGCCTGGGACACCTGGTCGCCGGGGTCGCCCACGAGATCAACAATCCCCTCTCGTTCGTCATCAACAACATCGCGGTCGTTGAGCGCGACTTGGGCGACGTGCTCTCGCTGATCGACCTCTATCGCCGGGCCGACGCTCTGGTCCGGAATCACGACCCCGGGCTTTTCGGCGAGATCAATGAGTTCGCCGCCGAGAAGGACGTGGACTATTGCGTCGAGCATCTTCCGAGACTGATCGAGCGCACCCGCGAGGGGCTCCGTCGCATCGAGCGGATCGTCAAGGAACTGCGCCTTTTCGCGAGGGTCGACGAGGGCGACTGGAACGAAGTCGACCTGAATCCCGGCGTCGAATCGTCGATCAACATGGTCAAGGGGTACGCCCGGAAGAAGGGGGTCGAGATCGCGATGGAGCTGGGCGCGCTGCCGGTGGTACGCTGCCGCGCGGCCCGGATTCATCAAGTCATCCTCAATCTTCTAACCAACGCCGTCGACGCCTGCGGCGAAAGCGGCCGGGTGACGGTGCGAACCGCGACCGAGGCCGAGGTGCCCGGCGTTCGCGTGGACGTCGAGGACAACGGCTGCGGCATGCCCGCCGACGTGCTCGACCGGATCTTCGACCCATTCTTCACGACCAAGCCGCTCGGCCAGGGCACGGGGTTGGGCCTCTCGATCAGCTATGGCATCGTGCGGGAGCACCAAGGCCGCATCGAGGCGCGCTCGACCGTCGGCGGTGGCACTTGCTTTTCCGTGCATCTGCCGATCGAACCGCCCCGCGCCCCGGCCTCCCATTCGGAATCGGAAGAGGAGAACCTATGAAGCTCGGCCTCATCAATTCGGCGTGGTCCCAGGCGGGGCGCGGAACGGCCTTCGGCATTCGCAAGACCAAGGAGATCGGCTTCGACTGCATCGACATCCAGGCCGACCCGCTTGACATCGATGTCCGCGAGCGCCGATTGATTCGCCACGAGTGTGCCCGGGCGGAATTGCCGATCATCAGCGTCGCCTGCGTCGCGGTCGGCCTGATCGACTTCAATCCGAGCGTCCAGCGGTTCCACGTCGACCGAGTCCGGGCGCACTTGGATTTCGCCTACGAGCTGGAAGCGCGGAACCTCTTGCTGGTTCTCGGCGAATACATCTGGCAACAAGAGGTGATCCCCCCGGCCCACCAGTGGGAAATCGGCGTCGAGCGCGTCCGGGAGCTTGGCGAGCGCGCGGCCGAACTGGGGCTGGAGATCGCGCTTGAGCTTGAACCGTTTCGGCTGTCGATGGTCAACGACGTGGCGAGCATGTCGCGATTCCTCGACGACGTGGATCACCCGGCGGTGAAGGCCAACCTCGACATCTCGCACCTGGTCCTCTCGCGACAGCCGGCCGACTTGGTCGAGCAGCTTCGGGGCCGAGTCGCCCACGTCCACATCTCGGACTGTGACGGCAAGGTCCACGGCGACCTCCCCCCCGGCCGCGGCGTCGTCGATTTCCCCCCCTACATGAACGCGCTCAAGTCCCTCGATCTCAACGACGCCGTCGTCTCGATCGAACTGGAGTTCGCCCCCGACCCCGACCGAATCGTCGAATGGGTCGAAGAAGCCTATTCGAGCACGGCGGCGCTAATGCGCGCGGCGGGCCTGAGGCCCTGAGGCATCCTGTTGGTCGCCTCGTTGCGGGGCCGCGATCTCCAAGCCCGCTACTTTTTGGAGGTCCTTGGCGTCGGCGCTGTCGGCTCGATAGTGCGACCGCAACGGCGGAGGGATGTCGTCGAGCCCGACAATCAGATACCCACCACCGCGCAGATCGATGTCCAACTCGGTCGGGAGGATGAGCACCAAATCGCCGTCCTCCAAGTCACTCGCGCGGTTGATCATGGCCAAGATCTCGTGAAGCCGCTCGTCGAGCATCGCGATTGAAGATTCCCTCGTCCGCGACGGCTTGGCCGCGCTGGAGGATGACTGCTCGTCGATATCGGACGGTGGGTGCCCGCCCGGCGGGTAGTGGGAGACGCGGAGCGACACATAATCGTAGTCCGCGCCGGTTAGCAGCGTCAGGCCGCCGCCTTTCAGGATGCCGGAGACCAGCGACTGCGCCGGCTGGTTGGCGTCCCGCTTCTTAGAGTTATAAAGATATGTTCGGGGTATGACGAGGTGCGTCATGCCGAGCACATGGTCGGTCAGAGTCTCGGGCTTCAAGCAGTTCGCCTCGGCATGTTTGCCGAGTTCGCATTTGCCATCCCCGCGGCATGTGGTGATGATGAAAAGCCAACCGACCAAATACTCGTCCGAGTCAAGCTCTTGAGCTCGACTCGTTTTTGTCGTCCCCGCTTTGTCGTCGGCTTCGGCGTTGAGTAAGATCAGATCCAGGGGCATCGACCTCAGCCAGACCCCCTCGCGGTCGGAGTCGGGCTTCACATGCCCGACGCTCTTTGGTTTCGCCACTCGAGGCGGGATCCGAGCGACGTGGAGCCGCGTGATCGGCAAAGTGACGGGAAGCGCGGTGAGAGGCGCAACGGGGAACGGGACGGGTAAGTGGGCGGTGATCGGCGAGGGGAGCGGGATGGGAACCACCAACTTGTCGCGCGTCTCGTTCTTCCAAATGGACGCTTCTCGGGCCTCGTCCACCGTCGAGGACCGCTTGGGGACGGGCGGCACATCTCTCTCCTTCGTCACGGTACTTCGTCCATCAATCCCATTCAGCCCTTGTTGGGCCACTGGCGAAGGATCGCGGTCGTCCGCTCGGTCCGCTCGAAGCACTCGCCGAAAATCATCCGAGGTCGGCCTTCCGGCCTCCGGCTTCGCGCAAGACCATGCGACGTATCCCGGGAGGGGCTCGTCCAAGCTTGTTTTGAATTGATTTGCTTCAACAATCCCCAAACGCCCGTCGCGGTCGGAGACGATGATCGACGGCGACGAGGGTTTGCCAAGGAACGTCAATCCGACCAGCGCGAGGACCGCGCCCGTGACCCACGGCTTGATGTGATGCCAATAAAGGGCCTCCGCGATCTGATCAAGCCACGACATCGATCATCTCCAATGACTGGGGTTCGAGGAGTCCTCCAGGCGCGCTTGGTTTGGAGGTCGACTCGCCGTTGACGGTCGAGGGCTTTTCGGGCGGGACTCCTAGCGCGGCCACGTTGGATCTCGAATCGCCATCGGCGGCCGTGGGTTTGTGGATCCGATCCAGAATCTCGTCGAGGGACAGGTCAGCGTCGACAGTCTCCTTATTGAAAATGGAGGCCGCCACCATGCCGCCCAGCTCCCGATAATATTCGCACTGGTTCTCATCGAAGAACTGGTTCATGTCATCGTCCATGGGGAACGTCTTCTGCGACCGAGCGAAGGAGAAGAGCCCCGCCGATTCCCGGTCCTCCCGACCGTCGAGCGAGGGTTTCAGCACGATGAGCAGCCCCCAGCGCTGGCTCTCGTCAGGGACCGCCTTCTCTGGATACCGGAACGCGAAGACGAGATAGTGTGCTCGACAAAGGGGCGTCCCGGCGTCGGCCTTTTTTAAGTCATCCTCCCCCTCCTTCGCGAAATCCTTGGGACCGATCGGATCCATGGGCGCGAGTTGAATGGCCCTGGCTTTGACTTGGTCGTCGTGCTTTGCCTTCGACTTCTCGAAAAATTCCTCCACCGACTTTCGGTCGAGGAAAAACTCGACCCCCCAGAACGCTCGGAGTCTCCGCAGCGTCTTGGACAGATCTCTAAACTCGTAGTGGGGATCGTGGGAGGCGTCTGAGGCGATGATCAGTCGGCATCGCCGTTCGAAGAGCGTCTCCATGCCCAGATTGTCGTAGTGGGCGCCATCGGAGAGGAAGCAGAACTCGCGTCCCCCGCCGGGAGATTTCAGCAACGAGCGCATGAGCCGCCAGGCCGAGATGCTCGGGATGCCATGCCCGCGCTTGCCGAGCAGCCGCCTGAAGACTTTTTCTCGTTTCGACAGAGCGCTGGCGTCGTTCGGGGTCCGGGCGTCCCTCGTTCCGACCTCCGGATTGACGAGCCATTGCCCGAGCCGAGCGTTGGCGGCGAGTAGGAGGATCGTGTCGAGGATCGACTGGGAGTTGGATGGGGTGATCGCCGCTCCCGAGATGGCCATCGCGTCGACGAGGCGAAGCCCCGGCTCTCTTCCATCGGGTTTGCTCGGGTCTGGCGCGCCGTAAGCCTCGGTTCGGATGAAGCACGATTGATGTTCGGGCGGATCCTTCGCGTTCGGATCCTGGTTCACCTGTTTCAGTGGTCCAATCGGTTGGTTGCGACTCCATCCGCAATAGCGAGGCGCGAAGATGAAGGCGCAGCCGGAGTCGAGCGAGGTCGTGCCCGGGCGGATCTCGTTTTGGGTCGCCACGATAAGGGGGTACGGCGCGCCCGTTTGGTCGACCGTGATCTCGCGAAGCAGGATTTCCTTGCGCCCGTCGGGTTCGCGAGGGTCGAAATCCCGACTCGGGAAGGCGTCGAAGTAGGTGGACTTGAGGCGGCGACGATAGTACTGATGCAACGAGGTCCGGTTCAGATTGACGTAGGCGTTCAGGGCCACGAACCCTAGAGCACCAGCTAGGAACCAGCGGAGCCTGGTCCACTGATCGTGGTCGATTAGGTAGCCATACTTCCCCGTTACGGGATCCCGGCTCACCGCCAACCTCTTAATCGGCGACGGAGCTTGGACGGCCCCGGAAATATTCTCGCGAAGAAATAAGAAACAAATAACCAAGGGCAGACTAATGAACAACAAAAAAATGATGCCCCGGTAAACGCTTCGAGAGAAGCCGCCGGCGCCGGCGTGTCCGCTGGACGCGAATTGCCGGGGCAGAAGCAGGGGGATGATTCCCGAGGAGAGTTGGATGAACAACAGATACTGGGTTATTGTCGTGAGCCACTGTCGGATCGATTGATCGTTCCTCACCTGTAGGGAAACCTGACTGGTCGACGTATCCTGCCCCAACGAAGGGAAAAGGCGGCTCAATACGTGGCCAATCCGGGGCCGAGGTCCGTGTCGCCGTTGGCCAGGAGAGTTAGGATCGTCAAAAAAAGACAGAACACCAGCACAAGGTCCTTATACCCGAGGATCCGCGCCAGCAAACTTGGGGAAGGTTCGGGCTGCTCGCCCGAGTCCGTCTTGACCCGCAACGCGGCTTTGTGGATCTGTCCGATAAACCCAAACAAACAGGCGAAGAACCCTAGGGGGATCAGCGCCCTGACGAGGTCGGACATGGCGAACCAGTCGCGATAGACATCGAAGAAGCCCCCCTCGTAATGGATGAACAAGAGCGAAGAGCCGACAAGGATTAGCCAGACAACGACTTTTCGCGTCAAGCGCCGGAGTCGGTCGCCCTTCTCCGTTCGGACGTTCAATAGATGAGGCGAATAATAAGTTAGGTATAGCAAGCTTATGGCGGCGGCGGTCGCGAAGTATCCCCACCCCGGGGCGAGGTCGAACGTTGTCGCCAGCCAAGATAGAAGCCGTTGGGTCAATGACAGGTCGGCGAGCCGCCAGATGAAGCTGAAAAAGGAGCAGGTCATGACCAGTATCGACGCGATGATCAACAGATGCAGCGTCACCCCGGTGGCCACCCGCAGGGTCAATTCGGTGGGGCCGCTGAGGTAGCCGCCGCTCTTGGTGAGTTGATTGACCGCCGAGTTTTGGCCTTCGCTGTCCTCCTTCAGCGGGAAGGATTCTTCAGGATCTCGACCCTCGTTTTCCTCATATCGCTTTTGGTATTGCGACGTGAGGAAACCGCCTATGAAGCCTCCACCGGAGACCGTAGCCAGATAGTCAACGCGCTTGAGCAGGCCGGTTTTGTGGAGTCCTTGAAGCACCCCGGTGCTGAACATGCTGGAGCGCACCCCACCGCCGGACAGAGAGAGGCCGACGAGGTCGCGGGGCTCGTCTTTCGGGTCGTTGCCACGCGCGATCCCCGCCTTGACCCGGCGCGCCGCGATCTGTCGCCACTCCTCGAACCGCAACTCCTCCAAGGTGATCGTCTCGTAGCCGGCCTTGGAATTCGCGGCGCTCGCGTCGTCTAAACCGTCGGCGTCCTCCTGCGGCTCGATCTGCTTCAAGGTGGAATCGGTGGCGGTGGCCATGGCTTCTCCAAAGAAATCGCGCGTTTGCCATCGCCTTCGAATCGATGATGGGAAGGGAGGGCGATCGATTTGGAATAAGGTCGATTTGTATCTCTGGCTTGATTTAAACGAAATGATTTTCGCGTTTCAAGCTAAAAATGTATGAGGCTCAAAAAGCCGGGAAAATTCGCTTGGCGAGGCGGTTTCTCCACCGGGGCGCTGGGTCAAGCGCGGCGGAGATCTCGCGGTTTGGCGATGATGGGCCGAGGCTTAGGCCGCGGCGATGGAGCCGGGGTTGGCGAGGGCGGCGAGGAGGGCGTCGGCGGTGGATTCGGCGGCGCGGACGCAGTCGGGGATTCCGACGCCGTCGAAGGCGATGCCGGTGAGGAAGAGGTTCGGGTGGCGGGCGGCCTGGCGCTGGATCGCCTCGACGCGCTCCAGGTGGCCGAGGGTGTATTGGGGCATCGACCGGGCGTGGCGGTCGATCCGCGTCAGGATGGGATCGCCCTGGACGCCCAGCAATTCGCCGAGTTCGCGGGCGACTGTTTGGAGAACCTCGTCGTCATTCAGGTCGAAAAGCTCGGGCTGGGTGGCCCCGCCGATGAAGACGCGGAGCAAGACGGTTCCGGCCGGGGCGCGCTGGGGAAATTTCACGTTGAGGAACGACGCGGCGAGAATCGACCGGGATTCGATCGCCGGCGCGACGACGCCGAAGCCGTCGAGAGGGTGCTGGACCTGGTCGCGGCGGAAGGCGATGTTGACGATGATCGACGAGGCGTAGGGAATCGCCCGGAGTTGAAGCGCCAGCGACGGGTCGACCGGGTCGAGCATCCGCGCCGCGGCGTGCGCCTCGGTCGTCACGACCACGGCCCTCGCCTCGATCGGCGGGCCGTTAAGCGGCTCGACGAGCCAACCGGGGCCGTTGGGCGAGCGGCTGATCCGGCGGACCACCGAGTTGGTCCTCACCGAGCCCGCCGGTAGCGCCGCGGCGAGCGCCTGCGGAAGCGTCCCCATGCCCTCGGCCAGCGACACGAACATGCCGTACCTGGCGCCGGAGGCCTCCCGCTCTCCGCGTCGCGCCTTCCCCCCCGCTCGCTTTCGAAAGGCCGCGCGGATCAGGCCGCCGTACTCCCGCTCCATGGCCGAAAACTGGGGGAGCGTGGCCTTGATGCTGAGGTTGGCCGGGTCGCCCGTGTAGATCCCTCCCACCAGGGGCTGAACCAGCCGATCCAGGGCTTCGCGGCCGAGCCGGCGACGGACGAACGAGGCGAGGCTTTCGTCCGCGTCGACCTGGCGGCGAGGGATCAGGGCCTCGGCCAGCAACCTCAGCTTGCCTCGCCACGAGAGGATCGGCGACGCGAGCACCGGCAACAGCCGATTCGGCGCCATCAGGGCGAACCCCTCGGGAACGGGCGCCAGGCCGCCCTTGTGGACGACGAATGAACGGCGGTGGCTGGGGTCGGTCTCGATGATCTGATCTTCGAGGTTCAACCGTCGGCAGAGGTCGAGCGCCCAGGGCTTGTTGGTGATGAACGAGTCGGGCCCGCCCTCCAGCGTGAAGCCCTCGCGGCGGTCGGTCCAGATCACCCCGCCGACGCGGTCTCTGGCATCAAGGACCAACACCTCCAACGGCCGGCGCGCGGCCTTCGCCGACTCCCGGAGTCGGTGCGCGACCACGAGACCCGAGAGGCCCCCGCCGATCACGACCACCCGATCCGGGGTCTCCGAGCCCTTCGAACGCTCGAACGAAGTCTTCAACACCGTGAAATCCCTTCCAGACCATCCAACCGAACCGACGCTCTCAATGACCTATTTTCTCCGATTCCGCGCCGCGACGCCAGCCGTCATCGACGCGGGGGAGGATCGGCGGCGGAATCGTCTCCCCCTTGTCAGGTCTGAGATAGCTCATGCACCATTTGCACCAGGGCGCGAACGTGGTCCACGGGCGTTTGGGGAAGAATTCCGTGGCCGAGATTGAAAATGTGGCCGGGCCGACCCGCCGCCTGTTCCAAGATCCGGCGCGTCTGAAGCTCGATCTCCGAAAGCGGGGCGAATAGCGCGATCGGATCGAGGTTGCCCTGCACCCCCACGCCATCGCCGAGCCTGGCCCAACCCTGATCCAGGTCCGTCCGCCAGTCGAGGCCGATGACCGTGCCGCCGGCGTCGCGCTGAAGCTCCAGCAACGCCCCCGTGTCGGTCCCGAAGTGGATCGTCGGGGTTTGAGGGTCGATCTGGTCGAACAACCGCTTCATGTGGGGCTGAACGAATCGTCGGTAGACGTCGGGCCCAAGGGCCCCGACCCAGCTATCGAAGATCTGAACGACCTGCGCGCCCGCCTCGATCTGAGCGTTCAGATAGCGGGCCGTGGAATCGGTCAGGATCTCCATCAGGGCGTTCCAGGCGCCCGGATCATTGTACATGAAGGCCTTGGCCTTCTCGTAGTGTCGCGAACCACCCCCTTCGATGGCGTAGCAAGCCAGGGTGAACGGGGCGCCGGCGAAGCCGATCAAGGGGAGCGAGGGGCGCAAGGCCGACCGGATCGAGCGAACCGCCTCGTAGACATAGCTCAATGGCGAGGGATCGTCCAGCGGGCGAACGCGGTCCACGTCGGCCGAGGACCGAATCGGGTTGTGGATGACCGGTCCCTCCCCCTTGGAAAACTCCAGGCTGAAGCCCAAAGGCTCCAGGATTAGGAGGATGTCGGCGAAGAGGATGGCCGCGTCGACGCCCAGGACCTCCGCCGCCGTGACCGTCACTTCGGTCGCAAGCTCCGGAGATTTACAGAGTTCCAGAAACGAGACCTTGGACCGCACGCCGCGGTACTCGGCCATGTAGCGCCCGGCCTGTCGCATTAGCCAGACGGGCGTCACCGGCGCGGGTTCAAGGCGGCACGCCCTCATGAACGGACTGTTCCACAGCTCGTCTGACATCGGGCGGGCCTGAGAAACCGAAGCGCTTGACATGAGAGGACAATTCCACCGAAGAGCCGAAAGCCGACGATCAAAAACCCATTCTTTATCGTACCCTGCTTGGGGCTTCGAGGAAACCGCCCCGGGCGCGTTTCAAACCGACGACGTGAAATAGTCTCCGGCGCGTCGTTCGCCTATAATACCCGTATCATGACGCGATGGATCAATTCGAGATTTAAGGAGGGTAAGGCGTCACATGGATCGCGATATCGACGCTGAAGAGCGGCCGAGCAGATTCGAGGACGAATCGCAAGCGGAGCACTCGGCCACGACCATTGGTGGAAAGGGCCGGACGAACGGGGCGCGCCCCCGCGTCGGTCCCGGCTCGCGAGGTCCGTTCCGGGGGATGATGGAGGACGCCAGCCTCTTTCACAAGCCGGTGCCGGCCGACGCGACCCACCCGGTCCCCATTAACCCCGAGTTGGGGGCATTCACCCATACCGAGCCCTGGCGGATCCTCCGAATCCAGGGAGAGTTCGTCTACGGCATCAACGCCCTGGCCGAGGTCGGCGCGGCGGTCTCGGTTTTCGGGTCCGCACGAATCCAGGAGACCAACCCCTATTATGAGGCCGCCCGGCGGCTCGGCCGGCTCTTGACCGAGGCGGGATTCGCCGTGATCACCGGCGGCGGCCCCGGGATTATGGAGGCCGCCAATCGAGGGGCGTTCGAGGCGGGGGGGTACTCGATCGGCTGCAACATCGAACTTCCGTTCGAGCAGGAGCCCAATCGCTACGTCAACCAGTCGATCAACTTCCGCTATTTCTTCGTCCGCAAGACGATGTTCGTCAAGTTCTCCGACGGCTTCGTCATCTTCCCGGGAGGCTTCGGGACGCTCGACGAGCTGTTCGAGGCCCTGACGCTGGTGCAAACCCGGAAGATCCATCGATTCCCCATCGTGCTTTATGGCTCGAAGTACTGGAAGGGCTTGTTAGACTGGGTGGTCGACACGATGCTCGAATCCGGAGCGATCTCGGCGGAGGACCTGAATCTGCTGATCGTCACCGATTCCCTGGAAGAAATTCGAGACACTCTGGTCGA
>Ga0182738_1005205_pt1 | contig 14016 bp, 7 predicted proteins | sample eDN5th30CBELigMG_FD_128876 | JGI IMG/M metagenome (GOLD analysis project Ga0182738, IMG submission 128876) | Enriched Miracle-Growth compost microbial communities from Emeryville, California, USA - eDNA 5th pass 30_C BE-Lig MG (version 2)... ...
GAAGGCTCACCTCTTTCAGAGAACAAGAAGACTGGGGATATCAGCAATTTTTCAAAACCATTTTCAGTCAACAAAATTCTTCATCAAAGTTCAATTATTAGAAACATATGAATGAGTCATCATTGTGATCAATTTCTTTAGATTGAAAAATAAAAATTCATTTGCAGTTAAATGAGAGGAAGAACTCTCTCTCTAAGTAAGACTCCAGAAGAAAAAAATGAAAAAGTTTAATTATGAAAAAAAGTTTTTTGAATCTTAAGTTGATGAAATCTAATCATCTTTTTGAAAAAAATAAAGCCTTCACCTTGCTCATAAAGGAAATAAAAAATAAACTAATTTGATAATTTTGCATGAGACAAACAATTCAGAGGAAAAATCTTCCCACAAACTGATTGACTTTAATTTTAGGATCTGAAAGCCCTCGGTTCAGTTGTCTTTTGCTTCAATTCAAGATTCCTGGGTCAAACATATTATTTTCATTTGGAGGTTCTCTGCAAAAAGTATCATTCAAGCAAAAAGCCTCACTGCCAATAAATGGCTGCCTGAAGCTTTCATCTAAAGAAGAATTCATGACATTGGACAAACAGGTTTTTGATATATTGAAAAACATCCTTAGAATTATGTTTATCCTCTTTTTCCCACATCAGTTAAAAGAACTAGAAAAAAGGATTAAAAAGAAGAGGGATTTTTTTATTGATAGAGATAAATTTATTTTTCAACCAGGTTCAATTAGGTGCTATAGAGCACGTTCATTTCATTCTTCTTCTAAAGGTTCAAATCAATAAGCAATGACCGAGATGATACCAAACAAGTTTTGCAATGAAAAGAATGAGAACTCTGGTTTTTCTGAAGGGGAAAAGTCCTAAACCAACCGTTCAGTCAAATTCAAACAGATAAAAAAATTCATATAAAAATCCTCTCCGCAATCTGTTTTGATCTGTTTCGAAATTATAATTTCATTTTCCCAGCAAGGATTCCAATGAGCCAATTTTTTCTTAGTGATTTTTAATTGAAGTGTGTTGACATGGTCATCAAGTTATGAAATTTTTTCTTTCGGTTCAAAGTTCCCTGAAACCTGAAGCTCCAGCTTTTCCCTTCATAAATTCCAGTAATCTCCAGATAAACTATTTTGAAAAAGCTTATTCCTCGGTTTTTATCTAACGAATATGCCACTTTAGGATTAAAATTTAACCGCTTCAGCGTTTATAAAAACTTGTAACAAAACACAACGCTTTTGACTCCTATTACCATCAATCAAATTCAATAGCTCAGTTTTGCCTATCATGCGATCCCTTCATCCGCCCAAAACAACTTTTCTCTCAAATTGTTATTCTTTGAAACGTTTTATGGTCAATGATCCCGAAATTAATCATCATAATTCTCTTCTTCACTCTTATATTTCATAACATCATACAAACTATTTTCAGAAAAGCTTTCTTATGGTACTTCTTTTAAGATGATTAAACTAAAAGTGAATTTTTTTTGTCGGTGATACCATTCATTCGCCTCACTAAATATAGTGCTTTTCGTTCGTTTTACAAATTCTCTTGTGATTCAACGCAACACTCACCAATTGAAACTGCCTTTACATCCTTTGTGGGAAAACCTGGGTCAAATTGTGAGGAAATCAGTTTAACGGGGTAATATTTACTCCAAAACCCTTTCCATGCATAAATCAATATATCTTCTGAATCAAAATTGGTCAGGCTTCTTTAATCAACTAACCACTTTTATAAAAAGTCATAATTCTCTTCTATGTCGAACCCCAGCACTTCGACATCAGAAATACCATATACTCCCTCCGAAAATAGCGCTTTATTGGCACATGTAGGAAAATAATCTCCTTTCTGTAACATTAATTCTACCGGAAACTTGAGCGGGAATCTGAATCCCTCCGAAAAAACGTTAAGATTGGCTACCAATATAAGAAGAAAGGGGAATTGTAGAGTCCCTTGTCTCAGAATGAAGCCCATTGAAAGGTGTCTTTTCGCACGTTCTCAATCATAATTTGAAAGTATCATAATCCAAGGCTTTTTCTTTCATAATTAGTAAAATCACCAATCAATTAAAGTGAAAAGTCTTGATTTATCAAACTTATTCTCTAAACAAGGATAAGCACGGTTGCACAATATTTAATTAGCCTCGAAGTTTTAAAAAAGCATTGTAAACTATTTTTTAAGTTCCAAAACTTTTCAAGTAACCCTCCCCACTCCTTCCATCTGCCTTCACAATGGGAAATCAAACATGCTGTGCTCGTGACTATTCCAGAAAAGACGCCGAAATCTTCAAAAGCCTCTCTCCTTGTGCGTCTCTCAAAGACTCTCTCTCGCTCTCTCATACTTCACTCATGCCCAAAGGCCACAACATGATCTCTGAATCGACCACTCTCACTGATCTTCCTACATTAAGCAGCGCTACTCTCTCAAGACCTCTCAGAAGTAAAAGTGATGACGATGAAGATCATTTGCCAAAAAAATTTGCTTGCACATTGCCTTACATGCCTTCGATGTCTGATGACAACGAGGAGGTTCTAAATACTGAACAACTCACATTTAGACCTCACAAAGTCACTAGTTTAAAGACCCTTAACTTCCAAGGCCTTGATACTCCGAATGTGTTCAATAACAAACTGTTTCACGATAACATTGATTCAAGCACTCGTGCTAAGAATCTCAATGAACATATCCTTGATGTCTTTATTCGCCAATCTGAACGAAGAGGAGTTGACACAGCTTCTACAGCAACAAGAACAAGTCCTAAAGATAGAGATGATGTGTTTACGCCATTATCTGCTTTCGCAAAAACTTCCATTGGTTTTTATGATGAAAGACAGAGTCACAACCTTAAAAGAGCTGGAGAAACAAGAGATACCTTGTATGCCACTTGGAATTCCAGGAACTTAAGGGATACAGTACTCATGGATAATAATTCTCCGACCTGCAAAGGAAGCTTGCATGGTATGACACCAAAGTTTATTGAAGATTTGAGCAGTTTTTGCGAGTTCGATAATGTGTAAAGAAAGAGAGATTCCAGAAGGAGAAGTTTTAATTTAAATATGTGAAAAAGAAGAGTTTGTTGAATCACAAAGTAATTTAATTAATGTATATTTTGGGGATCTGCTGATGCAGATCGAAAGACAATCTTGTTTGTTGTTATCCATTATTATTTGCCCTTTGTACATTTTTTTAGAATTTGTTCTTGAAAATGAAAAAAAGATTTATATTGAGAATTAAATTTAATTGGTTTTTCCTTGTATTGATTCATTCGTTCATCATCCAGTACTTGATCAAAATTAATGTGTTGTTTTTATCCTGATTTTATTTCACAAAAAAACCAAAGAATCTCTCTTAATCAATTAAAAAAAAATTTTTATGTAACAGTGCGTCAGTTCATTTTTTTACTGGCGAATTGAAAAATAAAAAAACCCATCCTAACTGATCTTCTAACCTCACAGTTGAACATCTGTTTCTGGATCTCTTCGAATTAAATCCTCTTCTCTCTGGCCTAGCCAGTAAGGAGTACGCGAGGTAAAAACTTACGCTCAAGGATTTCTATATGCAGTTTAGAAACGAAATTCTACATATCAGACAGATGAGAAGGACGGACAACACCTGAATTAATTTTCACATGAAGTTCATGAACCTTACCTTTTATATGATTGCTAAAATTTGCCTCAAATTGGTTCTCATAAGGAAAATTATGTTCATTTTGGAAATGTTTTGGAAGAGGCTATTTGCCAGAAACTATGACAGATACTGTTTGCCTGGTTATTAATGAGATTTGCTCAGAAAGATAAATTTATTTATTCATCAAGAATTAGCCCTTCAATTAAACTCTTTTGAGTTGAAAAATGCCAAATTGAACTCTAACGTTCAACTCTGAGAGAAGTTAGAATTGAGGTAAATCTTTCGAATCCAGAGAACCCAAACCCGAATCATCATATCTCTTAAACAACACCGACAATATAATTTATTCGAAATTCTCATGTCTTGAGTTTATTTCTCACGATGTTAAAAAAAACTCTTGATTTTGATCTGTCAAAAATAAAAATTTAAACCTAGAAAAATAGTAGATCATGCATGATGTCTGTTGTTTTTCCTAAATCAAAAGCTTGACAGAAAATTCATTAGATTAGTTGAATTCTCTTTTCTTTATTGAATCTGAAAAAAAAATTGTTAATTTCGAGACATTTTTGCAGTGGTTCATCTTTGAATACATTTTTTCATGACTCCTTGTGAATTAGTTTTTTCTCTAAAGCTCTCTTTAAATATATGTTTTGTTCTCGACAGAATTCAAAGCAGAAAAAACTTTTTTTTGAATCCAAAAAATGAGAAAGAGACCAGAATTATTTTTTCAGGCTCATCATTTTTCAGAGGGAGTGCGGTTAACAAGGGGGATGGGATCTCGAGATAATTTTATTCTCCAATATATTTCCACCATCTTTGCTTACTTTCTAAAAAGTATTCTTGCCAGAGAGAAAAATAATTTTTTGTTCTTGCCAGAAAATATTGTTGATTCAACTTTACTTTTCCTCAACCCCTTAACTTGAAAAGTATCAGCAACTAGAAAATACAACAGCAAACTTGTTTTTAGCAATTTATAATTATTTTGAAACAAACCAAACTTAGTTTTTCCCCTCAAATATATATAAATATAAATTTCACTTTTTCCTCCTTTTATTTTTTGTGGCACTTGAGAAATAAAAACAACATGAAGCTCCATGCAGGTCTTCATAATAACAGCAACAACCACTTTGAATAATTTCAGACTGCTCTTTAACTTTTTAAACAAAATCCTTTTCCAAATCATCAAATCTGTTCATTGAAATTGTATGACGTGTAATCCTATAATATTTTAAGAGAATTTTCTATAGAAAACTCAATTTATCTCTCTTTGCTTGAAAATATTCTCATCATTTTTGACTCACTCTCGAGAAAAAGAGACTCTCCCTTTCAAAAGTAATCTGCCTGTATCTAGGGACCTCAATTCTTCCAGTGAACCTGCTTCCAGCAAATCAATAACCCGAACAAAACCCCCTCTTCCTTCAGCAGTTTTTCCTAGACCTCTCTCAATAAACCACTGGAGTTATTAAAACTTTCCGCCTGATCAAGTTTTTCCCCAAAATCTCTTTTTCCACACTTTCACTTTTTTTATAAAAGAGTCATCCCAACCAAAAATCAGTATTAAAGACAATATGATATCGAAAAGGTTCAAAGAATAATAATCTTACAAGTTTTTGATCTCTTTCACTTGGATTAAAAATCAATAGACTCATGAATTAAAGTCATAGTAATTTCTAGAAAAAACTTTTAATCAAGATTCAAAATCAAAACAAAAGGCTAAAAACATCCCGCCACAATTGGATTTGACAATTTAATAAACATTTAAGGTCTAAAAGTAAATACAGTTGCTGCTCGTTCGCATTGAGCGCCCTTTATAAACTGCCTTCCCCTGTCCTTAATACCAAATTCATTATGTGCATGCTATTAGTTGACTTGAGAGGTTTCATCCTTGAGAATCCCGCCGATTTTGACTTGAACACCACGAGCTCAACCTGAATGACTCAACTTCCATCATTAACTATCTCAATCGAGATAAGTCAAATTGATTTATCGTGAAACACTCGTTTTTAATACCCTTGAAAACAGAGCTTTATTGATTAATTTAACCAGTAATGCGCCTTGGAATTTCTTCTTCCAACTAATATTTCTTTTAAAAAAACTTGGTTTAGTTATAATTAAATAATTAACTCCCACTAAAGTTTCTCCCTAATCTTACCAATTTATCTCAATGGGGAACAGTTATTGCTCACAGAAAAACATCCACAAACCAAACTCTGACAGAATCAAAATCCATGTTTCTAAATACCAAAGCAAATCTGCGAGCACTCAGGACTTTTCAGCTGGCAACACTGCAGGAATTTCTTCTCCTAATGATATCGTTGTAATTGCCCCTGCTGAAATGAATCTTTATCCTTTACAACACGGCCGAAACTTCCACATCGAGATTGAAAGTGAGGAATCTGCTGCTCATGTCTTGGTTTCAAGGAACGCAACAATCTTTGATCTAAGCCCGGAATTGCCAGTTCCTAAACAAATTGAGAAATTATCGACAGCTGTGAGCCCACAAAGCGGAGATTATTATTGCAATCTTCAGACTTTCCATCAATCAAAAGTTGAAATTCCAGAAGCTTCATCGAAGCTTCCTAAAGACTTTAAGACCCTCGAAAGTATGCTCAGCGCAGAACTTGACAGCAGCGATAATTCAATTACAACCCCATCATCATCTTCTTCAGCAGGCTCAGAAAATTTATACAGATTCCAATCTTATGTTATTAGTGGCCCAAAATTCCAAAGTTCAGATTCACCTAAACCAGTCAGTCATCATGATCATGATGATATGAATGTTTTTTAAAATACAACATGCGTCAGACCTCCCCATTAGGCTAGTCCATTAGCCTGATACAATTAATTCTTTGTTTTTTGAAATGTAAAAATAATTAATAACACCATGTCATGATGGTGATTCATACATTAATTAATATTCCTGTATATATTTGATATTATTTGATTGCACAACAGGAAAAAATTTCAAGGTAAAATATTTTATATACATGTCATCACTTCATCACCTTTTCTCTTCATAAATTTTTCAGAAAGAAAATTTTGAGTTTCTTGGTCAATTAAAATTTTTTGCCACAAAATTATTCTTTGAAATTTCTCAAGAGAAAAACTTCTCCACAGACTTTAGCCTGTCGAATTTCCCATCATTTTGGCTGATTAGAATGTGGACTACTTGGAGCTCTTGAAATTTCTCGCTAAAACCCAAAAAAACTAGTTTTTAGCACATTATTTAGAGTCCGTGGATCTCAAAAAGAGCCTTTTCAATAAATCAAATTGTAGTGAAATTGATTGAGAAGTTTTAATGGTCTGCGAATCTTTTTGTTAAAAATTATCTTACGGTTGGATTTCCCGCGAAAACTACCAACTCTTGATCGCTTTCAATTAGATGATGATCAAGTCACTGGAAATGATACGTCATCTATTTGCATGAGAGAAAAAAAAAACAAAGATTTCTTATGACTTGTGATATTTGGACCAATAGGGATGCATAGAAGAAAACTGTAATTCTCGAATTTCATCTTTTCATAGATTTTTTGTTGCCAAAGAGAAGTTGGGAACATTAAAGAGCTTGAAATTTTTCATTGACATCCAGAGGAAGCAACAAACAATCATCAGTCATGAATTTTTAAAGATCCTTTCAAATCCTCTCCTCTTCGAATTAGAATCGGTATGTTTCCTCTGAATGAAACAAAAACCTCTTTCTTCAATCCTTTCTGAGATCGAAAATATAATGAAGGAAGTGAGAAAATACATTAATCAAGCAAAAGAGAAATTCAGCACCCGCGAAAAGTCAACCGTAACTCTATTTAAACTTTTGAAATCATATTGTTGGAATATAACCCACCAAGCTACTAGCTATTTCAACATCAAAGAAAAGTTCAAGAAAATGTAGGCTATTTATTTATCTATCCTTTCAAAGAAAGTTTTCTTTCTTCATTCCTACTCTCTTGATTGGCATCACTCTCTATGACACATGAAAAAGGCTGTGTTTGCTATTAATTTTCTTTCTTAAGATATATTAAGCAGTTTTTAAACTGTCAATTTGATATGAATTCAAGTTTTCAATAATAATAATTCAAATTCCCTCATCAAACATAATTTTCTATATCACGACATCATAATCATCAATTCTCCTAACTCCCAACTAAGCATCACCGAGGTATTCATAATTCTTTTGCTTTCCAACAAATGATGGGAGTTCGAAGCCGCTATCTGCAGTGAAGGCCTTTATTTTCTTGAAACATTTCGCAAAGACTGCAATGCAGAGCAACAATACAATCACCCCAAGGAAAATAGTTCCCAAATTATTCGAGATCACACCTCCAACTGGTGGTCTCACAATCACATCATCAACTGGATATGTAATAAACTTGATCATTTTGCCTTTATGAACCACCATCGTTATTGTTTGGACATAATAGTTATTATTCTTGACTGATTTGAAACTTGCAGTCACTGTTTTCATGTCTTTAATCAATACTTCTTGGTTAAATGTCTCACAGTCGCTGTGTGCTGAACAAAAATCATCCTTTTGATAAACACCATATGGATCGATTGGACACAATCTCACATAATAATTCACACGATCTGAAGGATCGATATCCCTAAATTCCACTGGTTTTATCTTGACATCCACAACGCTTGATGGAGGTTTATAATCAAGCGACACTGACTGCTCTAGGTTCGCATTCTCCTTTAGCTCATAACTCCTAAATTCGCTCTCTTCAAACATACTTGAACTCACATAAGCCATAGCTTGATTCGTTTCTTTAGCATCTCTTCTCACAGTCACATACCTCATTCTCTCGTTATTTCCGATCGTCTCTTGATGCAAATAATCTCTCCCTTTTTCAAGAGTTATTATTGATTTAGCAGGACTTGAAGAAGCTCCTACTGGGGCTTGATCCTCAATCCGCAAATCAATGGTTCCATAGCACGAATATGTCCACAAATACCACTTTCCAGGGCTATTCATATAAATTTCATAGGTCTCACCTTCATCTTCAGTATTTGAGAAATAAGCTCTATGTTGAGAATTTTGATCCAAACCAATCAATTCTGTCTTGGGAGTATACATTCTAATTATCACATCGGTGTCAAAGAACCATGGGTTGGACACCTCAAGATTATATTTTCCAATCTTGCTTTCAGTTCTCATTGTTTGTCTCAAATAATAAAAGCCCTTATCTGTTGATGATGTTTCATATGAAATCTGAGGTGGATCAAAAATGACCCATTCTCCTGGGCCAGAAGTTGCCCTCTCTTGCCAATAATGCCCAACAACATGCAAGCCCTCTCTCAAAGCAGTCTCAAAGGCTGAGCGATCTTCATTTTTGACGCGAACAGAAAACTCCAAAATGACTTTTAAAGGAACACGTTCTTCAGATGCATAATATAACAGATTGGATGAATCACGAGATTTCAAAGAAAATAACTGCTTAACGCCGTCCTTGAGGATAAAACTGGAATCCTTGGTCATGATACTGAAATCGTAAGTCACTTCACCAGACTGATTGGGGTTCTCAAACAAAATATAAAATGAATTCTTTTGTGTGGGCACATGTCTTTTTCCATCCCAAACCTTATCTGGATTCTTTTGAATATCAAAATTATGCTTCTCAAGCCTCATTATTCTCTCATTGTCACTTCCAGTCAAACTCTCCTTCCACAAATAGTTCGATGCATTCAAAGTTGAACTATGAGAAACCATCACATTCATTCCCATTCCTCTCATATAAACATTCAAAATTGCTTCTTCTGCGTTCGCAGAGCTCAACACATACGATGCTGTTTCTTTCGCCTTCAAAACTGCATTATAATTCATCCCATTTTGAATCTGAGTAAATCCTTCGCCTTCTGTCAATGTGATAATAAATTTACTCGCTGTTGTTGCTTGAATTCCAATCACATACAAACACTGAACACAGGCGTATTTATCGTCAACTCCAACATTAACCACTCCACTGTTCAATTCAATCTTCCATTTGTGATTTGTTGCGTTCGGAAGGTGACTTGCAAGATCCGAATGAGTGGAAATAGCAGTGACATATGCATCCAAAGAGCCAGAAATTTTGTCAAGTTTTATCTGAATATTTTTCTTGTATTCGTGGAAGAACTTCAAATACATCACAGAAGAGCTCTTGAGATACATTTCAAAAGGCACACCAGACTTGAGATCCACCATCTTTTGATCCTCATAAACGGCAGTCAAGGTGAATGCACTGGCTTCCTTTCCATAAACTCCGATAATCCAATATCCTGCCATTGATTTCAAGGGATAAATATCAGCATTATTAATCTCAATAACTTCGGTTCTTTGCTTAGAGATTGAAGAGAACATGTGTTCTGATATTGTTGGTCTTGCGTCAAATCCATAAGAAATCACTAGGTCTGGGTCTCCATCGTCCAACGTTGTCATTGTCACCAATAAAGTGCATTCAGGTCTTGTCACTTTCACATAGATATAAGTGTACTTATCCTTTGGAACAAAGCCAAAATAAGGGCTTCCAGTCAAAAGCATTGTGATTTGAGAACTGACAAGAATTGTAAAGGTTTGAAGGTTTTCTTTTAATCTCACGATGTCAGCAGGCTTCATGCCAGCAGTGTCAGGATCTTTAAAGTAAACGCTCAAAGAAATCACAGTTGTAGCGCTTTCATCAGAAATAGGAGGAACGTAAAGGTAAGCCAGTCCTAAAGGATGGTTCTGATTATCTTGAGAGCTGATTTCGTAATTATTTGCTCCAAGCTTCTGGATCTCTGGCTTTGACAAAGCTCCCAAATCCACCACTATTCTTCTTGCATAGACAACAATTTCTCTTCCAGGGCAAGAAACTGTCACAATAGAATGCTGATTAGGGACAGCGTAGTAATAAAACATGACAGGAACTTCATTCCTGGGCACGTTCCAGTATGTCAATCTACCATCTTCTAAAGCAACAGCTGGGCTTGGAGTTGATTGAGATTCAAAATCTCTCTTCATTGAAAGAGAATAATAGGTCTCTTCTTGATCCCTACTTGGGAAAACCGCAATGTAAAATGAACAAAATAGCACATCGGAAGATTCGCAGGCTTTTTGAATATCTTTGCTGTTCAACACAATGTAGTCTTTATGAGAATCCTTTGTTGTGTAAGAATATGAAACTTTATTTGGGTATTTGATCTCAGGCGAAAATGACAAGTATAAATCAACATCTCCTGAATCAGCTTGCTTGTAGACTGTAATCATAGAGTCATCCTTCAAAATAAAAGCTTCGAAATAGTTCACTTCTCCACGTTTTATTCCTCCATAGAAAGGAGTATTTGGTGACAAAAACATGTGGGATGAGACCATTGATTGTGGCTGCTGATGTTGCACTTCATCTTTCACATAGTAGGCGACATTGAATGTGATGTCGCTCAGAGATTTTGCATCAGGATCGCTCCAATCAACGAAAATACCAATATGGTAAACTCCTTTCTCTTTAAAATTAGCATCTTTAGAAGAAATCTCCAAGTCATTTCCTTTAGCTTTCCAGGTTTGCAAATTTGGTGTCGGAACCTCTCCGTTATTATTCACTGCAAGAATCACCTTTCCTCTCAAAGTATTCACAGAGATTCGGATACTCCCTTTCCATACCTTCTCCTTATCCAATGAAAATTTATAAAACTGCGCAGGATGCTCGTGTTTCGATAATAAAACACCCTTTTGAGGGACGCCATGGTCAAGTTTCAAAGCGTAGTCTTCATTCACTCCATTCTCAGTCTTTATTGTTGCAGAGATGGAGAATGAACTGGTTTGCAAACCATGAATACCAATATAATAAGTTCCACTCAAATCTGGCATATCCTTGAAAACAATGAATCCTTCATGTGAAAAGTTCGTGTCTTCCCCTTCTGTGATAGGATACTTGTTCTTCTTTGAGACATAAATATCAACATCTCCAGAAAACTTGGTTAACTGAATCTCTACTGACTTGACATTCTTGTGGGGAACGTACAAAATATAGTAGAAATCATTTCCTTTAGCGACACTATCGAGTTTTGGGGTTCCTGGGAAAAGTAAATTATGTCCCTTGGAATCATATTTCAAAGTGTATTCAACAGGACCAGTGTGTGAGCTGCTCAGAGTGATCAAATAAGCGCATACTGGCATTGGCTCTTTCATATAAGATTTATCTTGAATAAGCACAGGATAACAGCCAGACTCGTGAGGATTTATCTTGATTCTCACACCATTAGTTAAGGGATCCTTTGAAAATTTGAATTCATCAAATAAATCCACATTCTTATCAAATCCATAAGAGTCCTCCACCTTGAATTCACTACCAGCTGGAAGAATACCAGGACAATCTGTTGAAAATCTGCAGTTTATAATGTTATATTGGAGTTCCTTGGTCCATCTCAAGTCTAATAAAATTTCTTCTGCGGCAAAAATTGGCATGATCACTTCATATGTGATTTTTTCCATTGGGAAAATATCACCCTTCACTGGTCTGCTTTTCGCCATATACAGCGCCCTTGAGCTTTTGTAGCTTGCACGGAAGCTGTATACCGAAGATTCCTCGCCATAAACCAAGAAATAATAATTCTCAGTTGAGCATTTCGAGTGTTCTTTCTTTGTCAGCACTATTTCTTGGAATTCCTCCACGAGGTAGCTCCAATAATATCCACTAAAACTACTGGGCATTGTGTCGCAATTAATATAGATCTTGACTTTTCCTTGCTGAAGTCTTACAGAAACCACAAAATCTTCTTCCTTATGAGCTTCTCTGAGGGTAAAACTATACGAATTTGACTCCTCTCTTTGTACTCCATCCAATGTTGATGTCCCGTAAATTTCAGTGGTCTTCTTGTACACATGTGCTTCGAGACTCAAAGAAGACGACTCTGTGAATTTCAAGCTCAATGTATAAGTGCACCCAGTGCAAAACATATTGGTACCCTTGTGAATGATAATCGTACTTCCTTCAAACCATGAGCTTCTAGGCACGTATTCTGCCCTGTTTGTGTAAGGAATGTCATTCCCCTGGTTGATAAACACTTCTAATTTAGGGACTTCTTTGCGGTTTGATGTGATGGCATCAATGTGAATCACCAATCTATCTGCATCGTCAGTCTTGGGCACAATCAATCTGACAACAGCAGAACCAGCTCCATTCAAACTGTTAGCACCTTCTACTGTTTTCTCGCCATTAGCAACGGCTTTGATTTCCTTGGTGAACTCAACTTCAAACTTGGAATTACATTTGGAATTTGAGCAAGCCAATCCAACATAAAGAATTTTGGAGTCTTTTACTTCTTGGTTGCTGATAAAAACAATATTTCCTGTAGGAGTTGTTCCAGAATAATCAGAATCTTTTTCATTTCTAGGAAACTCCTTGTTTCTACTCACAAAGAGCTTGGGAGCATTTGATCTTCCTTCAGGCAGGACTGAAATTGATAGATCTAGATCTTGTATTTGTGCATTTGATAGATCAATCTTGTAGAATTTAGGAGTTGAAAGACTTATCTGAAAGTTTTCTTTGAAAGGGAATGTGGTTATGTCCTGGTGCTTTTGGGCTGCTGTCAAAGGAGCCCATAAAAGTAGAACAAATATGCTGGAAATCAAAAGGACCTGTGAAGGTTCTTTCATTTTGATTTTTTTGAAATTAAAGAGGTTTGATTTATTGATAGATAAAAAGAAAACACTTGATGAGGAGATGTTGAATATTCAAAAATTTTCATCAAATAAAAGCTATTTATTTCGTGAATACGGAAAATTGTAAGAGACTCATAGGCTTTTGAAAATCTTTGCCAGTCCCAATAAAACTCGAATCATCACGTTACGTCTTTCTTGAATAATAAATGAGGTTCAAATAATAAGAAAAAGAGGATACATTTTTTTTAAAAGATTTCAAAAGATTTTTTTTTAAATATCTTCTATATCAGAAAAAAATTAGAAACAAACTCGTTTCATGCATGATTGGCTCATTCATCAAATTCAACCCTTACATAGCGCTCGTTTTTTTAAAGAAAAACTTTGTTGAGTTTAAGAGACCTCCGAGCATTGGGAATCCTAAACTTTACTTTTTAAAAAAAAGTGTTGTGTTATCCTGAAATTTTTTTTGCATTTTCTCAAGTCTCATCTTTTCTTGAATCCTAATTCTTTCTTCAACCCAAAAAGAACTTTATTTTTGATTTCTAACGTAAAGTCTTGATTTTCCCAATACACAAAAATGATTTTTGGACTTTCGTTTGTTAAATTCTTGAATTTCACCCTCGCCTTTTCGATCTCGAAAACAAATTTGTGAAGATTTTGAATAGTGCATGCAAATCAAGAGACTTAACAGTAAATTCTCGCAGCGCTGAGAATAAATTTCACATCCATTTTGATAATACCCCTTTTGAAAATCTCAAGAAAAGACTATTCTGAAAA
>Ga0182738_1005207_pt1 | contig 14012 bp, 21 predicted proteins | sample eDN5th30CBELigMG_FD_128876 | JGI IMG/M metagenome (GOLD analysis project Ga0182738, IMG submission 128876) | Enriched Miracle-Growth compost microbial communities from Emeryville, California, USA - eDNA 5th pass 30_C BE-Lig MG (version 2)... ...
CGGAAACGTTCGTCCGTCTGGGGATGATCCATTTAATGCTCAATCGACTCCGCCCCAAAGACAACCAGGCCGAGTTCCGCTACCGTATTGCTGCTTAAAACATGCTTATGGGACAGTCTCTTAAACGTATCCGGCACGGTCAATGTCATAAACGACCTTGGCGTGTCACCCACGCAGTGGGATGCGAACGCCACCATCGGCACATCGAATTCCAACGGGAATGTAATCCGTCTTGCGTTTCGAGAAGGACCTGACGGAAAAGCACTGATTGAGGCTGCTCGGGAAACCTCCGTAATGAACTCCTATCTTGCTTTCAAGACCCGCAATACCAATATGGTCGAGCAGATGCGCATTACGAGTTCCGGAAAGGTTGGAATAGGCACGTCAGTGCCTGCCGCGATGCTCCATGTGAACTCGGTTTCGGCCGGTGCGAAAGGCTCAGTTTTCCGAGGCGATACGTCGCAGACGGCCAATCTGACCGAGTGGCAGAACGATAGCGGCACGGTGCTGGCTTCTTTCTCATCCGCCGGGTATCTGGGCCTCGACGGCGCGACGCCCACGTATCCGCTCACCTTCCCGCAAGCGTCCACGGGCGCTGCGTTTTATAATACGAGCGATCAGACGATGAACTTTGAGCGCGCAACGCTGGGCTGGGCTTCTAATATCTTCCGTATTGAAACGACGGCCGGAGGAACGGGAACGGTGCGTCATGTCGTCATCAATGGTGCCGGGACTGTGCTTCAAGTCGGTTCAAGCGGGGTGATTGTTGCAAGAAATGGCACGACAGCGAATTTGTTAACTGTCCAATCAACCGGCCAGCTCGCCTCTTCAGGCACGCAATATGCGATCGGGGCGATGCCGATGATCAACCAGTCCGGCACGGCAGGGTATACGGCCCTGCTGGTCAACCCGACCGAAAGCGCGACCGGCTCGGGTACGAAGCTTATCGCGGATTTCCAGCTGGGCGGCGTTTCCAAGGTCGCGATCACCAATACCGGCAATGTCGGGATCGGCACGGTCAATCCAGCCTCCACCGGCGCGCAGCCTTTGAAGCTTGACGTCGAAGGCGCGGTCGGCGCGACATCTTATTGCGATTCGGACGGCAATAACTGCTTTTCATCCGCCTCCATCGCGGGCGGCTCTCCGCAAGGCAGCGACCGCGCGATCCAGTTCAATAACAATTCCAGCGGCTTTGGCGGGGCTTCGACATTTGTATACACTAGCACAGGCCGGGTGGGGATTGGCACTTCGGCGCCCTTTAATAAGCTGCATGTGTCCTATGACGGGCCTTTGGCCAGGTTCGAGCGCGCAGGCGTCGCACCTCAGGCTTTGCTTTTCTCGGAAGACACGAACGGCCACACGATTGCCGCATATTCTCCGCCTACAAACGCCAAAGGCATCACGTTCAATGTCACGACTGATTCTTCCAATACAGTGCCCTCAAGCGGCGCTGTGGCTTATAATTTCCAAATACTGGGCTCGCTGGTTATGCGCATGGTCTCTTCAGGCTATATGGGGATCGGCACCACCCTTCCCACATCCATGCTGCAGGTCAACACGGCCTCGGCCGGGGCGGCTGGCCTGATCGTCAAGGGTTCCGCGTCGCAGACCGCGAATCTTCTTGAAATGCAAAACTCCGCGGGTACGGCGCTGGCCCTCTTTAGCTCCTCCGGCCGGTTGGCCATCGGCAAGGCGACGCCCACGGCTGAAATCGACATTGTAGGTGATATTAAATATACGGGTGATATCACGGACGTCTCCGACCGCCGTCTGAAGAAAGACATCAAGCCTTTGGAAGAGCGCGGCTCCATGCTCGATAAGATCGGCCAGGTCAAAACCTATAGCTTCGTGATGAAGGACGATAAAGCGGGTCGCACGGAATTCGGCGTGATGGCGCAGGAGCTGGAGCCGCTGTTCCCCGAGCTGGTCAGAACGGCAAGCGATGAAATGGGCACGAAATCGGTCAATTACATCGGCCTGATCGCTCCGCTCATTGAAGCGGTCCGGGAACAACAGCAGGAAATCCGGGACCAGCAGCGGGAGATCAACCTGTTACGCCGGGAAAACAACGGACTTGCGCGGCGTCTGACAGACCTGGAAACGAGGGAATGGCGACAGCAGCCGGGCGGCGAATAGGCCCGGCCTGGGAAAACTCCCCGCGTGGCCTCAGTCGTCCCACTGGCTCCCGTCGGACCCCGAGAGAGAAAGCTCAATCAGGAGTTGGCGGGCCGTGTCGGCATTGATCGGCTCTCCCAAGCGGATCGACTCGTCCACCGCCAACTGGATCGCCTTCAAGGACGGTTCATGGCCGCGATGCTGCCACTTACGGGAGAACGGCACGACGTTGGAGCGAGGCTTGCCCATCTGCGGCGGCACCTGTGTCAGTACTCACTCGGCAGCATTAAAGTAAATCCTTCACCGTTGTGTTGTGCCCAGACATCCATCTCTTGGAGCGGGAAATCCGTATACGGGATCTGCTGCCGAAGGAACGGTGGTTCTCCGCTGTCCGGCGTGGCGGTCAGGTCGGCCGAGTGGTGAGGGTTCACCGCCAATTTCCAGAAGTGGATCAGTTGAATTCTCTCGTCCCGTGCGGCGGCTTGATTGAAGGTCCGACTGCCGATGTGGCTGGCGATCGCATCAATCAGCCAGTAAGCGCCGCCGTTTTCGGCGACATACTGCACCCCCTCGGTATAGATCACAGCACGATTGAACCAATGACGAAAGAACTGTTCTGAACCTGTGAACTGGGCGAGATCGTCAGTAGTGAGGCTCATCCGGGCCTTCCTGTCGATCGGCTTTGTCCTGGGCCTTCAGCTCCAACACCTGGGCATAAGCCTGCGTGGCGAGGAATGCGACCCGCAGCAGGTCGTCGCCGTTCACCTTGCTTGTTTCCTGAAATCCGGATTCTGATTTGAACGTCCTGAGCAGGTCGGCGACGTACCACGGACCTTTGTCCGATTCGTTCCTCCAGACGACGCACTTTAAGTTTCCGTGCCGGATCGTGGCGGCGGGTTTGGTGGTATTATTCGGTTTCGGTTCGCTTTCGCGGGCAGAGGTTTTCTTAGCCATGTCGGGACTCCTTGGTTTCAGGCGACCCTGCCACGACTCGAGCCGCTCTGTCAACAACTTTTGATTGCAGGGAGCGATGGCACGTCGACCTGACCGTGATTGCTTCCCGCATTGGGGGATCAAGATGTGTTGTGGATAAAAAATCCTGACATCTTGCGCCGGCTTGTAAATCGGCGTAGCTTGTCGTCGTAACATCGTGCCCACAGCGGCACAGAAACACGACGCTGATGATTTATGCATTTCTGAACCAAAAGGGGGGTGTGGGAAAAACAACACTTTCCATTCACACAGCCGCCGAGTTGACCCGCCGGGGGCGGAAGGTGCTGCTGATCGACGCTGATCCGCAGGGAAGCTCCCTCGCCTGGGCGAATTGCCGCGAAACACCTTCGTTCAACGTGGTCGGAATGCCCAAAGCATCGATCCACAAAGAAATTCATCTGCTGGCTGCTGACTATGATGAGATCGTAATCGATGGCCCGCCGCGAATTGCGGAGCTGGCCCGTTCGATCTTGCTGGCGGCCGACATTGTGGTCGTCCCCCTCCTCCCCAGTCCGCTCGATGTCTGGGCGGCAGCTGAGACCGTCGATCTCGTTCGGGAAGCCCAAGTCTACAAGCCAGACCTGAAGTGCTGTCTGGCCATCAATCGCAAGGTCGGGATCACCGCGATTGGGCGGGACGTACGGCGTGCGTTGCAGGAACTCGACGTCCCGGTGCTGGAGACTGACGTCGCTCAGCGGGTGGCGTTCGCCGAATCCTTAGCTGTCGGCGCGACGGTGACGAGCGAGCAGGATCGAAAGGGATTCAAAGAGATCAGGAACTTTGTGGATGAACTGAGTGCATTGTCACAGTTGAAGACTCGGATGGAACATGGTGCAAGCCCGGCAACGACGGGCGGTGATGCGATCACGCGCCCCAAACCAAGCTGTCACACGGCACTGAGGAGTACGACATGAGCAAACGCATCAACATGACCGCCCGGCCCAGGCAGAATCCGGCAGCCGACACTTGGGTGGAGACCCGGGCCGAACCGGCAGCCGCACGGCCCTCCAAGCCGAAGCGGCTGACGATCGATATCGATCCGGTGCTTCACAAGCGTCTGAAGTTGCACTGTTTTCAGCAGGATGTGGCGATCGCGGATTTGCTGCGGGAGTTGATCGAGCGGAAGTTGAACATTGAATAGCGAGAGAGCCGTCAGCACGGTCCCCGAGTCGATCGATGCTCGTACAGTGGATTGTGCGGGGCCACGAAGATCACCTTCGTGAATTCATACATGCGGCCTTGCATCGTCACAATGCAAACGCGGTGAACGACTGACCGGCCGATGCAATGATGAAGATTGACATGGCCGAACACGCCGTTTCCGGACCATGATAGATTGAAAGTCGCTGAACGGATTTCATATGGCGAAAATCCTGCCTTGCACACCTGATCCTGGAATGCGGCGACCGCCCGACGGCAAACGGCCATGATGAGCGAGGACTCCAAACTCACACAGTCACTCAGCAAGTCCACCGTCAGCGAGTTCACGCCGCGCGATTCAAGATCGGAAACGAGAAGCCCGAGCATCCAGTAGCCATCAATGTCCGAGTACCGGCTGCAGAAAACTTCAAGGAAGTTGTGAGGAACGCTTTTCATTCTGCGCGACTTCGCCATGATCGCTCCTTCCTGGAAATGGATTGTGATCGAAATGTATCACTCTCGGTGATGCGCCGTCAAAATGCGGTCACGCCGATCGGTTCGCAGTTTCTTTCATCTGGTCCTGTTTCTGATACGCAGCGCCGCCCTCGCTCCGTCCGTCCCAAATTTGGGACGACTGCTTCGGACCCCTTTTCGGCCCCCTCTTCGACCGTCCCCTATGCACTGCCCCGCGTCTGCAATCATGAGTCGTTTTTCTGTGGATCAACTTTACGGCGTCATTCGAATCGGGTTGTCGATGAGCCGCGCAAGGGGCATCTTTGAACCGGCCTATGCACTGCATAGGAGACAAGCCTATCTGAGTTTTTGTTTTCTTCAGACACGCAGTTGACCCACTTCCGGGTCACTCATACGGTTCTACATGCTCATCGCCACACAAGGCCAAAACGTCGCTGCCGCCCGGCAGTATTTTGAGAACGTGCTGACGCAGGGGGATTACTACCTGGGTCAGGAAGTTGGCGGTCAGTGGCATGGTCACGGGGCTGACGTCCTGGGACTGGGTCGCGGCTCAACGGTTACCAAGGAGCAGTTCGCAGCTCTGCTCGCCGGACAGCATCCGACGACTGGTGCGAATCTGACACAGCGGAACCGTGCTGATCGGAGGCCAGGCGTCGATCTGACATTCTCCGTTCCCAAGTCGGTTTCCCTGGCCTGGGGGATCAACGGCGATGAACGAATCGTCGAAGCTCTCAAGGCCGCCGTCCGCGAAACGATTGACCGAGACGTCGAACCGCTGATGATGCGTCGCGTGCGTGACAATGGCCGGGCGAGCAGCCGTGACCGGACTCAAACTGGCAAACTGATCTATGCCGACTTCCTGCACAAGACCTCCCGGCCGGTCGAAGGGAAGCCCGATCCGCATCTGCACATTCATGCCTTCGTCATCAACTGGACCGAACAAAACGGCAAGCACTACGCCGGTGAGTTCGAAGAGATCATCCGGCAGCGTCCCAGTCTGCAGGCGAAGTTTGAAGCCCGGCTGGCCCGCACGCTGGAACGGGAGCTGGGTTACCAGGTCACACGAACGCAGTTCATTCAGAGCGGTCGGACCAAGTCAGGCTGGGAGATCAGTGGGATTTCGCGGGAGACGATCGAGAAGTTCAGCCGACGCACCGAACAAGTGGAAGAACACGCCCAACTGCATGGGATCACCGATGCAGCCAAGAAGGGAAACCTTGGCCGGAAGACTCGAGAGAAGAAGGATGCCGGTACATCCATCGACCAACTGCGGCAGGAATGGCTGTCACGGCTGACGGACGGCGAACGGGAGGCGTTCGGCCGACTGACCGGTGGAATGGCGCCCCGTGCCAAGGTCAACGAGCACGAACTGGCGGAAAAGTCGCTCAAGTTCGCCTTGGATCATCACCTCTACCGGCAATCCACTGTGGAACGCCATCAGGTGATCGGCACGGCATTGGAACATGCGGTCACGCTCTCTCCCGAACAGATCGAGCAGTCGCTGGACCGGCTCGGGGTGATCCAGCGGAAGCGGAACGTCGATGGGGCCGACCGGGAACTGGTCACGACCCGGGAAGTCCTGGCAGCGGAGCAGCAGATGATCGCGTTCGCCCGCGACGGTCGGGGAACCCGGAAATCCATCGCCAACAAGGAGCACGAGTTCGCCCGAGAGTGGCTGAACGAACAGCAGAAGGCTGCCGTCCGGCATGTTCTGACTTCTCGGGACACGGTCACGGCCATCACGGGCGGGGCTGGCACCGGGAAAACGTCCCTGATGCAGGAAGCGGCGGAAGCGGTGCGGGGCAATGGGAAAGAGGTCTACGTGTTTGCACCGTCCACCGGGGCCAAGGAAGTCTTACAGGACAAGGGGTTCGGCAACGCCCAGACCGTCGAGCATTTCCTGCGAAACGAGACGTTGCAGAAACAGGTTAAGGATCAGGTGCTCTGGATCGATGAGGCGGGGTTGCTGGACGTGCGATCGATGAACGCCCTGTTCCGCATCGCCAAGGAGCAAAACTCCCGCGTGATCTTGTCGGGCGATACCCGGCAACATGCCTCTCCGCGTCGCGGCGAAGCGCTCCGATTGCTCGAACAGGCAGCGGGCCTGAATGTCGCCCGTGTCGAAGCGATCCAACGTCAGAAAGGGGACTATGAGCAAGCGGTCAAGCTCATCAGCCGAGGAAATGAGGTCATCGATCCGTCTGGGAAAACCGGGCTGCTGATGGGATTCGACCTGCTGGATCGGCTCGGAAAGATTAAGGAGGTCAGTTCCGAGCAACTGCCGACGATGGCGGCCGATCAGTATCTGAAGTCACGGGATCAGGGAAAATCGACGCTGGTCGTCGCTCCCACGCACCGGGAAGGCCGTGAGGTGACCGAACAGATCCGCGACGGACTGCGGCAGCGGGGACTCCTTCAGAATGAAGAGCGACCCCTCTCGCAGCTGGTGTCGCTGAACTTGTCCGAAGCGGAAAAACGAGAACCGTCTACCTACAGCAGTCAGGAGAACTTGATGGTCCAGTTCCATCAAAACGTGGCGGGCGGTTTCAAACGTGGAGAGCGCTGGCGGGTCGCGGGTGTGACGGATGGGAGGGTTCAGTTGTCGGCAATGACAGGCCCAGCGCGGAGATTCCTCCCGGAAGATGCCTCCGATCGGTTCGAGGTGTATCGGGAACATCAACTGAATCTGTCGGTGGGCGACAAGGTGCGGTTCACACTCGGCGGGACAGCGGTCGATGAGAAACGCCGGATCAGTAATGGACGGCTGGATGAAGTGAAGGCGATTGACTCAGCGGAGAATTTGGTCCTCAGCAGCGGCATGGTCGTCGATCGCAGCTATGGTCATCTCGACCTGGGATATGTCATCACCAGCCATGCCAGCCAAGGTAAAGATCGGCAGGTGGCGATCGCGGCGATGGGTTCGCAGTCACTTCCCGCCATCAATGCCAAACAGTTCTACGTCACCGTTTCTCGCGGCAGCGAAGATGTGGCGATCTACGTCGATGACAAGGCCCGCATCCGGCGAGCGATCGAACGTTCCGGCGAGCAGCTTTCCGCAACTGAGTTGGCGGCAATGCCTGAGACAGAGCAGGTGGCAGAGCAAGAATGGTCCTGGGAACGAAACTGGGCGGCACGCCATTCCGTGCGAGAACGGTTTGTCAACTGGTTCCGCGACCTGGTGCAGGAACATCGGGACCGTTCTTCAGTCAATGAACATCGAGAACGGGAGATCGGACGATCTATCGGATTCGGCCCCTCCCCGGGCCTGAGCAGGAGTTAAGTCATGGCACTGGCATCACGCGCATTTGCCGATCAACGTCGCGAGGAAATTTTCCGGAACCGGCCGCAGCCGGTGTTGCAGACCGTTGCGACTCCTCCTCCCTGGCAATCAATCCAGAGCGGCGAAATGCCCCCGCTGATGCTCCAGTTCAGGTTGCGCAGCGGAGAGACAATCAGCTATGCCTACCATGATCTTCGCGAAATCCGTGTTCGCGACGCCGGACACATCCAGCTTGGCCTCGTCGGCATGTCCAAGCTGCTCATCACGATCGAGGGACGGCATCTGCGGGAGTTGGCCGAATTCATCGGCAGCGGCCTGGTGCGCTGGGTGCAGGAATCCGATGAGCGAGCGCTCGATGTCCCGGAATCCAGTCCGTGGATCACGTCAATTTTGATCGAACAGGTCGCCCGGAAGTGAACCGTCCCAAATTTGGGACGTGGCAGTCGCATCGCTCGTGCAGCGATTTCCCGACCTATCTCCCGATTGAAGCATTAAATTGGCAAAACGTCCCAGGGATTGATGGTTGCGGCGCCAGACTTGTCGAAATCCTTCGTGTTGCGGGTGGCCAGGGTAGCGCCGACGGAAGCGACGATGCCGGCAATCTGCAAGTCACGAATCTCAGACGCCAGGCCCGCTTGTTTGCGATGCTTGGCAATTTTCGCAGCCTGGGCGGCAGCGGCAAAGTCAAACGGCAGAATACGGTTTTTGAAGACGTCTTTCAGGGCCAGCTCGAAGGCACTCCGCAGAGCCCGTTGCCGCTTGCCGTCGGGATGCATTTCAATCCAGTGAAAAACTTCAAACACCGATACGGTGGTGGTCCAGATCGTCTCGGACGGTTGGCGATTGATCCAACCGGTCACGGCGGCATCTGGTCGCTGTCGCATCAGTTCTGAGATCACATTCGTATCCAATACGAACATCATTCGAACTCCGGCGACCGCACAGCTTGTCCCTTCAATTCGGGGATGGATTCATCCTCCGCCAGGCCGATCTCTGAAAACAGCTTGGCCATCTGCTCGCCGATGGGCGGTTCGGGTGGCAGGCCGGTAGTTCCGCCAGTGCCCTGGGATTTCAGCCAGTCTTCCACGCTCAGGCCGCGAGCAGCGGCCTGTTTGCACAGGGCTTCGTAGGTTTTGTTGTCGATCGTCAGTGTCACCATTTTTTGAACTCCGAGGGTATTCTATCACAGTTGCGCGGCGGACGGAAAGAACTGATTGTACGGCCGAACTGGTCGTCATGGTCCCAAATTTGGGACGACGACCCGGCGGGGCAGTTGGAAAAGAAGGCTTCTGGAAATAATCGCAGCGAAACGTGCCGGGATTTCTCCCGGCACGCCTGAGGGCTACTCTTCGCCTTCGCTGGCATCTTCCAACGCTTCGGACTGGAATTGAAACACGATCCAGGTATGAGCTTGGTCGGCCAGCTTAGAGAGGGCGAGCAAGTCATCCCTGCCGAAGCTGCGGGTGTGTTTCCAATCGTCGCCGCTGCGATAGCTTTTATTGAACTGGACGTTGAAGTACGTTTTGCCCTCTTCCGTGCGGTTCTCAAAGATTGCGGCTCCGATGCTGCCGATGCGGATGCGGCGGATGGGTTGGTTACCTTGTGACATGGTGTTTCTCCTTTGTTGTCAGTTGATGGCTCGCTTTTGCCAGCCGTAAGCGACCAGGGCCAAGCCCCAGGGACCGGTGTCAAGGCCTACACGGATTCTTGGAGCGGGCCGGCCATTGACACATTGAGGTCACGGGCATGGCACAAGCGAATCAGGCTGGCGAAATAGCGATGGCCAGAACAGGTTGACAACCACTGGAGAAAATCCACTCAGGCAGAAAGCCGGCTCAGCGAATTTCCGGGTCGTCGTATCGCCGTGAGATCGTGAATACGATGAGGATGAGCAGACAAGAAGTTGCTTGTTCAGTGCCAGCGATTCAGCACGGCGTCAGGTGAGATCAGCAGCGATTCGCAGTCGCAGGTGAACCGGGTCGTTCAACCGGAGGACCGCGACAGTCGTTCGACCTTTGGAAGTGAGGCCGACAATATCCAGACCATCGAACACGAAATGCTCAGGCCACTGGTCCTGTCGCGGGTGGAAGATCGCCGTCATTTCGCCCGTCGATGGATCGATCCCTGACAAGTTCGGCCCTTTATAGAGGTTGCAGGCGATACAGGCCAGGGCGAGATTGTCCGTTTCGTCCGTCCCACCGTGCTTGCGTGGGATGACATGCTCAATCTGATGGCTGACTGCGGGCGAGTCTTCTTCATGCAATCCGCAATATTCGCAACGATCAGCGGCACGGCTTCGAACGAATTCGCGGGTCTCGGATCGCATCAGTGCAAGGGAGGTTGCTGGCGGGCAGCGGAACGGAGGACGGCTAGAACGCTGTTGGCCTCCACGTAGCCCAGATACTCCGCATGTTCTTCCGGGGTCAGTTCCCCCTCGTTGGCCCGCTCGGCAAGATAAGTCACGCGGGCTTCCAGCTCGACATCACGCTGCAAATGACTGATCTGCTCGACCTGCTCCGGACTGAGCAGATTAAAGAGGCTGCGAGTGCCGCGAGCCACAGCATGGGTGTCAATGAGCGTCGTCATGAGGAGATCATACCACGAACCGTGACAGCAGTCAAAATGTTCTGACGCTCGGCCGACGACGCATCGTAATGCCGTATCGCCTCAGGATCGTAAAGCCTGAAAGGCGGCGATCAACCAGAACTTCCGGTCCACTGACGGAATGTCGTCAGGATTTCTTCGGCATGACGGATTTCATCCTCCAGGAAAGTCTCGCGATCACGAGTTTCCAGCAGGTTGCCGTAAGCCAGCAGCTTGGTTTCGATCTCGCACAGCGTGGCATAGTCGCCGAAGTTCAGCACTTCGGTATGCTCGTTGGCCAAATCCGCGGCTTCCTGAGTCAGGGTGAAGAGCTTTTCGCCGATCAGCGAGAGCTGTCCGGGTGGTCGGTCAGTGGTGTTTGTCATGGGATGGTCCTTTCTTGGTTGACGTTGATGACATGGATGTGGGACAGGCTCATCGCGAGCCTGCCATTTCTGCTTCCAAGGCTTTGATATCCGCCTCATCCACTTCGAATGTCGTGAACGGGTCGCCCCAGAGCTCGCCAGCGGTGCGGGGATAGACGCGGAACGAGAGTCCCTCCTCCGTCCTTTCGATCGCCACATCAAACCGTCGGTCGACTTCGACAAAGATGTGATTGGGAATCTGATCATTGATTTCGATGTTGAAGCTGGTCATGGGGTTTCCTTTCCTGATGGGATGGCATGCGGTTCATAGACGCCTTCCGGCCGAGCTGCCTGGCCCCAGTGGCGCTCTTCAATCTGCTGACAGAGCAACCAGGCTCGTCGCAAAGCGTGGATGGGATCATGGGCCAGAATGTCGACTTGGATGCTCAAGAGATCATGTTTCATAGTCAGTTCCTTTCGTTGTTGAGCGGTTGAAAAATCAGGCATGTGTCGTGCAACCCCGGGATGAAACTGCTGCGATAGACTTTTTTGCTGGATGTATTGCCGTGCTGAAACCGAATGATTTCTGTGCACGCCATATGCAGCCCTTCACGGATCGCTCGTTCGACCAGCAGGTGCGAGAGCGGCATGTACCGGCCGTGGTCGGAGTAGTTCCCGATCAGGATGGCGATCTTGCCCCTGCTCGTCAGGACACCTTTCGAGAGCCGCAGGATCAGCTGCATCCTGTCGAGAAATGTTTCCAGGCTTGGAGCGTTGGAGAGACAGCGCGGGTCAGCCGAGTATTTGATCTGCCTGAAATAGGGTGGATGTCCCCAGATGAAGTCGAACTGGCCAACGTCTTCGTAGCTGGCGGGATTCGTTGCATCCTGCCCGAGCTTGATTTCCAGTTCGGTGCAGGGGATGTCCAGTTCCCGACAGACATCGCCGCAGGTGCCCGAGCCTCGCATCAAGTCGAGGACCGACCGGGAGCCGAAGTATTGAATCAGGTCTTTGATCAAGTAGCCGCTGCAGTTTCCGCGATACTTCCAGTCGCCGTATGGCCCTCGTCCTCGCCGGGAATGGATGCTGGTCAGATGCGGCACCGGGCTGGCGTTTCGCGGGGCGGTGGGAAGTGCAATGTAACGTGTCATGTTCGTTCTCCATCAGGTTGGTTGCGTTCCCCTCCTCCCCCTGCCGGGGCAATGTTCGACCACTCAAGGGGTCTGGGTGCGGGCAGACGCGCAGCGGCAACACGGCCTCTTGAATGGGCGAACGCCTCGGCTAAGTTGAGGGACGCTGCAACCAACTGATGGGACGGATGACGGCAAGACCCCCCTCCTCCCGTGGCGTGAATACGACCCATCGTGCCCACGGAATGGCGACATGCCGGCGATGCGACGATGAGGCGATGAGGCGACACGATCAGCCAGCGGAGCGGGAAGTCGCCAGTCAGTTCTTGGGAAATGTGATCGCAGGCTCGCCGACAATCCTAATGATGCGCGGGGTAATTGGCTAAAAATGGCTAATTGATTGGGCCAGAACCGCTGCCATGCTGAGTGGCGGATCGGATCACGGCCCCGGCGCTGACGATTGATCACGGATGACCGGACTGACGGATCAGATCGATCAGGAACGGAGAATCTGGCTGCCATAGGCGGGAGCAGGGGGCGGTTCAAGGGAGTCCGCGAAGGCGACGATACGGCGTTGCGACGAATTGCCCTGTTGATCGCAAGCCGGATTTTGACGATTGCCTAACGCATGATACGCTGAGTGAGTGAAGGAGCAGCACGACATGGCCAAATTGCTGCAACTCGATTCAACTCATTGCTTCGTCTCTGAGCAATTTCAGAAGGGGACGCAGGTGCTTTCGATGGGAGACCTAGTCGACCTATGGGAAATCAAGAACCTGCCTGACGGCAAGCTCGATGAGAACGTGGCTGCCATTCAAGTGTCAGTCGACGACATGCTGGAGTGTGAAACGGGGCAGGATGCCTTTGCGAGCTTTGCAGATCACTGTGAGCAAACCCGGTGATCGCGGCCACGCAAGATCGTGGTTGCGACGATACGACAATCCGGCAAATCGCAATCAAGTTCAGACCGGACAAGCAGCCTTGCCGATGACTCGCTTAAAGAAAGACTTGAAATACGGTCCATAAACCTCGTCAAGCATGTCGGTCTTCGAGCTATATGCAATCGCTGACGCAAGCACCCATTTCTCGCCATCGCGACAAAACCCAAGCTCCCAACTGTCCGAAACATCCGCAGATGATCGCAGCATCTGCATCTCGAAGATGCGGATACTGTCGTCGTCATGCGATGTTGTGACGAATGTGAATTCCGCAAGGACCTCTTCAAGCGATTGTTCACAAGGTTCTTGGTGGTCTGCAAACTCTGGAGATTCGGTCACAATCTCCTCGCAGTAATGGCGAATAAATCGCTCTGCGAAGGCGTGGAACTCAGCATCCAAATCGGTCATTGTCTCCACCGGCAGTCAATGTAGAAAATTTTATGAAATTCGTACACTGAGAGTAATCGGAGACCCTCACCTTATCCACGACGTTACGATAATACGGGAACACGATCCTGCGGCGACACGATTCGTCGCAAGATGTCATTCCAGTCAGCTCCGGGCTGCGTTGGAACGTCTTCGATGATTGGGCATCCGGTCGGGGCGAGGGCGTCTCTGATCTGCTGTGCCAGCTTTCGCCCGCCGTCATCGTGGTCAACGGCGAGAACGACCGTTGAACCGACGGGCATGTTCTGGAATGCGGATCGCAAACACTCCGCTTGCGAGGGGCTGATCTGGCCAGCGGTGCTGAACAGCCGCTTGCCGTCGATCCCTCTGATCGCGACATAGCTGAGCATGTCGATCATCGTCTCGCAGATGATCATCTCGCGGTCATCAGGCCGGGGCCGGGAGCAGGCCAGCCCTTTAATCCCAATACCGTTTGATGAAGACATAAGCCACAGCCATCTGCGATGTTACGGTTTGTAACGAACCCGTATCAGCAGCAGGGAGGCTGTGGCAACGATGAGTTTACTCAAGGATGATGCGCGATCGC
>Ga0182738_1005208_pt1 | contig 14010 bp, 10 predicted proteins | sample eDN5th30CBELigMG_FD_128876 | JGI IMG/M metagenome (GOLD analysis project Ga0182738, IMG submission 128876) | Enriched Miracle-Growth compost microbial communities from Emeryville, California, USA - eDNA 5th pass 30_C BE-Lig MG (version 2)... ...
CATGGCTGGCTGGGCTGGCTGCTGCTCGCGCTGATTGCCGGCCACATCGTCATGGCGCTGCTCCATGGCCGCCGCCCCGGCGACGAAGACGTCATGCGGCGCATGTGGGGGAAGGGCTAGGAGGGGCCGCATATGTATGGCAGGGACTGGAAGGTCAGGCATAGGTCACCATCCCTACCGGGGACGGGCCGGCCACAGCGCGCTATTATCACCCGGCGATGCTGATCGGCTTTGCCAAGTGAGCGTGTTCGTGGGGTTTGGCGCCAGTCAGCTGGCATTCTAAAGCAATGCAGGCATGGCAACAGCGGCGTTCCAATGGTTGGGGTTCCATGGAGGTTATAAATTGTTTAAAACGCGCTCTGCGAAACAGCTGAAATCTTTCTGCCAACACGCCATGGAATGCAGCTCTGCTTGCGTGCCGGTTTTAAGATCAACCCGTCAGCCCAGGAGTTGGTGCAGCCGCCTGCAAGGACGGTGAGACCCCGGCGCCAAGACGTAACAATGGGAAAGTCTCCGCCATTCAAGGCAGGACGTCCCAGGTTATTGACCGTCATGTCAAAAAACGCTCCGCTGAAACAGATGCACTATCCAGCCAGCACTACTAACGCGTCGGCCATGACACGTGCCCCAGCAGTGATATCCTCGGGATCACTGTATTCGTCCTCGTTATGAGTTATGCCATCCTTGCTGGGAATAAACACCATGCCAGCAGGGCACATCCGCTGCATGAGCCCTGCATCATGGCCCGCGGCCGAAAGCATATAGCGATATGGGAAAGACAGATCGATAGCCAGTTTCTCAATGATTTGCTGGATTCGTCCGTCAAAAGCAATCGGCGCAGCTTCGTAAAGGCGCACCGCCGTTACCTCGCACGGCCCCGCATTCATTTCACAAATGTTCTGAACGGCCGAACTCATCCGGATCAACCGCTCTCCATCGGGATGACGTAAATCAATGCTGAACACAACTTCCCTGGGTACCACGGATGGCGCATTCGGCGCAACGATGAACCGTCCGACCGTAAACCGGGTGACGTCCTCTGCATCCTCAAATTCCTGTCCCAAAGCCAGAACAATACGGGCGGCGGCCATCAAGGCATCTTTTCTTTCCGAATGCATAGCGGTCCCGGCATGCGCCGCTTCCCCAGTCACCGTAACACGATAGGTATGTTTGCCTTGTATGCCGGTTACCACTCCTATCGTTTCACCATTCCGTTCCAGAACAGGACCCTGTTCAATATGGGCTTCAAGGTAGCAGGCGGCTTTCACCCCCAAAGGCCTGCGGGGAATGTAGCTCAATTGCGGTCTCAACACCTCGATCGCTTCGGCAACAGTCACTCCGTCGGTGTCGGACAATGCCAGCGCCTCCTCCAGACTACGAGCCCCCACGTGCACCCCCGACCCCATAAGGCTCGGGGCAAAGCGCGAGCCTTCTTCATTTACCCATGAAACCAGTTCAATGGGACGCTTGGGCTTTATCCCGGCGCTTACTATGGCTTGCAGCGCTTCAAGAGAGGCCATTACGCCATAAATTCCGTCGTAACGCCCTCCCGTTGGCTGAGAATCCATATGAGAGCCAGTCATGACCGGATCAAGTGTGGGATCCCGTCCTTCAAGGCGCAGAAACAGATTGCCGATGTCATCGATGCTGGGTTCCAGGCCTATCTCGGCGCCCCACGCGACGAGCAGGTTCTGCGCGGCCGCATCCTCTTTCGATAGCGCCTGGCGATTGACGCCGCCACGTAGCGTCGCGCCAATTTTTGCCATTTCGCCCAAGCGGTTATTGACCCTTAGGTGGTCGACTTTATCAGAAGCCTTCATGGGTTCCCTGGATCCTTTATCCATTTTTACTTATGCAGGACGCCGTGCGATCGAACCGGGCAACCGGGTCCAACGGTAATCGCCTGGATCTACGGCTTTCGGGCCTGGACACTTGGCAATTACAAAATCCGTCTCCGGGTCGCGAACGAGTGAACCGAAGTCCGCCCTGAAGTGATTTGCGCTTTTTATCGCTATGATCTTAAGAGCGGCCGGATCCAGGCCCACCATGCTGATCTGCACTCTATCGAGCAGCTGCATCTTGCCCGTGACAACAATCACATATACCCCTGATGTCTCCAGCAAAGCCGTCGGGCCAAGCTGTGTCACCAGTCCCGTCATCATGGGCCCCTGAAGTGCAACCTCTCCGTTGGTGAGCTGTATTACCTTGAAGCGGCCTTCCACAGGCGGCTCACTAAGATCGCCGCGGAAAGTGGGAACAGCGGCCCCAACCTTCGCCTCGATTTCTGCGCCAATACCTGCACTGTGGGCCCTTGCGGCCGCTTCGGGATCGTGAATAAGACCTATAAGCGCCTGCCGAGGATATACCTGTCCAACTTTATTTCGAAGCAGCGCGTGAAGCAAGCCACTCGTATTGCCATCCGCGCCACCGCTCGGATTGTCCTGCGTGTCGGCAATCACAATAGGCCGATCCGAACCAGCGGCGAGCGACAAGGCGCGCTGAACTGCGTCATCGGGCGAGAAGACAGATTTCAGTTGCCACTGCGTCGGCTCGAGGATGGCCGGTGCCAAGGCATCAAGGGTTTCTTGTGCCTTGTCTCCGTAAGCCCAAACCATAGGGGCGCACTCTTCGAAGTCTGCCGCTGGAAAACCCATGGCAAAACTTGCAACGGTCCCGTTTCTCTTATCGAGTTTCTCGAGCAGCTGGTAATGGCCCTGCGCAGGCGCTATGAACGTACTCTGCGAGTTGGTCGCAATGAGGAAAGGTACTCTTTTGAACGCCAGCTTCTCGCGCCTGCCCGCGAGTACCCGCCTTTCCAGCAATACCGCCGCCAACGCGCCGGTCATCGCCATATCCACATGTGGGTAGGTTCTGAAAGCCACCAAGGCGTCTGCGCCTTCCAGCATACGATGTGTGACGTTCGCATGTAAATCAAGACTGGCGACGATGGGAATGTCGTTGCCTACCGCTCCCCGCAATCTATGCAGGATTTCACCCTCAGTATCGTCGACATGTTCCGCCACGCCAGCGCCATGGAAGTCAATGTATATGGCGTCATAATCACATGAGCCCGCAAATTTCAGGAATGCGGCACTGATACGCTCGAACGCGTCTTCCGTGACGTGCGCCGAAGGCGTAGCCCCGCACCAGAAACCAGGTACAAGCGTCCATCCACGAGACAGCGCGGCGTCGATAAATCCCCCCATGGGAAGATTCACGCCTTTCATGCTGTTGATCATGGCGCTTCCCTCGATATATGCAGGGAAGGTATCGCCACGATTGAAAGCAGCCCAGTCCGCTTTGGATGCCGCGAAGGTGTTGGTCTCGTGTTGATAACCGCAAACAAGTACTCGCATAGGTATGTCCATGGACAATCAATAAACCTGATCAATGGTTGGCGCTGCGTCGAGCAGCGTCCGGGTGTACTCGTGCTGGGGATTCGCATAGACCTCATCGGTATAGCCATGCTCGACGATCTCGCCCCGGTGCATGACGATCACCCTATCGCATAGCTGAGCCGCAACGCGCAGATCGTGGGTTATGAATAAAATCCCCAGCCCGAAGTCATCCTGGATTTCGCGAAGAAGTTTCATTATCTGCGCCTGAACGCTTACGTCCAGAGCGCTGACGGCCTCGTCGGCAACCAGTACTTTGGGCTTGCAGGCCAAGGCTCGCGCAATTGCCAGGCGTTGCCGCTGTCCGCCCGAGAATTGACTCGGATACCTGGATAGCGACTCTACCGGCAAACGGACTTTCCTGATCAATTCTTCAGCAAGCCTGGTTGCTTCTGCCCGGCATAAGCCAAAATTCAATGCTCCTTCGATCAAGGCGTCGCCGATCTTCAGCCGGGGATTCAAGGACCGATTAGGATCCTGAAATACGATTTGAACTCCGTCACGATATGCCCTGATCTGCCGTTGGCTCTTTGATGACACGTCCACTTCTCTGGAATTGTTCATCCATATGACTCGTCCACCGCTTGGGTCAATAAGCCGGACGAGGCAACGGGCAAAGGTAGATTTTCCTGAACCAGACTCTCCAACGATACCCACTGTCTCACATGGGTGGACTTGCAGGTCGGCGTTCTTGAGCGCATGCACAGTAGAGCCAGCCCCTATCCATGTGCGTGTCTCATAGGACTTGCAGACGGCGACTCCGCGAAGGGCCGGCTGGCGCCTGTCGATGCTTCTTCGCGCGGGTGGCTTCATCGACGGCACGGCAGCCAGCAGTTGCTTCGTATATTCATGGCGCGGTGTTTTTAGTACATCGTCTCTCGTTCCGTATTCCACGCTTTCGCCTTGGCGCATTACAAGAATGTGATCCGCTATTTCTGCAACCACGCCCATATCATGCGTGATGAACAGTACGGCAACATTGTGCTTTTCCTTCAGTTCAGCTATCAGGCGCAGGATCTCCTTCTGGGTCGTTACGTCCAGTGCTGTTGTGGGCTCATCGCAGATCAGCAGATCCGGCCGCAGTATCATGGCCATTGCGATGACGATACGCTGCCGCTGCCCGCCTGATAACTGGTGCGGATAGCTGCGCATGATCCGGGACGGATTGGGCAGACGGACCTGCTCCATCATTGCGAGGACGCTTTGCCGCCGTTTCGCCTTCGGCCAGCTGGTATGCTTGCGCAATAGCTCGTCCAACTGGTCGCCACAGGACATTACCGGGTTCAAGGCCGTCATGGGCTCCTGGAACACCATACTCATGACCTTCGCCCGCAATTGCTTGAGGCGCATAGCGCTCGCTGTGACGATAGACTCACCTCGCAAGAGAATCTCTCCTGAAGCGACGTGCAGTTCTTTGGGCAATAAGCCCATAATGGCAGTAGCTGTGACTGATTTTCCAGAACCCGATTCCCCCACGACGCATAAGGTGTACCCCTTGCGCAGGCTGACATTCAGGTTCTGTATCGCAAACTGGCGATCACTGCCGGACGGCAGTGCAACAGACAAATTTTTTATTTTCAGGGTGCATTCGTCGGCGTCGGCATTCATGGCAGCTTCTTCGAGAATTTCGGATCCAATACATCACGCATCCCGTCGCCCAGCAGATTAATGGCGAGGATTGTCGGCACGAGGAACAATGCGGGAAACAACACATTTCCAGGGTATTGCGAAAACTGGACCCGTCCTTCCGCCATGATGTTTCCCCACGTTGGGATGTCGGGCGGCAAGCCCAGTCCGAGGAAGCTGAGTGCCGCCTCGGTAAGCACGGCGGAGGCGGCGATGAACGTGCCCTGCACAATGAGTGGCGCGAAGGCATTCGGCACAATATGGCGCCACAGTATCGTTCCTGTCGGCGTTGCCAGCGCGATGGCGGCTTCCACAAAGGGCTCTTCCCGTAGTGTCAGCACCAGAGACCGCACCAGGCGCACTACCCGCGGGATTTCGGGTATCGAAATCGCAACAATCACTGTCCATAGCTGGGCTCCTAATGCCGCTACGAGAGCGATCGCGAGCAGAATGGGCGGGAAGGCCATTAATCCGTCCATGGTTCGCATGATCACGGGATCCATGCGTCGGAAGAAACCGGACGCCACACCCATGAATGTACCAGCCACGACCGATATCAGCGCCGCAAATAAGGCCACCAGGAGAGATATGCGTGTGCCATAAACCACGCGGCTATAGATGTCCCGGCCATAGGCATCCGTTCCCATCCATAATGTGTGGGCTACCGTCTCTCCACCGGGAATGGTAAAGTCAACACGCTCTCCCGCCGGTTTGTTGATGTGGTTATAGTCCAGTACAGCGGGGTCGACCGTTCCCAGCCAGGGTGCCGCCAGTGCAACAAACACGAGTACAGCCAAGGTCACCATACCGATACGGAATGCAAGATTCCGCCATAGGCGCTTGAAACTTTTCATCAGTATCGAATCCTTGGATCAATCAGTATGTAGCTGAGGTCCACCAGCAGGTTGATGAACACATAAGCGAATCCAAAGAACAGGACTAACCCTTGCACCACCGGAAAATCACGGTTGAGCACGGCATCGACCGTCAACGATCCCAGCCCTGGTATTGCGAATACAGTTTCAGTGACCACGACACCGCTGATGAGGGACGCAAAGCCGATCCCGATAATCGTCACGATGGGCACGGCAGCATTAGGCAGTGCATGCCGCGTGAGCACCACCATTTCGCTCAGGCCCTTGGACCTGGCAGTCCGGACGAAATCCTCGGTTAGTGCTTCGGACACGCTGGCTCGTGTTATCCTGGCAATTAGCGCGACATAGATCATTCCTAGCGCCAACCAGGGCAGCAGCAGGCGGCTGATCCAGGGAAGAACGTCCTTCCAGCCTTCTAAACGGTGGTAGCCCTGAATGGGTAACCATTCAAGTTTCACTGAAAAGACATAAATGAGAATGTATCCGGTCACGAAAACCGGCAATACAAAGCCGGCCACCGAAAAGCAGGTCAGAAACCGGTCCAGCCACCCGCCCATGCGCCAACCGCCAATTGTCCCAAGGGGAACGGCAATGAGCACAGCAAGCATCAATGTGCCCAAGGCCAGGCTGGCAGTGGGCTCCAGCCGCTGGAAGATAAGCTCGGCGACCGGCTTCCGCTGAAAGAACGAATAACCCAGATCTCCTTGCACGACATTGCCGAGCCAGATGGCAAATTGCTCGAACAGCGTCTTATCCAGGCCTAGCGACTGCCGGATCTGCTCCAGATCCCTTTCTGTCGCATTATCGCCAGCGATAATAGCCGCCGGATCTCCAGGGCTTAGATGGAGAATCATGAATACGATCACTGCCACAATGAACAAGACGGGTATCGTTGCCAGAATACGTTGCAACGTAAACCTCAACATTCAAACTCTCCTGCTGACCTGGTCATAAAACCATCGCAGCCACTGAAACGGAGAATGCGTCCAGCGGCCAGAAGGATAAAGGCTTGAGCCTAGTCTTTACGGATGTTCCAATACACCTGCCCGCCAGCTGAAAGGACACCGTGTACATTCGTGCGTACTGCCGCGGGATTGATGAATTGACCCAAGGGGATATAGCTGACGGTCTCGAGGGCACGGACCTGAATCTGCTCAGCGACCTTTTTGCGCTCTTCCAGAGAGCTTGCTTCGACGAACTTTACTTTCAGGCTCTCCAGCTCGGGATCGTCCTGCCAGCCGAACCAGCCATTCTGTCCGGCCGCATTCAAAGCGGGGCGAGCCAGGGGATTGGGATCACTATCGCCAGCAGTATGGAAAATGCTCCAGCCGCCTTGAGCGGGCGGATCTTTCTTTGCCCGCCGGGTAACCACAGTGGACCAGTCTGACTGCTGCATATCCACTTTGAATCCCGCAGCTTCGAGTTGTTGTTTCGTCACCAGTGGAAGCTTGGCTACCATGGCGAGATCGGTTGCCCGCAAAAGGACGACGGTTTCCCCTTTGTATCCTGCCTCTTTCAACAATTGACGCGCACGGTTCGGATCTGCCTTACCGGTGTAGAACGATGTGTTATCGCTAGAATAGGGCGTACCGCAGGGAAACAGGCTTTTGCAAAACTGGTACATCTCCGGATCGCCCACCTGAGTCTTCATGTGCTGTTCCTGCCCGAGGGCCACCAAGGCAGCTTGCCGCACTTTCTGATTGTCGAACGGAGGATGCAGGTGATTGAGCCGGGCATAGAATTGACGGCCGTCGGGCACCGAGTTGACCAACTTGACGCCCTCCGCCTTGCGTAAAGCGGGATACTGTTCGAACGTAGGCTGTTCGATAATGTCCACTTCACCGGCGATCAGCGCGTTCATCTGGGTCTGGGGATCACGAAGTATGATCCACTCGACGCGATCGACGAATACCTGCTTACCCCCCGCAGTGCCACTTGCGGGTTCGGAACGCGGCACATAATCGGAATTTTTTTCGTATACGACGCGCTCTCCGGGGCGATATTCATTGGGCAAGAAGCGGTAAGGCCCAGAGCCAACAACCTCTTTGAGCTGCTCGTTCGGCGACGTCTTTGCCAGGCGTGCAGGCATGATGAAGGGGACGAGATTGGTCGGTTTGCCCAAGGCGTCCAACATGATGCCGTAGGGTTTTTTCAGGTTCAATACGAATGTCTTGTCGTCGGGCGTTTCCCAGGAGACAACGCTTTCCGCCAGCAGGCGACCAACCGTATCGCGTGCAGCCCAGCGCTTCAATGAGGCGACAACGTCTTCGCTTTTTACCGCACTCCCGTCATGAAACTTCAGGCCATCACGAAGAGTAAAGGACCAGCGCTTGTGGTCATCGGATTCGTTCCAGGTATCTACCATCTGAGGACGGATGTTGCCGTTGGCGTCGGTTCCGAAGAGCGTGTCAAAAACCATAAAGCCGTGATTTCTCGTGACAAACGCTGTTGTCCAGACGGGGTCCAGGACGATCAGATTCGCTTGGGGAACAACTTTGAGTATCCTGGCATCCGCGTGCGCAACGCCATGGATGGCTCCGGCCGCCGCAATGGCCAGAGCCATTGATAAAGAACCGAAAACTCTCTTCATGAACCACTCCCTTAAATGAGTAGAGTCAGGGCAGCCGTTTAGACTAGTGCACTGGAGAATATCCCCATAGTCCGTCACGCCGACCAGTTAAAAAGCATGGCATCCCGTATATACAGGCGCCTGGAAAGCAGCTATATAGCCAAGTCTTTCCAAAGATAAACTAGTATTATGATATTTCACCATAGTGCAATATGTGAGGGCATTATCGATAACCCCAGGATTCATTTCCGGCTATCCGACAATACAAAGCCCGGGGATAGATATTCCCACTCCCCGGGCTGCACATATGCAGACGGTGATCAGACCTGAATATCCCCGAGAGCCCACAGGAAGCGGTCCATATGCCGCTTCAGATTTACATCGACACGGAGGTAACGCGATCCCAGCGCCGGGATATCGGAGCCGTCTTTGACAATCACCCCACGCCGCAGCAGTTCATTGAACACTCGTGTGGAATCAAGCTCAGGGTTCAGGATCTCGGTCAGGAAGAAATTGGCCTCGGAGCCCGGAACGGCCCTGAAGCCATCTATTCTGTCGACACCGGACATCACATAGGGTCGCATTTCGCGAATGGTGGCAACCGCACGGTTGACGTGCTCATCGTCGCTGATGCCCGCAATGCCGCCAGCTATCTGCATCTGTCCCATATTCCAGGTGGGTTTGATGAGTCGCAAAGGGCGTATGAGCGCCGCATTATTGGCAATGCCGAATCCGACTCTGAGCCCCGCAAGACCAAATGCCTTCGACATGGTCCGCAGTACGAGAAGGTTGTCATACTCTCGCAGCAGTTCCATACCGAACTCCGCACTGCTGTAGTGAACGTACGCTTCATCCAGGGCGAGCAGCGTATCGCTACTGGCAGCCTCGCATACTGCCCGGACCTCCGTCTCGCTCATCAAGCGCCCGCTAGGGTTATGAGGATTCGTCATAAAGGCGATCCTGGGCTTTGCACTGCGCAGCGTGTCGATATAACGGTCAACATCGGGATCGAAATCCTTCCCCATGGGGGAGAAGACTGGAGCCCTGCCTTCGCAATTCGAATAAATCCGATAGAGAGGGAAGCAGGGGGAATGCATCAGAACTGGCTCATTCGGTTTGGCGAACGCCCGGATAACCATCGAGATGACTTCTGTTTCGCCGGAACCACACACAACGCCTTCAGGGTCGAAGCCATATTTTTGGCCAATTGCTTCGCGCAGGGATACGGCGGTCCAATCCGGATACAGGGATAAACGGGACTGCGCTTCCGCAACCGCCTTCATCGCCAGCGGCGAAGCCCCATGAGGGTTCTCGGCAGAGGCCAATTTTGCGATATCTTCCGCTGCCACTCCATACTTCCGGGTGACGTATTCCGAAGGTAATCCCGGGACATAAACCTCACCATCGATCAATGACTGATTACTCGGCATCACTGCCGGACATGCAACCTGGCTCATCCTTATCTCCTATACAGTTGGAATAGCGCGTAAGAAAAATTGTAATAGATTAAATTTTAAAATAAAACTAGTACAATTCAGAAAACACAGGAGAAAACTACCGCCGCAGCTTATACATCACATTTTGCGCCGAACCGCCTCATCAGCTGTTTTACCCTTGGTTTTATCGACAAAGACGTATAGCACTAGTCCGATGTTAAAATGTAATAGCGTTTGTCACACGACTGCTGGGTAAAATCGCCGGAGAGGCTACCCAGGCAAAGTTACTATTTCATGAATACTCGAAACCAATGACTAAAGAACGCTGGGCTCCTGCCATTCCTGCCGAGGCATCGCCCAAATACATCGCGCTGGCCGATGCAATCGAACGAGCTGTCGAGGCGGGCGAGCTCAAACCTGGCGACAGGCTGCCCACGAATCGTGAGCTGAGTCAGCTATTCAATGTCACCATCGCTACCGTTACGAAAGGAATGGCTGTCGCCGCCCGAAAGGGCCTCATCACCGCCCAGGTGGGCAATGGGACCTTCATTGCCGAAGGCAGCGCGCCGCAGCCGGAAGTAGAAATACTCGATTTGTCATTGAACGTCGTTCCCCAAACGGTGGTATCAAGGGAGCTCACGACCTTACTGGATACCTTGAATACCAACGCAGTCAACGACGGATTGTTTGGCTATGGCAGTTATACACCCTCCATCATCCATGCCCAGCTGGCCAGCGCCTGGATGCAATCGTTTGGGGTAGACCCGCTGGACGGGAGAATATTGTTGACCACGGGCGTGCATCAAGGGCTACTCGCTTCGTTTTTCACGCTTCTGAAGCCAGGCGACCCGGTCATCTGCGAAGAGCTGACTTACACAGGAATCAAACGCATCGCCAGTTTCCGCGATGCCAGACTTTTGGGAGCGCCTTGCGATCACGAGGGGATCGTACCGGAGCAGCTCGAGCGACAATTGAAGAGCACACAGGCGAAAGTGGTGATCCTTACCCCGACCCTGCATAATCCGACGACGGCCTCAATGTCGCTCGAACGTCGGCGCGCCATTGCGAAACTATGCCAGAAATACGACGCCTATCTCGTTGAAGACGGTGTCAACATGCCTCTGGCAGGAGGCGACCATCCTCCTATTGCTTCATTTATCCCTGCGCGAGCCATTTTCCTTACAGGTTATTCAAAATGCGTTGCTTCCGGATTCAGGCTGGGCTATGCCATTGTGCCGCCAGACTTGCAATCGGCCTTTCTGGAAGGCCTGGTAGGCATGCAGTGGACGGGACCCCATCTGTATTCCAAACTGGCCGAGAATATGCTGAGGGAAGGCTTCATTGAACAATTCACTCTCGCTCACCGCGCCGAGGCTTCGGCGCGCTACCAATTGGCACGGCAGCTTCTCCGGAATGTCCGCCCATCAGAGAAGCCTGCCTATCACGCATGGGTAGATTGTGACACCAGGAATGCGGCCGAGAATTTCGCTATTCAGGCGCTACGGCGCGGTGTAAAGATTTCGCCCGCCGCACATTTTGCGGTGGCCGGGGATGGCCGCACGGCAAGCAACGGATATCGAATCAGCCTGGGCTCCTGTCCCGACCGACTGGCGTTGGAGCGGGCATTGGCAGCTTTGGGGACAATTGACGAGAACAGAACGCCAGCGAGTTCCACTCTGATTTAACCACCCGTCTTAACGACCCATCGACCGTCACGTTTTCTTTCGTCGCGGAACATCGTGCAAAAAGAAGGCCCAGCTGTGACATTACAAGCCATCATGACTCAAAGTACACCACCCGTCGCTATCGCCACCCGGTTCGGAGAATTTGCGGAGCGCCTCGCTCTTCATGCCGAAAGGCCCGATCATGAGCCCATCAAGCTCTACATCCTTGACACATTGGCTGTCATGATTGCCGGCGCTAAAGCTGATTCAAGCGTAACCATGGCCCGCACCCTGAGAAAGCTGGGCTCGGGTAATGCGGCGACAGTCGCCGGTATAGGCAGAGTGGCTTCCGCTCAAGACGCTGCGCTGCTCAATGGGGCTTTTTCGCACGCCCTGGAACTTGATGACGACCACCGCGTAGCGGTCCTTCATCCCGGCGCCGTCGTTGTCCCGGCGGCCCTTGCAGCCTGCGAACTATCGAAGGCCTCTGGTAAGACGTTCCTGGTGGCGACATTGGCTGGCTACGAGATTATGTGCCGCCTCGGTCTTGCTTATCGTGGCAGCCATTTCGAGCATGGAATGCATCCGACGGCCATATTTGGTGTATTTGGTGCTGCACTGGCGGCAGGGATCGGTTTGGGCCTCGATGCTGCCGGCCTTACCCGCGCATTGGGCATCGCGGGAACCCAGGCAAGCGGCTTAACCGAATGGCGCAGCGATGGCTCATGGATCAAACGCCTGCATCCGGGACGCGCGGCGCAATCAGGGGTCCTATCGGCAGCACTCGCCGCGGAAGGCTTCACAGGCCCCGCCACGATTCTTGAAGGTCCAGGCGGCTTCTTTAATGCTATGGGCCATGGAAAGTGCATCAATCTGCAGGCTATCACTGACTCGTTAGGCGAGCGCCAACACGCACTGGAAACTGCCATCAAACCGTACCCTTGTTGCCGCTTCATGCACGGCGCCCTGGACTTGGCGCTGGACGCGTATGCCAGTGGGATACGCCCGGAGCATATCGCCAATGTCGAAATCCGGATTTACGAAACCGGCGTGCTTACTTATCATAAGGTCCCGCTTAATAATGTCGATGCACAATTTAATGTACCGTACGGCGTGGCTTGCGCTTTGGCCCAAGGTCGCGTCGGGCTGTCAGACTATAAGGCCGAAAGCGTACGGCGCACGGACATATTGAATCTATCTGAACGCATCAATGTCACTTCTCATGAGCCTTATACACAAGCTTACCCAGATGTCTACAGCGTGGAATTCGTGCTGCGCTGCTATGATGGAAAGGTATTAACCTTGCGTAGCACCTGCCCCTCCGGCGACCCCGAAGCAGAAATATATAAACAGGACAAGACAGCTTTCAGCAACGAAGTCCACCGGAAAGCGGCTCTTCTCCTGAATGAAAGCGGGTACGGCCACATTGCTCAATCATTGATCGAGCAGGTGGACCAGCTGTGGGAAAGCACAGACCTGGATGGTCTGCTTCGCTGCGTGGGTACCGGCCGATATACTGATTGATTAATGCATATGTAAAGGCGGACATAGAAGAAACGCGTCATTCAGGGTTGCCGACACGCAGCAAGCCATCCTCGCCGCGAAAGAACGCCAGCATCTCCTGCAAGACGATATCGGGCTTTTCTTCGGCCAGATAGTGGCCGCAATCCACCGCATGGCCGCTGACCTCGCCGCGGGAAACATCCTTCCATAGTTGCAGCACGTCGAAGTTCCGGCCCACGGCGCCATGCTGCGCCCATAGCACGCGCAGCGGCACGGCAAGATGGTTTCCGGCATCCCGATCGAGCGCGTCCTGCTCCAGGTCGATTCCCGCGGAAGCGCGATAATCACTGCATATGCTCCTGGCCGTAAGAGGCAGGGCGATACAGCGTTCGTACTCCGCCAGCGCCTCCGGCTGAAAGGCGGACAGCCCCGCATGCCGGCGGCCCGACACATTGTGCAGGTAGGCGACAGGATCGGCTTCGATCAGCCGTTCCGGCAGCGGCGGCGGCTGGATCAAGAAGAACCAGTGCCAGTAGTCGCGCGCGAAAGCCATGGACGTGCGCTCATACATGGCGAGAGTCGGCGCGATATCCAGAAAGAACAAGCGCTCCACTCGTTCAGGATGGTCGAGCGCCAGGCGATGGGCGACACGCGCGCCCCTATCATGGCCGCCCACCAAAAAGCGCCCGAACCCTAGCTGCCGCATGAGTTCCACCATGTCCCGCGCCATGGCGCGCTTGGAATACGCCTCGTTCTGCGCGCCCGGCTCGGGCCTGGACGAGTCGCCGAAGCCCCTTAGATCGGGAGCGACGACCGTATAGCGCCGCGCCAGACCGGGGGCGACCCGATGCCACATGACGTGAGTCTGCGGATGGCCGTGCATCAGCAGAAGCCCCGGCCCCCGCCCACCCACCCGCGCGTGGATGCGCACGCCATCGTTCA
>Ga0182738_1005209_pt1 | contig 14009 bp, 9 predicted proteins | sample eDN5th30CBELigMG_FD_128876 | JGI IMG/M metagenome (GOLD analysis project Ga0182738, IMG submission 128876) | Enriched Miracle-Growth compost microbial communities from Emeryville, California, USA - eDNA 5th pass 30_C BE-Lig MG (version 2)... ...
ACTTCGGCGGGCGCATCGACGAGGCCGGCCGCGCCGGCTACCGCCTGAACGTCGTCAAGCAGGACGGCGAGACCGCCATCGATGACCAGAAGATAGACCGCATGCTGATCAGCGGCGCCGTGGACTGGCAGATCACCCGTGCGTTGCTGATGGAGCTGAACGCCAGCTACAACCGCTACAAGACCGACGCGCCCAACGCCTACTGGACCTACCGCGAGGACGCCTCGCGCACGCCCGTGCCCGATGCGAGCAAGCAGTGGTCGCAGCCCTGGGTCCGCGACGAGTTCGAGAAGACCCGCCTGGCCGGCAAGCTGACCTACCGGCTCAACGAGCACCTGACCCTGCGCGGCGGCTACATGCGCGAATACCACAACCGCCCGCGCCAGGACCACACCATGAATTCCGGCAGGGCGGGCGGCGAGTACTACCAGATCGCCATCCGCTCGGGCCGCACCAAGGACCTGTACGAGGCGGCCAACCTGATGGCCGACGTGTCCTTCGACACCGGCCCGCTGGCGCACAAGGTCACGGCCGGCTACTACACCTATTCCGACAAGTTCTGGGCCACGCCCTACAGCCCGAACACCGGCTGGGTGGGCCCTTATCCCATGGACCGGCCCACCCACATCCCCGAGCCGGTCTTCCCCGGCGAGGACCCCGGTCCCTACTACGCCAGCCACACGGAGAACCGCAACCTCTTCATCGGCGACGTGATCCGGCTCGGCGAGCGCTGGTCGGCCATCGTCGGCGTGAACCACAGCCAGATCGTCAGCCGCAGCCGCGGCCCGGACGGCGAGCAGGGCCAGCCCGACTACGACAAGAGCCGCAACTCCCCGTCCGCCTCGCTGGCCTTCAAGCCGCTGCCCTGGCTGACCACCTATGCGACCTATATCGAAGGCCTGGAGCAGGGCGGCATCGCGCCCGAAGAGGCCAGCAACCGCGGCGAGATCATGGCGCCCATGGTCAGCCGCCAGAAGGAGCTGGGCGTGAAGGCCACCCTGGGCGGCATGCTGCTCACGGCCGCCGCCTTCGACATCGAGAAGGCCTACGAGTACATGGACGCCGGCAACCGCTACACCCAGGGCGGCAGGCAGAACCACAAGGGCCTGGAGCTGACGGGCACGGGCAAGCTGACCGAGCGCCTGACGCTCTTCGGCGGCGTGACCTACCTGGACGCCAAGGTCGACGGCTCGGAGCTGGACGGCAAGGTGCCGATGAACGTGTCGCGCTACGTGGCCAAGCTCTACGCGGAATACGCGCTGCCCTTCGTGCCGGGGCTGAGCCTGACCGGCGGCGTCTACTACACCGGCAAGCAGTGGGCCGACGACGGCAACGTCAACCGCCTGCCTTCGTACACCACCGCCGACGTGGGCCTGCGCTACGCCACCGAGGTCTCGGGCCGGCCGCTGACGCTGCGCCTGAACGTCAACAACGTCGCCGACCGCAGCTACTGGATCAACAGCTACTACCTGGGCGCGCCGCGCAGCGTGGCGTTCTCGGCGCAGCTGCAGTTCTAGGCGCGGGCGCGCCGCTTAGGGCGCTGCGCGCCTGCCGCGGCCGCGGGCCGGGGCGCCCGGACCGCGGCTTTCGCCGCACCGGCCTTCGGCGCAGCGGCGGCCCAGTATTCGCGGATCATCTGCGCCAGCTGGCGCAGGCCGGGCTGGGACTGGCGGCGGCTGGGGTAGTACAGGCATAGCGGCGGGCCGGTGCAGGCCCAGTCGGGCAGCACCTGGCGCAGCCGCCCGGCGCGCAGCTCGTCGGCCACGCGCACCTCCAGGCAGTAGGCCAGGGCGACGCCGTCCAGCGCCGCGGCCACCGCCGCGTCGGTCTCGTTGACGCTGACCGGGCCGGGCACGTCGACCTCGACCCGGCGCGCGCCGTCGCCCAGCTCCCATTTATAGAAGGAGTCGTCGCCCAGGCGCATGCGCACGCAGGCGTGGCCGAGCAGGTCGTCGGGCATGCGCGGCACGCCGCGGCGCGCCAGGTAGTCGTCCGAGCCGACCACGATCCAGCGCAGCTCGCCGGTCAGCGGCACCGCCACCATGTCCTGCGGCACCGTCGGCCCGTAGCGCATGCCGGCGTCGTAGCCGTCGGCGACGATGTCGACCATGCGGTCCTCGATCGAGACCTCCAGCTTGAGGTCGGGATAGGCGTCGGTGAAGCGCCGCAGCACCGGCGAGAGCAGCAGGCGCGAGGCGTCGCGCGGCACGTTCAGGCGCAGCCGGCCGACCGGCGAGGCGCGGTAGGCGTCCAGCTCGTCCAGTGCCCGGCCGATCACGTCGAAGCCCTGCGCCAGCCTGGCCGCCAGCGCGGCGCCCGCGTCGGTGGGGTCCACCGAGCGGCTGGTGCGGTTCAACAGCTTGACGCCCAGCCGCGCCTCCAGGTTGCGCATGGCGTGGCTCAGGGCGGACGTGCTCACCCCGAGTTCGCGCGCCGCGTGGCCGAAGCTGCGGCGGCGGCAGATGGTCATGAAGACGTTGAGGTCGGCGAGGTCGGAGCGGACGAAGGCGGGCATGGGGGGGCGGTGCGGGGACTGTGCGCGAGCAGTGCCTGGGCGACCGGCGGCGCGCGCCTGGCGAATGGCCGGGACGAGCGTATCCGTTCAATGCATCGTTGAATTTAACTCAAGGGCAAGTGAATTACATTGACGGTCCTGGACGCCGCGCCAGCCGCCTTCCGGCTGCCGGGCGATCCCTCAACCGCAGGAGCGATCCCATGAGCGTGGAAACCCTGAAAATCGACGGCATCGGCACGCCGGTGTCGCGCATCGGCCTGGGCACCTGGGCCATAGGCGGCTGGATGTGGGGCGGCGCCGACGACGCGGCCTCCGTGCAGACCATCCGCAAGGCCGTGGAATCCGGCATCAACCTCATCGACACCGCGCCGGTGTACGGCTTCGGGCATTCCGAGGAAGTGGTCGGCAAGGCGCTCGAAGGGATCCGCGACCGGGCGGTCATCGCCACCAAGGTGGCCCTGCAGTGGGGCGACGACGGCGTGCGGCGCAACGCCACCGCCCAGCGCATCCGCCAGGAAGCCGAGGACAGCCTGCGGCGCCTGAAGACCGACCGCATCGACCTCTACCAGGTGCACTGGCCCGACCCCCTGGTCGCGCAGGAAGAGACCGCCCGCGAGCTGGAGCGCCTGCGCCAGGCCGGCAAGATCCTGGCCATCGGCGTGAGCAACTACTCGCCCGCGCAGATGGACGAGTTCCGCGGCTTCGCGCCGCTGGCCAGCGTGCAGCCGCCGTATAACCTGTTCGAGCGCGCCATCGACGCCGACGTGCTGCCCTACGCCGCGCGGCACGACATCGTCGTGCTGGCCTACGGCGCGCTGTGCCGTGGCCTGCTGTCGGGCCGCATGCGCGCGGACACCGCCTTCGAAGGCGACGACCTGCGCAAGTCCGACCCCAAGTTCAAGCAGCCGCGCTTCGGCCAGTACCTGGCCGCCGTGCAGGCCCTGGACGCGCTGGCGCGCGAGCGCTACGGCAAGACGGTGCTGGCCCTGGCCATACGCTGGATCCTGGACCGTGGCCCCACCGTGGCCCTGTGGGGCGCGCGCCGGCCCGACCAGTTGAACGGCATCGCCGACGCCTTCGGCTGGAAGCTGGATGACGACGCCATGCGCCGCATCGACGCCATCCTGGCCGAGCACGTCAAGGACCCGGTCGGGCCGGAGTTCATGGCGCCGCCCAGCCGGAAGGCGTAGGCGGGCGGGGCCGTCGCGCCGCTGCAGGAAGCGGCGCCGGCCCCGCTGCGGCGAGCCGGCACGAAGGCGCGGGTGCTAGAATGCGCGCCTTCGACGGGGAGACACCGCACAACGATGGGCAAGCACGGTCCGGCGCGGCGCCGGACGACCTGGCTCCTGCTGATCGCTTTCCTGCATGCCGTGCTCATGCCCTCGCTGGGCATGGCGGCCGGCAGGGAGTCTGTCGCCCGTACCGTGCTGCTGCAGCTGTGCAACGCAGCCGACCGCAGCGCCATCGAAATCGAATTGCCGGACGCCGGCGGCAAGGCCGACGCCGCCACCGACGCCGGCCACTCGGGCTTCTGCCTGCTGTGCTTCAGCCCGGCCACGCCGCCCGGGCTCGACCTGGCGGTCGCCGCGCCGGCCGCCGCCGAATTCATCCCCCCGATCGCCCCGGACGACCCCGAGCCGCGCCTTGCCGCGGCCTGGAACCACTGCCGTCCGCGCGCCCCGCCGCACTCCGCCTGACTGCCGATCCCGTGCGCCCGGCCGCTTGAGCGGCCCGCGTGCCTTCGCAATCACCCTTCGGCAATGACAAGGGGCGGCTTCCGGCGCCAGGACGCCGGCCGCCTCGCGCCTTGCCGGGCATTCAGGAACCCGATCCATGCCATTGCGCCATTTTCTTGCCGCGCGCCGCTGCCTGCGCGCCGCCTTGCCGCTTTCGCTCGGCCTGGCCGCCGCGCCCGCGCCGGCCCAGGAGGCCGCCACGCTCGCCCCCATCGTCGTCACCGGCGGGCAGCCCGCCCCGCTGGACACGCCCGCCGCCACCGGCTCCAACCTCGGCCTCACCTCCAGGCAGACGCCCGCCAGCATCGAAGCCATCACCCGCGAGCAGCTGCAGGAGCGCGGCGACGCCAGCGTCACAGACGCCATCGCGCGGGCCGGCGGCATCAGCGCCTTCCCCCATCCCGGCAACGGGCTGAGCGCCCTGTCGGCGCGCGGCTTCACCGACAGCGCCTCGGTCATGCGCCTGTACGACGGCACGCGGCTGTACGGCGGCGTGGGCGTGACCTTTCCCTTCGACACCTGGCCGGTCGAGCGCATCGAGGTGCTACGCGGCCCGGCCTCGGTGATCTACGGCGACGGCGCCATCGGCGGCGCGGTCAACGTCATTCCCAGGAAGCCCACGCGCGGGCCCATCGAGAACGAAGTCCAGGCCACCGTCGGCACCGAGGACACGCAGCGCCTGGCCTTCGGCAGCGGCGGCGCGATCACCGACCGCCTGTCCTACCGCCTGGACCTGAGCGGCAACCGCAGCGACGGCTGGGTGGACCGCGGCGACAGCTACGACGCCACTTTCTCGGGCGCGCTGCAGTTCGAGGCCACGCGCGACCTGAGCCTGAAGCTGAGCCATTCCTACGGCTACCAGCGGCCCATGCGCTACTTCGGCGTGCCGCTGGTGGAGGGCCGCCAGCTCGACGCCCTGCGCGAGAAGAACTACAACGTCGGCGACAGCTTCATGCGCTTCCGCGACCAGTGGACCGAGCTGGCCGCGACCTGGACGCCCAACGGCGCCACCACGGTGCGCGGGCGCCTGTACCACATCGGCAGCAAGCGCGACTGGCGCGACGCCGAGTACTACGACTACAACCCCGCCACCGGCCTGGTCGACCGCTCGGGCAATACGCAGATCTCGCACGACCAGAAGCAGACCGGCTTCACGGCCGACGCGGCCTTCAAGGGCAGGCTCGCCGGCCTGGACAATACCCTGTCGGTGGGCTTCGACGTCAACCACAGCAGCTTCCGCCACATCAACAACACCTATACCGGCAGCTCGGGCCCGGTCGACCTGTACGATCCGGAGCCCGGCCATTTCGAAAGCGATTTCCCCTTCATCCCGCGCTACCGCAACGAGGCCGACCAGTACGCGCTGTTCATGGAGGACCGCATCGCCTTCACGTCCCGATGGTCGGTGGTCGGCGGCCTGCGCTACGACCACGCGCGCATCGAGCGCGAGGATCTGGTGACGGGGCAGCGGGACTTCGACCGCACGTTCTCCGACATCGGCTGGCGCATCGGCACGGTCTACGACGTGACGCCGGACATCGCCGTGTACGCCCAGTATTCCGAGGCCGCCGACCCGGTCGGCGGCCTGCTCATGCTCAGCCCCGCCAATGCCGATTTCGACATGACCGAAGGCCGGCAGGTGGAGGTGGGCCTCAAGCAGGGCTTCTGGGAAGGGCGCGGCGAATGGACGCTGGCCGCCTACCACATCCGCAAGACCAACCTAGTCACGCGCGACCCGCTGGACCCCAGCCTGAGCGTGCAGGTGGGCGAGCGCTCCTCGCGCGGCATCGAGGCGTCGCTGGCGCTGGCCTTCGCGCCCGGCTGGAAGGTCGAGGCCAACGCCACCCTGCTGCGCGCCAGGTTCGACGACTTCACCGAGTCGGTCGGCGGCGCGGCCGTCTCGCGCAACGGCAAGGTGCCGCCCAACGTGCCCGAGCGCCTGGCCAACCTGTGGTTGAGCTGGAACTTCCAGCCGGGCTGGACGGCCATGGCCGGGCTGCGCTACGTGGGCAAGCGCTACGCCGACAACGCCAACACGCTGGAGCTGCCGTCCTACGCCACCACCGACCTGGCGCTGCGCTGGGACGTGGACAAGGACACGACGCTCACCGCGCGCGGCTACAACGTGTTCGACAAGGCCTACTTCGCCACGGCGTACTACAACGCCACCCAGTGGCTGTACGGGCCCGGCCGGCGCTTCGAGCTGACGCTGAACCACCGCTTCTGAGCACGGGGAGACGGCGATGGGCATGGGTGTGCGAACGAAGCGGCTGGACGCGTCCGGGCGGCGCAGGGCCGCATCGGCGGGCATGGGCGCGCGCGCGAAGCGGCTGACCTATCTCGTCCACCGCTGGCTGGGCGTGGCCGGCTGCGTGCTGATGGCGCTGTGGTTCGTCAGCGGCGTGGTCATGCTTTACGTCGGCTATCCCAAGCTCACGCCCTGGGAGCGCCTGGGCGCGCTGCCCGCCCTGCCGGCGTCGGGCTGCTGCGCGCCGCTCGGAGGCGTGTTGCCGGACGCGGTGCCGCCCGATTCCGTGCCGGGCAAGGGTGTGCCAAGCGATGCCGTGCCGGGCGATGGCGTTCCGGGCAAGGGCGCATCGCCGTCGGCTGCGGGACTGGTGCTCACCTCCATCGGCGGCGAGCCCGGCTACGTGCTGCACGACGCCGGGCACCGCCTGCGCGCGCTGTCGGCGCGCGACGGCCGGCCGCAGGGCCCGGTCACGCCCGGGCGCGCCCTGGCCGGCGCGCGAGCCTTCATGCCGGACGCGCCGCTGCGCTACGCGGGCACGGTGCGGGAAGACCGCTGGACCCACTCGGGCGGCCTGGACGCGCACCGGCCGCTGCATCGCGTGCAGGTGGACGGGGCCCAGCCGGGCACGCTGTACGTCTCCTCTGCCACCGGCCAGGTGGTGATGGACGCGCCGCTGTACCAGCAGCGCTGGAACTACGCGGGCGCCTGGCTGCACTGGCTGTACATGTTCCGCGACCGGCCCGCCGATCCGGCCTGGTCGTGGCTGGTGATCGTCCTGTCGGCTGCGTGCACCGTGGCCGCCCTGACGGGCGCGACGGTCGGCATCTGGCGCTGGCGCTTCCGCGGCCGCTACAAGTCGGGCGCGCGCACGCCCTACCGCGAGCCCTGGATGCGCTGGCACCACATCGCCGGCCTGCTGTTCAGCGCCTTCGTGTGCACCTGGATCTTCAGCGGGCTGATGTCCATGAACCCGGGCGGCGTCTTCGCGCCGGCCGGGGGCGGGCCGGACCGGGCTGCGTACCGGGGGGAGGGAGGCAGGGCAGGCGCGCTGGCCCAACCCGCACGCATCGTCCAGGCCCTGCGCGAGGCCGGCTTCGTGCCGGTGGAGCTGCAGTGGCGCCGCCTGGGCGGGCGGGAATACGTGCTCGCCTACGACGCGCGCGCCGAGACCCGGCTGGTCAGGGACGACGGGGACGGGCGGCTGGCGGTCGCCCGCGCCTGGACGCCCGCCGAGGTCCTGCCGGCCGCCGCGCGGCTGTTGCCCCACCCGCTGGCCGCGAGCCGCGTGCTGGCCGATTACGACGCCTACTACTACCAGCGCCATGCGGAAGCGATGAACGGCGCGCAGCAGCGCGGGCTGCCGGCGCTGCGGCTGGACTTCGCCGACCCGGGACGCACGCGGGTCTACATCGACCTGCGCACCGGCGAGCCGGCGGCCAGCCTGTCGCGCTCGCAGCGGGTGGGGCGCTGGCTGTTCTACTTCCTGCACAGCTGGGACGTGCCGGCCCTGCTGCGCGCCGGCCTGGCGCGCGAGCTGGCCATCATCGCCCTGAGCCTGGGCGGGCTGGCCGTATCGCTGACCGGCGTGGTGATAGGCTGGCGGCGGCTGCGCGCCTGGCTGGGCGCGCGCGGCTGACGCAGTGCGCTCCATGGCTCATGCGCCACGGTGAGGCCGGCCCAAGTATGAATGGCACCTACTTTGGCCGCTGAGTTTGACCGTTGAGGCGGCCGTAGAGGATTGCGAAGCCAAGGAGGGTACGGAGGTCCGCCATAAGTGGCGTCGCCCCCCCGAGTATCCCATGGGCAGTTTTCAGAGATTGTATGATTTCAGCATTTGTTGAAATATAACTATAGGGTGAAAATTCCACGATGATTTCAGTAAATATGGTATTTTCAACGGTTGTTGAAAAGGTTTCATACGATGAAAGAAGCCGAGGTCCGGGCTGGTCAGGCGCTGCGCGGGTTGCTTGAGAAGATTCCGATTCTTCAAATCGAAGATATCGAGGCCGAAGCCGTGCCCGGCGATTGGAAACCGGATTTGATTGCCCGGCTGATCGTGGATGGCCGGCAGCATCTGCTCATCTGCGAGTACAAGTCGAACGGGCAACCGCGGTACGCCCGGTCCGCACTGCTGGAGCTGCGGAACTACGTTGCGCAGCGAGCCCCCGAGGCAACGCCCGTCTTTATCGCTCCCTACATTTCGCCGGCCGTGAGGCAGCTGTGCGAAGAGAAGGGCGTCGGGTATCTGGACCTGGAGGGCAACGCCCGGATCGCTTTCGGTGGCGTGTTCATCGAGCGCTCGGTGGCAGATAGGCCGGTGGCTGAACGGCGCGAACTCAAGTCGCTGTTCAGGCCAAAGTCGGCTCAGGTTCTGCGCGCCATGCTGCGCGAACCCGGCCGTGCATGGCGCGTCACCGAGCTGTCGAAAGTCGCGGGGGTCAGCCTGGGGCACGTCAGCAATGTGCGTACCGGCCTGATTGACCGGGAGTGGGCGCGCGCCTCGGACGATGGCCTTGTCCTTTCAGCGCCCGATGCACTGCTGGACGCATGGCGGGACAGCTACACCGCGCCACCAGGCGAGCGGCTGCGGTTCTACACGTCGTTGCATGGCAAGGCGCTCGAAGACGCGGCGCGCAGAGCGCTGCGCGCCGAAAACATTCCCGGGCGCGTTTCTTTCGCATCGTTCTCAGCCGCGCAGTGGCTTTCCCCCTACGGGCGCACTGGCATGCACTATTTCTTCGCCGACAGCGAAGGCCTGCGCAAGCTCCGGGCAGCACTGAAGCTTATGCCCGTCTCGACGGGTGAGAATGTGGTCGTCACCGTGCCGAAGGACTTGGGACTGCTCGCCGACACCGTTGAACCTGCGCCGGGTGCCGTCTGCACGAGCCCGCTTCAGACCTACCTCGACCTTTCCATTGCCGGGGAACGCGGCGTCGAGGCTGCAGATCACCTACGCCAGGAAAAGCTCTCATGGCCCGAATGACACAATCCCGGGAACCACAGTCGGCCGCCGAATACGACGACCGCACGACTGCAGCCGTGAAATCCGTGCTAATCGAGATCGGCCAGATCCTCGGCAGTTTCAAGGGCAAGTTCGCCATCGTCGGCGGTGCGGTCCCTTGGCTGCTGCTGGCCAACAAGGACATGCCTCACGTCGGCACGCTCGATGTGGATGTCGGTCTGGATGCGGAGGCACTGGGCGATGGCGAGTACGCGACCTTGATCGGTGCGCTTCAAGGCCATGGATATGCGCGGCGCGAAGGGCTTCGGCGTTTCCAATTGGTTCGCCGGATTCCCGCGCGGGATGGAGGGGAATCGATCGACATCGTGGTCGATTTCCTGATGCCGCGCGACGCGGAGATCGTCAAGAACGATCCTCCCTTGATCAGCGACTTTGCCGTGCAGCGGGCTGACGGTGCCGACCTCGCGATGCGGTTCTATCAATTGGTGGCGGTGGCGGGACCAATGCCGGACGGAGGGACGAACCGCGTGGAGATAGCGGTGTGTTCCATTCCTGCATTGCTGGCCATGAAGGGCCACGCGCTGGCGGGCCGCTACAAGCAGAAGGACGCCTACGACATCTACTACTGCGTGCGGAACTACCCCGGTGGTATCGAGGCGTTGGCGCAGGAATGTTGCCCGTTGCTGGAGCATGCAAGCGGCGAGCGTGGTTTCCGGCACATCGCCGACAAGTTCGACTCCTTCGAAGGGCATGGCCCTACCTGCGTGAGGCGCTTCGTCGAAGACACTCATGCGCTGGGCGATCGCACGCCCGAACAGTGGCAACAGGATGCCTTCGGGCAGATCGACGCACTGTTGCGCGCCATGGCGCTGCGAGGTTGAGTCAAGGCCACGGACTACGTTCAACTTCGCAGCCTGCTGGCTCCGCGCCGGCGCGCTACCGCTGCGCCTCGCGTGGCCGGCTCAGCCCCAGCGCGGCCAGCGTGCAGACCGCGCCCGACAGCAGGTACAGACCCGAGGCCACCAGGCCGAAATGGCTGGCCAGCAGCAGGGCCGCCAGCGGCGCGAAGCCCGCGCCGAAGAGCCAGGACAGGTCCGAGGTCAGGGCCGAGGCGGTGTAGCGGTACTGCCGGGAAAAATTGTTGGCCACCGCGCCCGAGGCCTGGCCGAACGACAGGCCGAGCAGCAGGAAGCCCAGCACCATGAAGGCGGCCTCGCCGGCGTCGCCGCCGTCGAGCAGCTGCGGCGCGAAGCCGCTGAACACGGCGATCGCCACGGCCACGCCGGCCAGCATGCGGCGCCGGCCGATGCGGTCGGCGACCAGGCCGCACAGCAGCAGGGCGGCCACGCCGACGGCCGCGCCGATGATCTCGATGACCAGGAAGCGCTCGGGCGGCTGGCGCGTGAACAGGAAGATCCACGACAGCGGGAACACCGTCACCATGTGGAAGAGGGCGAAGCTCGCCAGCGGCGTGAAGGCGCCGGCGACGATGTAGCGGCCCTCGGACTTCACGGTATCGCGGATCCGGGCGGGCTCCAGGTAGCGCTGCTCGAACTGGCGGGCGTATTCCGGCGTCACGACGATGCGCAGCCGGGCGAACAGCGCGACCACGTTGATGGCGAAGGCGACGAAGAAGGGATAGCGCCAGCCCCAGTCGAAGAAATCGGCCGCCGACAGGTTGCCGGCGATGTAGGCGAACAGGCCGCTGGCGATGGCCAGGCCGAGCGGCGCGCCCAGCTGCGGGATCATGGCGTACCAGCCGCGCCGGTGCGCGGGCGCGTTCAGCGACAGCAGCGAGGCCAGCCCGTCCCAGACCCCGCCCAGGGCCAGGCCCTGGCCGATGCGAAACAGCGCCAGCAGCCAGGCGGAAGCCGCGCCCAGCGTTTCGTAGCCAGGCAGGAAGGCCACCGCGGCGGTCGAGCCGCCCAGCAGGAAGAGCGCCGCGGTGAGCTTGGGCCCGCGGCCGTAGGCGCGGTCCACGGCCATGAAGATCGCCGTGCCGAAGGGCCGCGCGATGAAGGCCAGCGCGAAGATGGCGAAGGAATAGATCGTGCCGGTCAGCGCGTCGACGTAGGGAAAGACCAGCTTCGGGAAGACCAGCACCGAGGCGATGGCGTAGACGAAGAAGTCGAAAAACTCGGAGGTGCGGCCGATGATGACGCCGATGGCGGTCTCGCCCGGCCGGATTTCGCCGTCGTGCTGGTGGGCGCCGGCATGCCGTGCGCCGCCGTGCGGGGCAGGGGGCGCGGAGGTGGCGATATTCATGGAAGACAGTCGCGTGGTGGGATGGCGCCGATTGTCTTCCAAATCGCGCGCGCTGAGGATTGGGCGAGTTGTCCTTGGACAAGTTGACCCAGGACAAAATGTCCAAGGACAACTCGCCCAATACCCAGCGCGCGGCGGAATCGCTATCATCTGCCGCGCTTCTTTCCCATGGTTTGACCGATGTCCAACTCGCGGCTGTTTCGCATTGCTTTGCCGGCGCTGCTGGCGCTGGCGCTGGGCGGCTGCAAGGCGGTCGTCCTGGAGCCCTTCGGCGACATCGCCGCCCGGCAGCGCGACCTGCTGGTGCAGTCCACGCTGCTGATGCTCATCATCATCGTGCCGGTCATGGCGCTGACGGTGATCTTCGCCTGGCGCTACCGGCAGGGCAACCGCAAGGCGCGCTACGAGCCCGACTGGGACCACTCCATGCACCTGGAGCTGGTGATCTGGGGCGCGCCGCTGCTGATCATCGTCTGCCTGGGCGCGCTGACCTGGATGGGCACGCACCTGCTCGATCCCTACCGCCCCATCGCGCAGGCGCCGGATGCGCAGGCAGCCTCCCCGCAGGCCGTGGCTTCCCAGGCCGCGCCGCTGGAGATCCAGGCCGTGGCGCTGGACTGGAAGTGGCTGTTCATCTACCCGCAGTACGGCGTGGCCGCCGTCAACGAGCTGGCCGCGCCGGTGGACCGGCCGATCACCTTCCGGATCACCGCCTCGTCGGTCATGAACTCCTTCTACATCCCCGCGCTCGCCGGCCAGATCTACGCCATGCCCGGCATGCAGACCAAGCTGCACGCGGTCATCAACCATGCCGGGGTGTACCAGGGCTTTTCCGCCAACTACAGCGGCGCGGGCTTTTCCGGCATGCGCTTCGCCTTCCACGGCGTGGACGATGCGGGCTTCGGGCAGTGGATAGCGCGTGCCCGGTCCGGCGGCGGCCGGCTGGACCGGCCGGCCTACCTGGAGCTGGAGCAGCCCAGCGAGAACGTCCCCGTGCGCACCTACGCCGAGGTCGACGCCAGCCTGTACGACGCCGTCGTCAACCTGTGCGTGCAGGAAGGCAAGATGTGCATGGGCGAGATGATGGCCATCGACGCCCGCGGCGGCCTGGGGATGGCCGGCATCTACAACACGCTGCCGCTGGAATACGACAAGTCCGCGCGCCGCGGCGCGCCTTTCGGCACGCGCAGGGCCGGCGTGGCCAGCCTGTGCACGCCGGCCTCGCCCGCCGGCGCCGCCGCGGCCGAGCCCGAGCGCTGGGCCGCGGACCCCGCGCCGCTGCTCGGCGCGGGCCTGGCCCGGCCTGCCTCCTTCCTTTTCCGCCCGCGCGAGGACAGCCAGGCGCGGCGCGACGCACAGCTGCCGGGGATGCCGGGATGAACGACGAACTTGCCCGCCTCCTTTTCGGCCGCCTCTCGCTGGAGGCCCTGCCGCTGCACGAGCCCATCCTGGTCGCGACCTTCGCCATGGTCGCCCTGGGCGGCCTCGCGCTGGCCGGCGCGCTGACCTACTACCGCCTGTGGGGCACCCTGTGGCGGGAATGGTTCACCAGCGTGGACCACAAGAAGATAGGCATCATGTACATGGTGCTGGGCCTGGTCATGCTGCTGCGCGGCTTCGCCGACGCCATCATGATGCGGCTGCAGCAGGCGGTCGCCTTCGGCGGCTCGGAAGGCTACCTGCCGGCCCACCACTACGACCAGATCTTCACGGCGCACGGCGTGATCATGATCTTCTTCGTGGCGATGCCGCTGGTCACCGGGCTGATGAACTACGTGGTGCCGCTGCAGATCGGCGCGCGCGACGTGTCCTTCCCCTTCCTGAACAACTTCAGCTTCTGGATGACCACCGCCGGCGCGGTCATCGTCATGCTGTCGCTGTTCGTCGGCGAGTTCGCGCGCACCGGCTGGCTGGCCTACCCGCCGCTGTCCGGGCTGGCCTACAGCCCGGACGTGGGGATGGACTACTACATCTGGGGGTTGCAGGTGGCCGGGCTCGGCACGCTGCTGTCCGGCGTCAACCTGATCTGCACCATCGTCAAGATGCGCGCGCCCGGCATGACGATGATGAAGATGCCGGTGTTCACCTGGACGTCGCTGTGCACCAACGTGCTGATCGTGGCGGCCTTCCCGGTGCTGACCGCCGTGCTGGCGCTGCTGACGCTGGACCGCTACGTGGGGACCAATTTCTTCACGAACGATTTCGGCGGCAATCCGATGATGTACGTGAACCTCATCTGGATCTGGGGCCATCCGGAGGTCTACATCCTCATCCTGCCGC
>Ga0182738_1005210_pt1 | contig 14007 bp, 12 predicted proteins | sample eDN5th30CBELigMG_FD_128876 | JGI IMG/M metagenome (GOLD analysis project Ga0182738, IMG submission 128876) | Enriched Miracle-Growth compost microbial communities from Emeryville, California, USA - eDNA 5th pass 30_C BE-Lig MG (version 2)... ...
CAGCTCGACCTTCTCCACGCCGAGTTCCTGGGCGCGCTGCTCCGACAGGAACGGATCGTAGGCGATGACGTGCATCTTCAGCCCGACGCCGCGCATGGCGACGATGGAGCCGATATTGCCGCAGCCGATCACGCCCAGCGTCTTGCCGGTGATCTCGACGCCCATGAAGCGGTTCTTCTCCCACTTGCCGGCATGGGTCGAGCTGTTGGCCTCGGGGATCTGGCGGGCCAGCGCGAACATCAGCGCAACGGCGTGCTCGGCGGTGGTGATGGAATTGCCGAAGGGCGTGTTCATCACGATGATACCGCGGCGCGAGGCGGCGGGAATGTCGACATTGTCGACGCCGATGCCGGCGCGGCCGACGACCTTGAGGTTGGTCGCGGCGGCGATCAGCTTTTCCGTGACCTTCGTGGCCGAGCGGATGGCGAGGCCGTCATACTGGCCGATGATTTCGGCGAGCTTTTCCTTGTCCTTGCCGACATCGGGCAGATAGTCGACTTCGACGCCGCGATCCTTGAAAATCTGAACGGCGGTGGGGGAGAGTTTGTCGGATACGAGTACGCGAGGTGCCATAATGGCCTCCATCAGGTGAAATTCAAACTTGGGGAAGCAGGCGACCGTCCCAACCCGGCCGCCCAAAGAACCTGGGACTCAGGCCGCCGTTTTCAGCGCGGCCTTCTGGTTCCGAAACGCCCATTCGAGCCATGCCGTCAGCGCCTCGAGATCGGAGGCTTCGACGGTCGCGCCGGTCCAGATGCGCAGACCCGACGGCGCATCGCGATAGGCGCCGATGTCATAGGCAACGCCTTCCTTGTCGAGGGCCGAAACGATGCCCTTGGCAAAGGCGGCCTGCGCCTCCGCGTCGAGTGCGGTCACTTCCGGATCGACGATGGTGAGGCACACCGAAGTGTTCGAACACGTTGCCGGATCGGTCGCCAGATTGGCGAGCCACGGTGTCTTCCCGACAAAGGCGTCGAGCACGGCGAAATTGCGGTCGGCACGGGCGGTCAGGGCGTCGAGCCCACCGATCGACAGAGCCCAATTGAGCGCGTCGAGATAATCCTCCACCGCCAGCATGGACGGCGTGTTGATGGTCTCGCCCTTGAAGATGCCTTCGATCAGCTTGCCGCCCTTGGTCAGGCGGAAGAGCTTCGGCAGCGGCCAGGCCGGCTTGTAGGTTTCGAGCCGCTCGACGGCACGCGGCGACAGGATGAGCATGCCATGCGCGCCCTCACCGCCCAGCACTTTTTGCCAGGAGAAGGTGACGACATCGAGTTTCTGGAAATCCAGCTTCTGCGCGAAGGCGGCCGAAGTGGCATCGCAGATGGTCAGGCCCTGGCGATTGGCCGGGATGAAATCGGCGTTCGGCACGCGCACGCCGGAGGTCGTGCCGTTCCAGGTGAACACCACGTCGCGGTCGAAATCGACTGCGGCGAGATCGGGCAACGCGCCATAGGGTGCTTCGAAGATGCGGACATCCGGCAGCTTGAGTTGCTTGGCCACATCGGTGACCCAGCCGGCACCGAAGCTTTCCCAGGCCAGCATGTCGACGCCGCGAGCGCCGAGCAGCGACCAGAGCGCCATTTCGACGGCGCCGGTGTCGGACGCAGGCACGATGCCAATGCGATAGTCGGCCGGAACCTGCAGGACTTCACGGGTGAGGTCGATTGCCTGCTGGAGCTTGGTCTTGCCGATCTTGGCGCGGTGGGAGCGGCCGAGGGCTGCGTCTGCGAGAGCTTGGAGGGACCAGCCGGGGCGCTTTGCGCAGGGGCCGGATGAAAAGTTAGGGTTTGCCGGACGCAAGTCCGGCTTCGGCAGTACAGTCATGTTGATCCTATCCTTCCAGATAGCACGCCTCTCGTTGGGGAGAGGTGGCCCACTGGCGGGGATAGCGGAACGCTCGAAAAACCACAAGGGAAAAAATTTCGCCGCCCTTGCGGGGGGGAAAGCAGCAGGCAGCGTTCGTGCTGTGGACACACAGGCATCGGCGCGGAGACAGGACGCCGCTTCTGCCACCGGACGTCATCGATCCGCCCGAAGAGCGCGAGGAAAGCCGGCCGTGCGGCTGTTCGTTTCGAGGATTTGCGGTTAGAAAACAAGGCTTGGAGCGAGGTGACGATTCCATGGAAAGTCATCTCTCTCCAGGCTCCTAACGGGCTCAGAGGATGGAAGCCACATGACTGAATCGGCAATCGCGGTTTCTGCCAGTGTCGAAACGACCGCGGCATTGGCGTTCCAATCCGCCATTATCGCGCTTCCACTCGCGGCGGTCGTGACGGCGATAGCCGTTTATCTTTTGCATCTGGTCCGTAGCCATCAGCCACGTGGCGCGGCGCGTTCCGGGGGCGCAAGCACAAGCGGTTCGCCGCGTTGACGACCACATGAAAGGCGGGCATTGTGCCGCCAATTCTTCAAGAGGGCACAATGCGTTACATACTCACCGCCTTGAGCATGCTGATACTGGCGGGGTGCGCCATGGATGGCGGATACGCCACCTGGGGAAATCGCGGAAGCGACGAACCGAAGCAATATTCTCCTACTCAGAAGCAGGAAGGCGGCTCGCATGCGGGCTCGAGCCGTTCGAGCACCAAACTCTGAACCGTCCCGGGGTGGATGACGAACTCAGCCACCCCTGATCACGTGCGGGCCATCCGCCGCCGACAGGGTGGCGCCATCGCATGGCCTTCGGTTTGCGGCCGGCCGACGCAGGCGGCCGACGGTGATCGCCAGTCGGCAATCTACGTCGCCCTACGCCCAGTCGAAGCGAAGCGTATTTCGCGCTCGTCATCGGCTTTGCGCAGAAATTAAGACAAATCGGCCGGCGTCGGCCTGCCATGGGGGCTGCGACGGGGAGCTTGGGGAGTTGCCTGGCCGTAGCGCCTGTCCGGCCAAAAGCATTTTCGAATAAAAATGCGCCCGTTCTTCGGAACCATTTCCGTATCGAAATATTAGGTCATTCGTTACTGACCTTTTTGAACAGAAACACTTGGAGAGTCACGCCATGACGATCAAGTTGCTCTCGATCGCTGCGATCGCAGCTTGCCTCGCAACGGGCGCCTATGCCCAGACCGGCACCGAAGCCGACCAGACCGCCACAAGCGGCCGCGACGTACAGAACCCCGAAGTCGTCGGGTCGATGTACGGCGACAAGGAGATGACTCAGACGCGCTCAAAGGACGAGATGAAGGCAGAGTGGGACAAGCTCTCCGCCGAACATCGCACCAAGATCAAGGGCGAATGCGCCAATCCGCAAAATGATCGCGAAAAGGACTTCTGCGACAAGATCGCCGATTTCGAATGATTGCCGCAGCGGTGGTGGCCGGAGGGTCGCCGCCGCGTTTTTTCCACCGGCAGGCGATTTTTCGCGCGAAGCAACTCCCCTCGCCCGCCGCGACCTCATCTCCCCTTACCAGCCGCGCGTTGCGATACCCTGCCGTGGAAACTTATCGCGACCGCGCATTGTCGCGCGGGGCCGGCATACTACATGCTCAGAAGGGCCCGAAGGAAAAACCGCCCGCCAGAGAGGGCGCAACGGCCGGAGGAGCAAATGAAAGATCCATCACGCGAAACCGAACCGGATGAAGAACAGATTTACGAGGAGCGCGAAGCTGTCGCGATCTTCGACGACGAGACCTCGCTGAACGCCGCCGTGGACGAACTGATGCGGGCGGGAATCCGCGAGGAAGACCTGAGCCTGCTCGCCGATGTGAAAACCCTGCCGCCAGAAGGCGCCCCGGGGCTCGAAGACAGGGATTTCGTTGTGCATGCGGACTATGTGTCGCCCGATTCACGCACGGAAGGAATGGCCGCGCTGGTGGGCGTGCCGCTCTATGTGGCCGGCGCCGGCGTGGCCGCCGTGGTGGCGACCGGCGGCGCGGCCCTGATCCCCACGATCGCCGTGGTTGCCGGCAGTGGGCTGGCGGCTGGCGCCGTCGGGCTCGTCCTTGCGCGCGTCTTCGGACATCAGCATGCGAAACGCGTCCAGCAGCAGATCGCAAAGGGCGGCTTGCTGTTATGGGTGCGCGTGCTCGACGACACGCGCGACGCCGCCGTGCTGGACATATTGCGCAACAGCGGCGGCCGCGATGTTCACCTTCACGTCGTGCGCCGCAGCTGGAGCGCCGCCGATATTCCGATGCATGAGGCGCAGCCCGACCCGTTGCTGAAGCTTTGAAGAAGAAGGCGGCCGCACATCAGCGGCCACCTTTCAAGTTCCGCTGCAGTGGCAATCACCAGAGATCGTAGCGCAGGCCGACCCTGACCTGATGGTAGTCGACGCCCTTGCGGATCGTGAGCGAGTCGGTGTCGAGATATTCCATCTTCGGCGAACTCAGATAACGATAGCCGAGATCGACCGAGGTGTTCGGCGTGAAGCGGTAGCTCAGGCCGGCATTGAGCGCATAGGCGAAGCGATACTGCTTGTCGCTGCCGCCGCCCGCAATGCCAAGATCGGGCAGGTCGAAATCCAGCTTGGCGCGCGAATACATGACGCCGACGCCCGCGCCGACATAGGGTGTCAGGCCGGCGACCGTGCCGAGATCGACATAGCCGTTGGCCAGACCGCTCCAGACGTGGTTCTTGGCCGCGATCCGGTTGACCCCGTCATCATATCCGTATTTGTCGCTGCCGACGAAGCCCATGGTGAGGTCGCCGCGCAGATAGTCGGTGAAGTGATAACCGAAACCGACGTCGCCGCCGAAGCGGGTGTTGTCGGTGTCCTCACCCAGAAAGGTGAATTTGTAGGCAGGACGGTTGGCGTTGTAATTCACGTCGCCACGCAGATACCAGCCGGAACCGACCTCGACCGGGACATATTCCGGTCCTTCGTCAACGATAATCGGCGGTTCGTAGTCGGCGGCCATTGCCGGCCCCGCATGCCAGACAGCCGCTACGGCAAGCGGCAGGAAAATTCGCGATTGCAGCCTCATGATCCCAAACTCCCAAGCACCATTCGGCCTGCATTGTTAACCATAACGGTTAAGTCGGGGTTAAGCATAACGACGCGTGAAGCGCCGGACGGCAGAATGCAAAAAGGCCCCACCGAAGCAGGGCCTTGCTGAGATGAAGCGCGCGCCGGAGCGGTTCAGTTGAACGCGTAGCGGATGCCGAGCTTGAGGTCGTGCGAGGTCAGCTTGTGGAACTCGAAACCCTTGTTCGGCACGTCGTATGCCGGATCGTCGTTGCGCAGCGGCCCGGTGCGGGCATCGCCCAGGTTCACGAAGCTGTAGCCCAGATCGATCGTCATGCGGTCGGTGGCCTTGATGCCGAGGCCGGCATGCAGCGCCCAGGCAAAATTCCATTTGGAATCGGAATCGGCCGAGGCCGCGCCGCCATTGAGAACGTTGATGTCGCGGAACTGCGAGATCGTGTTGCGCGATGCACCTATGCCGGCGCCGACATAGGGAACGATGGGGCCGAAATCGCCGAGATCGACATAGCCGTTGGCCAGAACCAGCCATTCCGACTTCCGCGCGCGGTAATCGTTGGTATAGGGCGCCGAATTGGCGAACCGCACCCAATCGACCGCGTTGAAGTCGGCCTTGCCGCGATATTCGGCGGTCACATCGGCGCGGATCCAGTCGTTGAACTGATAACCGACACCGCCGCCGAACAGCGGCGAGGACCCGAAGCCGCCCTCATCGTGCCAGCCGCGCTCGACGATGTTGGGATCGTTGTAGAGATCGGTGCGCAGATCGCCCAGGCGCTGGTTGGTCATGCCGAGGAAACCACGGATGTACCAGCCGCCAACGACCGGCACCACCACCACCGGCTCTTCCGGCACATAGAGGTCCGCCGACATGGCGGGGACGGATGCACTTGCAATCAAGAGCGCGGCAAGGGCCGGCCTGAGTATATTCCGCATATTCATTACCCCCTGCGAAATCCCCACCCACAACGGGGAAAACTAAATTTGCATGGATAATGAAGTGAAAAGGTTAAGCGGTGTTTAACTACGTTTGTTGAGTATTTTAGCTGTTCGTACAGGACTCGGCGGAGACCTGAACTGCAAGAAGCAGCCGGATACTGCGTCTTCTCTTCCCGCACGCCGGCAAAAAAAACCCGGCCGGAGCCGGATTTCGATTGCGTGATCGGGATATGGCCTGGCCACCGCGCTATTCGTCGCCAAACAGCGATTTATGCGCCACGCCCGCAATGATGGCGCCGACGATGGGGGCGACCCAGAACAGCCAGAGCTGCTGCAAGGCCCAGCCGCCGACGAAAAGCGCCGGGCCGGTGGAGCGCGCCGGGTTGACCGAGGTGTTGGTCACCGGGATCGCGATCAGATGGATCAGCGTCAGCGTCAGGCCGATGGCGATGCCGGCAAAACCGGCGGGCGCGTGGCCGCTCGTGGCGCCGAGAATGACCATCACGAAGATGAAGGTCAGCACGATCTCGACCAGCAGGGCCGAACTCAGCGGATAGCCGCCGGGCGAGTGCTCGCCATAACCATTGGCGGCAAAGCCATTGGCCAGGGTGAAGTCGGCCTTGCCGCTGGCAATGAAATACAGGATCGTCGATGCAATGATCGCACCGATAAGCTGCACGACCACATAGGGAACGAGATCGCGCGCGGGCAAACGGCCAGCCACTGTGAGCCCCACCGAAACGGCGGGATTGAAATGGCCGCCGGAAATGCCGCCGACCGAATAGACCATGGTCAAAACCGTCAAACCGAACGCCAGTGCAACGCCAAGAAAACCAATGCCGAGATCGGGAAACGCAGCGGCGAAAACGGCGCTGCCGCAACCGCCGAATACCAGCCAGAAGGTGCCGAGCAATTCGGCCAGCAGACGTTTAGTCATGAAATGACCCTCCTTATACCAACGCATAAAGGGAGTCATGAAATCTGACCGAAGACAACGGATTACGTAGCGTCAACCTCGGGCGCCGCGCGATTGTCACAAGTATTTCCATTATACCGGCGCCCGGCTGAGCTTCGGCGGACGCCTGTCTCGAAATGAAGCAAAAACATTAACGCTGGCTAAATTTCCAATGGCTGATGAAAGTCCGTCATCCTGCCGCTTTGTGGCCGGCTGAGGCGTTTCCATCAAGATGTAGCGATGAACAAACCGGGAAATAGACAGCATCAGTGATTCGTCGCCGATTCGTTCCGGCTTTGGTCGGAATGTTAAGCGATGGCGTTCCGTTGGCGGCAACGGCGTTCATCCGGGCTTAAACTTCATCGACAAGGTCTTTCCGCCACGCAAGGCTACGGATCACCGGTAAGGCACGCGCGGCAAAAGTTAACGCGCGCCGCCAAAAGACGGCAAAAGAACAAATATGCGGCTCTGCATCTGGCCGGCCGGCACCTCGTCAAGCCCTATATATTGATTGAACAAACCAAGAACCGGCTACAATCAGCGATTCGTCGCCGATTCGTTCCGGCTTTGGACAGGTAGTTAACCCGGCTTTGGGCAGTCGCTCTGGGAAACATTTTAATTCCTTATATTACAACGACTTAACAAAAAATTTGACTCGCGCTCGACGGTAACGGGTGAAAGGTTAACGCTGGCTGGCAAGATTCCCGCTTCGGAAACATTAGCGATTCACCATGTAGGGTGAGTCGGAGGTGCGAAATCTATATATAGGGGTGAACAAAAGCTGAATCCGAAAGAGTCAGCGATTCGTCGCCGATTCGTTCCAGACTCGTTCCAGCCGTTAATTTGACGCAGATTTGGGCTTTTGTTTCGGGCTGCAAGCCCCTATCTGTCGAGGCAAAGTCACCGGACCATGAGGTCACCGCCCGCGCCCGCAGAAAGCTCTCTCCCGCTCCGGCGGATGCCTGCGAATTCCGAGCCAGAAAGGCCGCCCTGCTTCCGATGAACATTCACCCGAAACAGCTTGCCCCGCTCATCCTGTCTGGGCGCGATGTGACGGCCGTGCTGGGGCCGACCAACACCGGCAAGACGCATCTGGCGATCGAGCGCATGGTGGCGCATGAAAGCGGCGTCATCGGCCTGCCGCTCAGGCTGCTGGCGCGCGAGGTCTATGGCCGCGTCTGCGAGAAGGTCGGCGCCCACAATGTGGCACTCGTCACCGGCGAGGAGAAGATCATCCCGCCCAGGGCGCGCTATTCGGTCTGCACCGTGGAAGCGATGCCGCGCGAAACCGATGCCGCCTTCGTGGCAATCGACGAGGTGCAGCTTGCCGGCGACCTGGAGCGCGGCCACATCTTCACCGACCGCATCCTGCATCTGCGCGGCCGCCAGGAGACGCTGCTGCTGGGTGCCTCCACCATGCGAGGCATACTGGAAAAGCTGCTGCGCGGCATTTCGGTGGTGACGCGGCCGCGCCTGTCGCATCTGGCCTATGCCGGTTCCAAGAAGCTCACGCGGCTGCCGCGCCGCTCGGCCATCGTCGCCTTTTCTGCCGACGAGGTCTACGCCATCGCCGAGCTCATCCGCCGCCAGCGCGGCGGGGCCGCCGTGGTGCTGGGCGCGCTCAGCCCGCGCACGCGCAATGCGCAGGTGGCGCTCTACCAGTCGGGCGATGTCGACTATCTTGTGGCCACCGACGCCATCGGCATGGGCCTCAACCTCGATGTCGACCACGTCGCCTTCGCGCAGAACCGCAAGTTCGATGGCTTCCAGTTCCGCGACCTCAACCCCGCCGAACTCGGCCAGATCGCCGGTCGCGCCGGTCGCCATATGCGCGACGGCACGTTCGGCGTCACCGGCCAGGTCGATCCTTTCCCCGAGGAACTGATCGAGAAGATCGAGGCGCATGACTTCGATCCGGTGAAGGTGCTGCAATGGCGCACCGCGCAGTTCGACTTTTCCAGCCTCGATGCGCTGAAGCACTCCATCGAAGCGGTCGCGCCGGTCGAGGGTCTGACCCGCGCCTTGCCGGCAGTGGACGCTCAGGCGCTGGAGCAGCTTTCGCGCGACGGCGACATCCGACGCCGCGTCACCGGCCGCGACCGCGTCGCGCTGTTGTGGGATGTCTGCGCGCTGCCGGACTATCGCCGCATCGCGCCCGCCCAGCATGCCGACCTTGTCGCCTCCATCTTCACGGACATTGCCGACCATGGCCATGTCGATGAAAACTACATGGCCGAGCAGGTGCGCCGGGCCGACATGGTGGAAGGCGACATCGACACGCTTTCGCACCGCATTGCCCAGATTCGCACCTGGACCTATGTGTCCAACCGTCCTGGCTGGTTGGCCGATCCGCTACATTGGCAAGAAAAGACACGGGAAATCGAAGACAGATTGTCGGATGCGCTGCATGAGCGGTTGACGAAACGCTTCGTAGACCGCAGGACTTCCGTCCTCATGCGCCGCCTTAGAGAAAATACGATGCTAGAAGCCGAAATCAGCTCAACCGGAACGGTCCTCGTCGAAGGCCATCACGTCGGGGAACTTCAAGGGTTCCGTTTCACCGCCGACCAGAGTGCCGGAGGCGAGGACGCCAAGGCAGTCCGCGCGGCCGCACAGAAAGCGCTCGGCGTCGAGTTCGAGGCCCGCGCGGAACGCTTCGCGCTGTGCCCGAACGGCGACCTCGCGCTGGGCTCGGACGGCGTGCTGCGCTGGATCGGCGCACCCATCGGAACGCTGGCCGCGACGGAAGACGCGCTACGTCCGCGCGTCATCCTGCTGGCCGACGATCAGCTCACCGGACCGGCCCGCGACAAGGTGGCCGTCCGCGCCGAGCGTTTCGTCAATTTCCAGATCGACACGCTGCTCAAGCCGCTGACCGACCTGAAGAGCGCCGACCAGCTCACCGGCATCGCCCGTGGCATCGCCTTCCAGCTCGTCGAGAATTTCGGCCTCATCAACCGGCGCGACATTGCCGAGGACGTCAAGACGCTCGATCAGGAAGGCCGCGCCAGCCTGCGCCGGCTGGGCGTGCGCTTCGGCGCCTACCACATTTTCGTGCCCGCGCTGCTGAAGCCCGGCCCGGCCGGGCTCATCACGCTGCTGTGGGCGCTTAAGAACGACGGCAAGGACAAGCCCGGCTTCGGCGACGTGGTGCATGCGCTGTCTGCCGGCCGCACTTCCGTGGTGGTCGATCCGGCCTTCGACCGCGCCTTCTACAAGCTCGCCGGCTTCCGCATGCTCGGCCGCCGCGCCGTGCGCGTGGACATTCTCGAGCGGCTCGCCGACCTGATTCGCCCGGCACTGGCCTGGAAGGCCGGCACCGGCCCGCGCCCGGATGGCGCCTATGACGGCAGCACCTTCCTGGTGACGCCGGCGATGATGTCGATCCTCGGCGCCACCGCCGACGACATGGAAGAAATCCTGAAGGGTCTTGGCTACCGCGCCGACGCCAAGCCGGCGGCCGACGTGAAGGCGCGGCTGGAGGCTCTCGACGAGGCCGCCCGCCAGGCCGCCGCGAAGGCGGCAGCGGACAAGGCCGCCGCCGAAGCTGCGACGAACAAGGCGGCCACGGACGAAACGGCATCATCCGCCGGCGACGAGGCAGCGGCCAGCGAGGAAGCCGGCGCTGCTGACACGGTTGCCGCCGACACAACGGAAGCCGCGCCGGCCGTGGCTGACGCACCGGTGGCGGCCGCGCCGGAGCAGGCGACGGACGTGTCCGCTCCCGCGACGGACGATACCGCCGAAGTCGAAGCTCCTGCGGTTCAGGCCGAGGCCGCCCCTCAGGCGGAGGGCGGCGAGAGTGCCGAGGAGCCCAAGCCGATCCTGCTGTGGCACCCTATCCGATTCGACCATCGCCCGCGCCACCGGCATGACAACCGCCAGCGCAACGCGCAGGCACGCGGCGATCAACCGAACCGTCGCGGCGACGGCCAGCGCCACGAGCAGGCGGGCGGCAAGGAGCGGTTCGAGCGCAAGTTCAAGGGTAAGCCCGGCGGCAAGCCGAACGGCGAAGGCCGTCCCGACCGGCGCGACGACCGCGGCGGCAAGGGCGGCTTCCAGGGCAAGCCGCGCGAGGAGCGCCCGGCGCGCATCGATCCGGACTCGCCCTTCGCCAAGCTCGCCGCGCTGCGCGACCAGCTCAAGAAGTAGACGCGGCCGCGATGCCTGCCGAAGGTCGTCAGCGCATCGACAAATGGCTGTTCTTCTCGCGCGCGGTTAAATCGCGTTCGCTGGGTGCGAAACTCGCCCAGCTCGGCCGCGTGCGCATCAATGGCGAGAAGACGAGCCAGGCCGCAGATTCCATTAAGCCAGGCGATGTTCTGACGATCACGCTCGACCGGCGCATCCTCGTCTACAAGGTGCTTGCGCCCGGCACGCGGCGCGGGCCGGCCGAGGAAGCGCGCCTGCTCTACGAAGACCTGTCGCCAGAGCCCGCGCCGCGCGATCCCGCCCTTCCCGACGCACTGGTGCCAGTGCGCGAGGCGGGCAGCGGGCGTCCCACCAAGCGGCAGCGCCGCGAAACCGACCGGCTGCGCGACCGCTAGTTCCCTGCGCTGAGGACAGCCATGGAATGGCATTCCACGACAGGACCGATCTGCGACATAGCTGCCCTTGTCAGGCCTTCGCAAAGCGGATACCTCACCCCATATATTTCAGGAGTGGATAGAGTCCCGGAGCAGCATCATGACCTATGTCGTGACCGACAATTGCATCAAATGCAAATACATGGATTGCGTCGAGGTCTGTCCGGTCGACTGTTTCTATGAAGGCGAGAACATGCTCGTCATCCACCCCGACGAATGCATCGACTGCGGGGTGTGCGAGCCCGAGTGCCCCGCCGACGCGATCAAGCCCGACACCGAGCCGGGGCTGGAAAAGTGGCTGGAAGTCAACAACGACTACGCTTCCAAGTGGCCGAACATAACATCCAAGAAGGATGCGCCGGCCGACGCCAAGGAATTCGACGGTATCGAAGGAAAATTCGAGAAGTACTTCTCGCCCGAACCTGGCGAAGGCGACTGATCGTTTCAGGCCGGGACAGGCTTGCCAAGACCGGCGAGCACATTACATCTTCGGTGCGGCGTGGCGACACGCATACGCACGCGAATCTTCGCGTATGCAGCAAAACCTTGATTCTTTCAACTTTTTGTGGTATCCCTACCACAACATGCCGCTGACACGCTGTCGATTTATGGCGCAACGCCCTAATCACTGAAAGGTGAACACAACTTCGGACCAAGGCGACTTGGGCCGAGCAAACATCATGCTTGTTTGCCGGTCCCGGGCTTTTCCGGAGAATGTTTTCCTGTTGTCTGCGGCTCTGTTTGGCCGTCTGGCCGTCCAACGGGTCTGCCGGCTTTTCAGCCGGCGTCATAGAAGGAGTTCAGGGCGTAATGGCAACCGCAACCACGCAGAAGAAATCCGCAGGCCGCCACGGTTTCAAAACCGGCGAATACATTGTCTATCCGGCACATGGCGTCGGCCAGATCATGGCCATCGATGAGCAGGAAGTGGCGGGCCACAAGCTGGAGCTCTTCGTCATCGACTTCCAGAAGGACAAGATGCGCCTGAAGGTACCGGTCGCCAAGGCGACGTCCATCGGCATGCGCAAGCTGTCCGAGACGGACTATGTCGAGCGTGCGCTGAAGGTGCTGCAGGGCCGCGCCCGCGTGAAGCGCACCATGTGGTCGCGCCGCGCGCAGGAATATGACGCGAAGATCAATTCCGGCGACCTGATCTCCATCTCCGAAGTGGTGCGCGATCTCTACCGCGCCGAAAACCAGCCGGAGCAGTCCTATTCCGAGCGCCAGCTCTACGAAGCCGCGCTCGACCGCATGGCCCGCGAGATCGCGGCCGTCAACCGCCTCTCGGAAACCGAGGCGGTGCGCATGATCGAAGCCAACCTTGCCAAGGGCCCCAAGCGTGGCGCCAAGGCCGAGGCCGACAACGAAGAGACTGAGCAGGAAGAAGCCGCATAAGCCGCTTCATCCGCGCTACGACAAAAACCCGGCGGCGACGCCGGGTTTTTTTATTGCCTGCGAGATAGCCGGCTGACCCATGCGCCGGCATTTCGCAGCCGGCTTGCTCCCCCGCGCCGCAAGCGCCTACAATCGACCCGGCAACAGCAAGGGAGCCCACCATGGACGAGGAAGTCTTCAACATGTCGATCCGCAAGTTCCTGAAGCAGGTGGGTGTCACCTCCCAGCGCGCGATCGAAACCGCCGTACGTGACGGCAAGGTGAAAGGCGACACGCTGCATGTGCGCATGACGCTGACGGCCGAGGACGCCGATCTCGATCACGTGGTCGAAGGCGAAATCAAGCTCGGCTGAACCCACGGGCACGTGCGCTCAAAACCATTCCGGCTTCATCGTCAGCGCGGTGTCGTCGAGACTGTCCAGCAGCGTCCGCGCGGTTCTGGCGCGGGGCAGCTCATAGAGGAAATAATAGCGGCAGGCGGCAAGCTTGCCGTCGATGAGATCGCCATCCGATGAGTCGGTGGCGCGCTTGCGCAGCGCCGCCATGGCCTGACGCAACCACATCCAGGCAATCACCACGTCGCCCAGCATGTCGAGATAGAGCGTGGCATTGGCAAGTCCCCGCCGCGGGTCGGAACCGACGGTGCCGCCAAGCCTGCCGGTGGTGGCCACCGCCTCGGCCAGATGCGCGGCAAGGTCCTCCGCATGGCCGGCAAGCTCGGGATGGGCGTGGGCTAGCGTGACATCGGCCATGATGCGGGCGGCCAGCACCTTCATGCCGGTGCCGTTTTCCTGCATCACCTTGCGCCCCAGCAGATCGATGCCGTGAACGCCATGCGTGCCCTCGCGGATCGCGTTCAGCCGGTTGTCGCGATAGAGACGCTCGACCGGATAGTCTCGCGTATAGCCATAACCGCCGAGGATCTGGAGCGCGTGGCTGTTCGCCTCGCAGCAATATTTCGCCGACCACGACTTGGCGATCGGGGTGAGAAGATCGAGCAGCAGCCGGCTGTCATGGCTGGCTTCGGCGTTGGGTGCAGCCCTGGTGGCATCCACCAGAAAGGCGGCATAGAGGATCAGCGCCAGCGCGCCCTCCACCGCGGCCTTCTGCGCCAGCAGCATGCGCCGCACGTCGGCATGTTCGATGATCGGCACCGGCGGGCCGTCCGGATTCCAGTTGCCCGGCAGATGGCCCTGCATCCGCTC
>Ga0182738_1005211_pt1 | contig 14007 bp, 12 predicted proteins | sample eDN5th30CBELigMG_FD_128876 | JGI IMG/M metagenome (GOLD analysis project Ga0182738, IMG submission 128876) | Enriched Miracle-Growth compost microbial communities from Emeryville, California, USA - eDNA 5th pass 30_C BE-Lig MG (version 2)... ...
AGGCGGCGATCCGCGCGGCCGCCTGACAACATCCCTGCCGCCGGGCTTTTCCACGGCGGGCCGGGGCACCATATGATGTCCCGGCTTGAGCACGCTTCCTGACGCTACGACGGCCGCGCCGGTGCGCGGTCCCTTCCGGCTGCCGCTGATCGCGGCACTGGCGCTGGCGTTCGCGTCGCTGGCGCTGATCTCCGGCGTCGCCTACATCGTCGTGCTGGCCGGCGCTAGCGGCACCGCGGAGCGTCTGCTGGTCGATCGCGCCGGCAGCGTGGTCGAGAAGCAGGTCGCGCTGGTCAAGGGCCGGCTCGATCCGGTCACCAGCCAGCTCGAGCTGATGGCTTCGCTGATGGCCGCCGGACGGGTCGACATCGATTCTCCCGTCAACGTGCGCGAGGCGTTGGCGGTGATGATGACCCGGGCGCCCGCGGTGTCCGTCGCGGCGTTCGGCACGCTCGATCTGCAGCTCCATCGCGCGGTGCGTCAGCCCGACGGCGCGATCATGCGCGACACGATCCCGCTTACCGGGCTGCGACGTGGGCTCGAGCGCTTTCGCGAGCTGCAAACGTCGCATAAGACCTTCTGGGGCGAGCTGTTCTGGAGCGAGGCGCAGAAGCAGCCCGTGCTCAATGTGCGCACGCCGGTGCGGCGCATCGACGACGCCTTCATCGGCGGCCTCGTCGCCACCGTCGCGGTCGGCAACCTGTCGGCGCTGATCGGCGACCCGAGGCAGGGCGGGGATGGGCGCTATTTCATCCTCGTCGATCACGACAAGGTGCTGGCGCACCGGCTGCTGATCAATCCGGGCAGCCTCAACCTCACCGAGGACCGCCAGCTGCCGACCATCAAGGAACTCGGCGATCCGGTGCTGGCCCGCATCTGGGATCCGCCGGTGCGCAACCCGCGCATCGACCGTGCGCTCGGCACGCTCGGTCACATCGTCGAGGCGGACGGCCGGCGCTGGGTGTTCGTCTATCGCGAGATCGAAGGCTACGGTCCGAAGCCGTGGCTGGTCGGCCAGTATTTCCCGATCGAGGACGCAACGGAAGACCTCGACAGGCTGATGAACGGCGCGATCGTCGGCGCCGTCACGCTCGCAGTGGCGCTCGTGCTCGCGATCCTCATGGGCGTGCGCATGGCGCGCTCGATCCGCACCATCACCATCGCGGCCGAGGCGATGGAGCGGCTCGAGTTCGACCAGCCGCTGAGCAAGCGCTCGCGGCTGCGCGAGATCGATGATGCGGCGCACAGCCTCGACAAGGCGCGCGGTGCGTTGCGCTGGTTCGGTGCCTACGTGCCGCGGCGGCTGGTGCGCCGGCTGATGGAGGTCGGCGAGGACGGGATCGCCTCGCGCCGGGTCAACCTCACGGTGATGTTCACCGATATCGTCGAGTTCACGCCGCAGGCCGAGGACCTGCCCGAGGACGAGACCGCCGAGCTGCTCAATCACCACTTCGCCCTGCTCGGCGGCTGCATCGAGCGCGAGCACGGCATCATCGACAAATACATCGGCGACTCGGTGATGGCGGTATGGGGCTCGCTGTCAGGCTCGCCGGACCACGCCGCGGACGCGATCCGTGCGGCGCTCGACATCGCACGGGTGATCCGCGAAGACAATCAGACGCGCCGCGCGGCGGGCAAGACGCCGATCCGCGTACGCATCGGCCTGCATTCCGGACCGGCGGTAGTCGGCAATATCGGCGCGCCCGGAAGGGTGAACTTCACGGTGGTCGGCGATACGGTGAACGTCGCCCAGCGCTTCGAGCAGCTCGGCAAGGAATTCATGGGACCGGGCGACGAAGTCGTGGTGCTGGTGAGCGGCGCCACTCTCGCCACGGTGAAGGACAAGGGTTCGCTCGGCCTCGAGCTGCCGCCGCCCGAGCGGCACCAGGTCAAGGGTCACGACGCGCCGGTCGAGGTCTACCGGCTGGTCTGAGGCTGGGCTATCCTCGCGCCATGTGGATACGCAATGCCTGGTACGTCGCCGCCTGGACGCACGAGATCGAGCCTGGCCGCATCCATGCCCGCACCATCGTCGACCAGCCGCTGGTGATCTATCGCACCTCCGACGGCGGCATGGTCGCGCTGGAGGATCGCTGCCCGCATCGCTTCGCGCCGCTGTCGATGGGCCGGCTCGAGGGCGATTCGCTGCGCTGCATGTATCACGGGCTGAAGTTCGCGCCGGACGGCAAGTGCGTCGAGATCCCCGGCCAGAAGCTGATCCCGCAAAGCGCCTGCGTGCGGCGCTACCCGCTGCAGGTGGTGGGGAGCTGGGTATGGATCTGGATGGGTGACGCCGACAAGGCCGATCCCGCGACCATCCCTCCATCGCTGGCCCTGGACGACCCGGCCTACCGGCTGCAGGCCGGCCAACTCGACTACGACGCGGACTACCTGCTGATCGACGACAACCTGCTCGACCTCTCCCATCTCAGCTTCACGCACGAGAAGACGCTCGGCCTCGACATGCCGCAATGGGCCGACGAGCGGCCACGCACCGTGCCGCTCGATCGCGGGTTGCGCTTCCAGCGCTGGTTGCGCAACCATCCGCCGCGCGGCTTCATGCGCAAGCTCGGCGAGCGGGTCGATGTCTGGAACAGCTACGACTTCCTGTTTCCCGGCATTTTCCTGCAACGCACCGATTTCCATCCGGCCGGCACCGCCGAGCGGAGCGACGGCAAGGCGCCGGAAGGGCAGCCGCTGTTCCATCGCATCGACGAGCAGGCCGTGACGCCGGTCGGCCGCCGCGCCTCGCGCTATTTCTACGCCGTCGGCACGCGCGCCCGCGATATCGACCCGGGCAAGCTCGAACGGCTGTTCGAGGTGACGACCGCGGCCTTCCACGAGGACAAGCGCATCATCGAGGCGCAACAGAAGATGATCGACCTCGATCCAGACCGCGCGATGCTGCCGACCAGCCTCGATGCCGGCCCGACCCGGTTCCGCAAGCTGGTCGACGCGCTGGCGCAGTAGATTGCTCTTGCGCTGGGGCGCTCCCGGCGGACCAAAGTTCAGACCTCCTGACATAGCCCAGTGTGGGAATGTCCGGCGCGGACGATCGAGTCCGCAGCTCATAGGCAAGGAGCTCAATGTTCCAGCGAGGTTCCGCCTCGGACCGACAAGACCTGTTTTCGTCCCCCGACGAGAGCGTGCTCCGGGTCATCCTCATTGGACCGCGCGCATCCTGCGCGCTCATGAAGGCGCCCGATCATGAGCGCGCAGGATGCGCGCGGTCCAATGATCGTGATCTGGCGAGGTTACGTCTCGACCTGTCGGGCCGTTACGTCAGCGGCGGCATGACGTATTTGACGTAAGCCGGCCGTGTCTTCAGACGCTCGTACCATGCCTTTACGTTCTTCAGTTCCGGCCGCTCGATGTCGAGCGCATACCAGCGATGGACGAAGCAGCCGACCGGGATGTCGCCCATCGTGAGGTGATCGCCGGCAACGTAAAGCCTGCCCCCGAGCTTCTCGTCGAGCCGCCGCCACAGCTTGCCGGCCTCGACGGCAGCCTTCCCGATCGCCGCCATGTCGCGCTTTTCGGCGGGTGTGCGGATCAGGCCCCAGAAGACCTGCCGCATCGGTTCGGAGATCGTCGAGAGCTGCCAGTCCATCCAGCGGTCGGCCTCGCTGCGCTGGCCCGGATCGTTGGGCCACAAGGTGCCCGCGGCGTACTTCGCCGCAAGGTACCGGACCGCCGAATTGCTTTCCCAGATCACGCGCCCGCCGTCGTCGATCGTCGGCACGACGCCATTGGGATTCATGTCCAGGTACCATTTCTGGTCGTTGCCCCCGAACGCCATGCCGACATCGACGCGCTCGTAGGCGACGCCGCATTCGTCGGCGCACCACAGAACCTTCATGACATTGATCGAATTGACCCGTCCCCAGACTTTCATCGCCACTTGCTCCCGAACTCCGTTGCCCCGAGCGTAGCCGAGGGGCCTCGTCTTGTCGGCGACGAAAACCGATTGCTCCATCCAATGCTTTCGACGTTCGGTTGGCGGGGGAGGGGGTAGTAGCGCCTTTCGAGAGGGCGACCCTGCGCGATCGCCGCTGCGGATTGCGCCCGTCTCTCGCTTTGGGAGCTGAGTTGGAGTTTGCAGGGTTCTCTTCCGGCTCACTTGAACAAGGTCATGGCGAGGGTCAGCCCCATCCGCCGCTTCCCGGGCTTCGCCGAATCACCGTTTTCATTTCCGGCTGCAACGGGATGCCTCTTTGTACCACTGCAGGCCGCCCAGTCCCGCTTGCCTCGTTCGGAGGTGGGTAGGACGGTGGGTAGAAATGGTCCCCAGAAATGGCCGGATCTACTGCATCTTGTTGGAATAGATGGCGGACAGGGCGTCCGCCAAACCATTGCGCATCAGTCTGCATTAGCGGGCAAAAAACCAAGTTAATTGGGACAAAATGGAACGTTACTGGATACTGGAAATGCGCTAGCGTGCATCTACGTACCCACCATCGGGGCGGGTAGGATGGCGGGTAGAACACATGCGGCGTACGGTCCAGCAACTCACGGCTTTTGGCGTGGCCCGAGCGAAAGAGCCGGGCTATCTCGGCGACGGCGGCGGGCTTTATCTCCAGGTTTCAGGTAGTGGCTCAAAGAGCTGGATATTCCGGTTCGCGCTGGCAAAGCGGCGGCGCGAGATGGGCCTAGGCCCCTATCCGGAAGTGAGCTTGGCCCAAGCGCGGGAAGCGGCGGCTTCCGCCAGGTCGTGGCTCAAAGCGGGCAAGGACCCTATCGAAGCTCGCGTCGCAGAGCGCGAGCGCCAACGCCTCGAGGCGGCTCGGAGCGTCACGTTTGACCAAGCCGCAGAGCAATTCATTTCGGGTCACGAAGGCGGCTGGAAGAACGAGAAACACCGCCAGCAATGGCGCAACACGCTCAAGACCTACGGCTCGCCCAAGATAGGGTGGCTATCGGTCGGAGATGTGGGCACGTCCGAGGTAATCGGCATTCTAGAGCGGATCTGGGGGACGAAGCCGGAGACAGCATCCCGTCTCCGCGGGCGTATCGAACGCATTCTGGATTGGGCCAAGGTTCGTGGATACCGCCAGGGCGAAAACCCGGCGCGCTGGCGCGGCCATCTGGACAAGGTCTTTGCCGCCAAGGGCAAGGTGCGCAAGGTCAAGCATCATGAGGCCGTGCCGATAGATGCGATGCCGGCGATCTACCAGCGCCTTCGCGGGGCGGCCGGCATTTCCGCCAAAGCGCAACGCTTCACGATCCTGACGGTCGTGCGAGGCGGCGTCACGACTGGCGCCAAGTGGCCGGAATTCGACCGGGATGAGGGTGTTTGGACCATCCCCGCGGAGCGCATGAAGGCGTCGCGCGAGCATCGCGTTCCTCTGTCGAAGGAGGCGATTGAAATACTGGACGAGATGGTGACGGTACGAACAGATGACCGGGTGTTTCCCGGCCACAAGAAAGACAAGCCGCTGTCTTTGACGGCGCTGTCCAAGGCGCTTAGGGCGGCAGGAGGCGGCAACGCCACCACGCACGGCGCCCGCAGCACGTTCAAGGATTGGGCATCCGAGCGCACGTCTTTCCCGAACGAAGTCTCCGAAATGGCGCTGGCGCACGTCGTCAGCGACAAGGTGGAAGCTGCCTACCGCCGCGGCGACCTAATGAAGAAACGCGCCGCCATGATGGAGGCGTGGGCGGGCTTTGTCGCTACGCCGCGCAAGTCTGCCAACGTCGTGCGGATCACTGAGGCGGTCGGTGCCCGAGCACACGCGCGTAGGACGCCGGGCCGGGTCGTGGCTTAGTGTCAACCGTAGCGGTCCGAAGATTGGGGTGGGATATGGCGATGTGGGCGGTGGCTCGCGGTCCTGGCGGGCGCTTGGTGGCAACCGTCACGTTGCTTCTCGCGTCTTCCGCCGCCAATGGACGGGATTACTGGATCACGGGCAACACATTGTGGGAAGCCTGCTCTAGCGCCAAGCCCAGCTCGGACTGCCATAGCTACCTTGCGGGCGTTGTTGATGCCACTCTGTTGCTTCAAAGGCAGGGCGGAGCGCGCCAGCTTCTTTGCTTCCCGGACGGGGTTGCGGGAGCGCAATTGACCGACCTTGTGACGCAGTATCTGCGCGCCGCGCCGGAGCGTCGCCATTTACCTGCCGCTAGCTTGGTACACGAGGCGATCACACGAGCCTTCCCATGCGGGCGAAAGTAGGAAAGACACAGCGGGGCGTGGTGGCCTGGGACCAAGTCGTGGCCCGGCAAGCGTAAGTCCCTCAATCCTGCTGAGCGTAACCATGCCCCAGCATGCAATCGATGTAAGCCGCCCGATATTGTCCGGGGAACGACCGCGCCTCATTTCGGCAGTTCGCGGCGTCGCGCGCCATCCGAGCTTCGGTGTGGCCCTGCGATCGGTAGCCGGCGAAGTCCATTGAGTCGTTGGCGCATCCCGCCGTAGCGACCGCGAACACGAATAACCAGCCCGCCACTCTTTGTGTAGCCACGCTCGGCCCCCCCTCTTAAATAACAGTCGTTCGTTCCGGCGAACATCGCCACCGACATACATCCATTCCGTGTGCAAGACTAGTCGCACACGCCAAGCGATGGCAACACTAGTGAACGGCGCGCCCAAGGCCGAACTCAAGCCCCTCCCACTCCTCGACGTACGTGACGCTATGCACGGTGTTGGCGGGGATGCGCAGCACCGAGCCGGGCGCCATGTCGAACGCCTCGCCGTCGCAAACCACTCGAGCGTGGCCGCTCCTCGTGAACACCCACTGGTCATAGGGATGGGTGTGCTCGCCAACGCGCGCGCCCGCTGCCGCGCAATACCGATTGATCGACACACCGTCGTCTGTGGGGATCGTCTTTCCATGCATCGTGTCGGTGTACACGGACCACGGCAGATCGAGCCAACTCCACATTTCGCTTTTGCGCGTATCGGCTTCTGTCTTTTGGGCCGCTTGCGCCAGAACTTCCGTCTTTTTCATGGTCGCGCCCGCCGCATCAGTTGAACGTTCTCAGCGAGCCATTTTTGCGGCCGCCGTAGGGATCGCCGCCCCTTACGCTAAAGCCCCAGCCCGGAGACCCTGCGCTCCGGGCGTTTTGCGCGGTCGCGAATTGCTCCGTCAGGTTGGAGAACAGGTCGCCCAGCGGCTCGTAGGCCGGCGGCTGCGACAGGCCCTCGATCGAATTGCGCGCCGCGTTGGCCGCTGCCGCCGGGTCGGCGGTTGCGTTGAGCTGCGCCACCAGGTTGCCGCGCTGGCCCTCGACGTTCTTGCGGAGATCGTTCGCCTGCGTGGTGGCGTTGTCGGTCGCCTCCAAAAGACGCCGATCGCGGTCTTCGCGGAGACGCCCGAAGGCGCGGGCGCTGCTCGAGCTGCCACCGGGGTTGGAAGACGCGAACGTGAACGCGAGCTTGTCGTTGGCGTCCTTGAACTGGCGGTTCACGTCGGGCTTCCAGTAATTAGTCAGCTTCCTGGAGTAGTCGTCGTAGTAGCTATCATCGAACTTCGAGAACTGCTCATTGAGCTGGCCCATGCCGGACGCAATTCGGGCGTTGCGCGCCTCCTCTTGCTGGCGCTGCTGTTGGGCCGCTCCGCTATCGCCTCCGCCTCCCGTGCACATCTCGCTCGCCTTCGTCATGGCGCAGCGGGGCGTGCCCCGCGAAACTGCGCCGTTAACTACCAGGCCGACCATAGCTGATAGGCCCCGCGCCCTGCATGGCGCCTGACTCCAGCCACTCCGCGACCCGCGGATAGCTCCGGCCGGCCTTACGCTCGGGAGCATCGTCGCCAACAGCGGCCCGTTCGATCGCCCGGCGTTCTTCGTCCGGCATGTTTTCGCCCTGATCCAGCCCAGCGAACATGAAGTTGAGTTGGCCCGTGATCTTGCATCGCGCCGCGCCGCCCGCTGCTAGTGGATCGTGGTGGTACTTGATCTCAACTGGCCCCGCCATCTGCGTCAGCCAATCCGCTGGATCGGGAATGCGCCGTGCGTCGTAGGTCATCCCGGAGGCGGGCCGCCCGCGGCTGCCAGCGGCTTGGTACCCCACGAAGCCCCATAGGGGGACATTCCCGTATAGATAATAATTATAGGGGAATGTCCCCCTATGAACGGTCTTGCAGCCTTGAACTTGCCCGGCGCTGCCCGACCGCTGCCGGGCCTTCTTGACCGCGTCACTGCTCGCCCCCGTCATCTTGGCGCAGACGTCATATGAGGTCGGCACAGCGCCGTGTTCAGCCATCAGCGCGTCATCGAACGCAAGCGGGCGCCAATGCTCCAGGGTGTCCAACTCAAACGGCAGCGGCACGTTACCGAGGATGACAATGTCGAGCGGCTTCAACTCGTTCCGGTTCACACCGCGGCCCCGGCCGATGGCCTGCATCAACTCAGCCTCACAGGTGGACCACCGAATAGCCTCAGACAGCGCGTCGGGGTGACGATCGGCTTCTACGGTGCAAGATGAACCGTCTGCCGCCGACAGTGTGACCGTGGCCGCGGGATACCAGCCCTCCATCGGCTCAAGTGCCCTGCCTGTCAACGCGCCGGCTATGCTCTCTATTTTCATTGGGCCGGGTTCCTGTCGCCCGACCACGATCACGCCGCGCACGTCGCGCCATTCATCACGCCCGGCAACCGCGCCGAAGTGTGCGAGATCGATGAAGTCCGGGACCTGAAACCGCTCCCGAATGGCCTCCACTGCCGGCTTGTGGGTGATGACCAACCACCGGCCGCCCCTGTGCGCGGCACGATGGACGCACCACAGCCACGCGTCGCGAAGTGAATGCGGGTTTCCGGTCAAGTCGCCCTTGCCGAAGGTCCGGCCGACATACCGTTGCACCTTCGCGAACGGCATCGATGCGCCGATGTCCCGCCATGGCCGCGCATTGGAAACGCGCGCCCCAATCAGCGTGAGGTCCGCGGTGGCGTCCATGTGCAGCGTCGGAACCTTTTCCCAGCCCTTGCCGCGCTCCTGAGCGCCGCAAAGACGGACGTGGTCAAAAGACCCGTCTTTCGCGACGACCCGGATGCGGCCGGACGGTCGCCCCGATTGATCGTCGAGCAATCTCGCAACCTCGCGCCACATCCTGGCGTCATTCGCGGCTTGCCCATTGCCGTCCGCTCGCCTGATCTCCCTCAGCAACTCCCGATGTGACATGTCCGGCTTGGTCTCCACCCTCACAAGTCGCTTCGTCTCCAGATCGGCTGCCTTCTCAGCCTCGCTGGCCGTCAGTCCCGCGGCCAGCAGCGGCGCTCGCCGCAAGGGGCCGCTGGGGTGCGTTTCCAGCGCAGCCCGAAGCTTGTCGCGACGCGGCATAAGATCGGCCCGCAGATCGGCCGTAGCAGCCGGCCCGCCAGATCCATGGTCGGGACGCGTATCCAAATCCTTGCCCGTCACGATCAGCGGCGGACCATCAATCCCGACAAGGCCCCCAAGCCCGAAACTTTCGTCAATCACCGCGAGTGACACGTCGCGCATGTTGGCCCGGCGCTCCAGCCACAGCATCGAAGTGGGCATCAACCACAGGTCCGCGATGTCTTCGGCCTGTAGCAGATACGCGCAGTCCGCCTTATGGGGGCAGACCTTGCAGACTGTCCCGCCTACGTCGAGACGCGCGAGGCGCGCGGCTTCCGCAGCGGCGCCGTTCACGCACATCTTCTTGGAGGTGTCGGTCGGGTCGGGCTGATCGCGCCCGCGCCATACGCGGACGCGAGCGTCAACGCCCATTGCGGCGAAGCTGCGCTCGGCTCGCGCCCTCAGTTCCTCGGCCAGCTTGTGGTTGGGCGCGAAGTACGCGACGCTCTCGCCGGTCCGTATGGCGTCGCCACAGGCGTGCAATGCGGCCTCTGTCTTTCCCAGCCCAAGCGCCGCCCGAATGACCAGGAATGACGCGGCGTCGCCCGCAACGCGGGGCTTCCGCATCTCCAGGAACGCGCTTTGGATCGCCTCGTCCAGGTCGCGCCGCGCGGCTGCCGTCGCGGGTCCCTTTGGCGTCGCCTGCGGTATCAGCGCTTCATCGAAACGCGCCTGGATCGCATCGGCGCCGCCCGCCTTGAGCACGTCGTTGAAATCCGACTTGTCGCCCCTTGATCGGCTCCACGGTGTGGTCTCAAGAACGTTCCTGCCTTGCTGCCGCCATTCCTGGATCTTCTTCCTCAGAGCTTGGCGCGATGGCGCGTTCCTTGGATCGTCGTCACGGCAAACGACTACCAGGCGTCCAACTGGCACGCCTTCAAGCGGCGCCTTCGCGATACTCCCGAGGTTTGACCACACTTCCATGTCGCGGTCCCGAAACGCCATCCACACGGACAGCGCCGTCTCCGGTCCCTCGCATAGCAGTAGTGGGCCGCCCGCGTTGCCGGCAAAGCGCACGGCAGTGTCGCGCATGGAGCCGCGCGTCACCTTGAGCTTGCGCCGCCGGTCTTCCCAATGTGGTACCGGAGACCCGTCATCGTTCAGCGCTACGAGCTGCACGGCGCGCACGGCGCCAGCCGCGTTCGTCGCCGCGAACATCACGGCCGGCCAGCGCCACCACGCCCACCCCGATATGCGCGCCACGTCTCGTGCGCCGATGAACCGCACGGCCCCACAGTCCCGCGCATCAATGCCTCGTCCGCTCAGGTAGCGCTCGGCTGCCGTCCCTTCAATCGAGCGTCCAACGCACCACATGTCCGCTGCAATAGCGGCGCGCTCGTCTTCTTCGCGATCGGCGTCGAATGCAGACGGACGAGGCGGCGGCTGTCGCCGCTCGGCTTTTGGCTCCGTTCCGTCTTCCCCGATCCAGTCCCGCGCCCATGTAATCGCGTCGGGCAAGCTGATGCCCAGCGCGTCCATGATGGCGTCCAGCAGCGTGCCACCTCTCTCCGCCTCAAAGCTGTAGAAGACCTTGCGGTCAGGGCGGTACGCCCGCCCACCCTTACGGCCCCAACGCCATCCACGCTTGCTGCGCTGCGTCGGCTCGCCGAACAGGTGCAGTAGCAACCGCTCGTCGTCGTCAGCTAGCGCATCCTTGAGAGACTGTAGGTCGCTAGCGCCGTCACCACGGGGCATTGTCGGATCTCGGAAGCTCGACCGGAATACTGGGGACCGGCAGGGCAGCGAACCTGTCCCCTTTCCTGATTGCCAGCCGCGCATCCTCGGCCAGAGCGCAGAAGCGCCGAGTGATGCGCACGATCGACTGGATCGGGCCGCCGACTATGGCTGCAATCTCGCCGGCACTGAGATCGCCTTTCCAGAAGGCCCTAGTGACTGCGAAGCCATCCGGCGCCATGTGCTGCTGAAGTGCGCCTGGCCACTGATCGGACGGGATCGCAATGATCTTCTGGTCCGTCGCGGAAAGCCAGCCGTCGCAGCCGTCCATGGCCAGCACCAGACGACTGTGAAGTGCGGCGACGTGATCTCTGGGGTATCGCAGTTGCGCGAGCATCTGGCGCGCATCGGCGTCAATCCCATTGCCTTGGTCGATCGGCCGCGGCACATAAGTCCGAACGCTCGTTTCAACGGTGGTCAGGTCTTGAATGAAGACCGTCCTGGCCTGCAGATCGCGCAGGTACAGAGGATCGATCGGGACATATTGTCCGTGCGCGCACGGCGCGGCATGTGCTATATTTCTCATTGTCTTTCATCACATTTACCTTTGCCGCCGGCCGCCTTGGTCGGCGGCTTTTCTTTTGGTCGGCAAAGGCGTTACGGGGAAGGGTCAGGCGGCGACCTGGGTTGTGGCGGACTTGGAGGAGGCTGCCTTGATCCAATCGCGAATGGCGTCCGATGACACCAGCCGCCGCTTGCCGAGACTGATGGCCTGGAGGCGACCGGCCGTGATCTCGCGGTACAGGCTTCGCCGGCTGACACTCATCAGCGACGCGGCGCCGTCGATTGAATGGCAGAATTTATCTTGCATGAAGATGGTCCTTTCCGAATGCGGATGACTTGCATGGTGCGCAAGTGCCCGTGCGTGTCAGACGAACATACGCCTCGGCTCACCGCCCGCGCATGGCGACCCAGACCCGTGCAGAGCGGACGATATGTCCCGCTAAAGTTGTTCTCTATCGTTGCGCGCCAACTTGTTTGTTCTGGATTGGCACGAAAGCGAGCGCTTCCGGCCCCCATACCAGGCGCGAATAATCAGCGGGCCGCGGCTTGAGTGCTGCACTTGGTCGCTGCACTGCCCGCGGCCCCAAACTGCGGTCGATGGCGGCATGCTCAAAGTCGACGGCCTGACGTATCACCATTGGGGCATGGACGCTCCAGAACGGAGCATTGGTGCGGCGAGGCCGCTGCCGACCGACGCGCGCTAACGAGCAGTTCCGCGCTGGCGCGTGCGCAAACGTCGGAAATCTGCCCGCCTGACGCTCCCGACGCTCGGCGCTTTCGGGCCGCTCAACCAGAAGATCAATCCCACGGTCCCGTCACCGCCGCCCCCTGGCGCCAGCGGGCTTGCTCGCCGCATCAATCCACTCTCGCAGCGCATCGGCCGGGATCAGGGCGCGGCGCGCCAGCTTCATCTTGCGCAGGCGACCCGCCGAGATTTCGTTGTAGATCGTCCTCTTGCAGACGCCCACGAGCTTGGCGGCTTCGTTGATGGAATAGCATAGCCTGTCAGGCTGACTGAATGTCATTGCAACCTCTTAGAAGGGTATCGAAGGTTGATAGTGTGCATCAGCGGGCATAACGCTTGCGCGAGCAAACGTGTGTCGCGGGCCAACTTGTCCCGTTAAGGTCGTAGTCTCTCGTTGCGCACCAATGGGCTAGGTGCGGCGTTGGCACGAAACCATAGCGAAGGAAACGATTACCTCTAAGGGAGCGACATCCGGACATCGCGACGCTCACTCATGGTCGGTGCCGCCCCGAGGACAACGCGTCAAGGGCGCTCTGCCATCGGCGCGGTCGCCAGGCTCATTTCAGAACGTTGTGGTAGAGGTCATTGAGTTCGATGCCTCCAGCGGCGAACTCGTCCGCAACGTCGTTTACCGCCTGAACAGTCCATGATGCGCCGTGGCGAAAGAGTTGTTGCGCACCATCGAGGGCAGCCCCAGGGTTTGCATGCACCAAGTCATTTCTGCGGCGCGTCAGACGCTTGAACTCTAAAGCCGCAGCGAGGCAGCGCTGCCTGTCCGATGCGTCTTCCGAGCGAAACTTCGCGAGGTTCACTAGCCGGTTGGCAATCTGCCCGGACGTTAGCGCCGCCGCCCTCCCGGCGAACCCCGGCTCCATGCGCTCGCAGCAATACACGGCGGCCCATTCGCTCCACGCAAATACGTAGGCCGCGCGGCCCAGCGCCGCGACATAGTCGTCAGCGACCGCAATCCTCAGTCGATCATCCTTCATCGCGCCGGCTCCGTCACGAACACAGAAGTCTAGACGTCCTGTACTATTAGCATTTGGCGCGCCCGGCGCGGCAGACGGAGCCGCGTTCGTGGTCCCCTCCTACCGTCCGACGCCCCCGGCGTGCCCACCGCGGCGCCGTGCCCTTGCGCGCGCCGGAGGCGCCTGCCGCCGTTGTTGCCCGGCTCCGGTGAAGCGGCAGAACTCCCTGGTATCGATCCCCCGCGCAACGCACAGACGCCGGCCCGATTGCTCGGCTGCCGGATAGGCTCGGCTGCCCGACGAAAGGCCCCATGCGCACCGAATTGTGCGGCCAGCTGTAGGGGTTAGATTTTGGCTGCCCGCTAGTCGCAGCATTTCGCGGCACTTAAGGCGGGTTATCCGACAGACGCCCCGGCGACCCCCGCCCAATTGCGTCTAAATGATGATTTTGGTTTTGAAAAATTGGCCGACTTTCGCGAGGTCGGGTGGACGGCCGCGCGCGAAAACGTTTCCGACCAGGGGTGGGGGTGGGGGCGGGTCCGGCTACGCGCGATCGGCCCGGTCGCCATCGTACGGCGCCACCGCATCACTCGTCGTCGCCTTACCATCAATCACAGGCCGCGCGGCGTTGGCTCGCTTCGCCTTCTCAGCGGCGATGAACGCGTCCAACTCCGCCACGCTCATTTCCTCGATGGGCCTGTGCTCGCTGTCTTCGCTCTCCGGCGCCTTGGGCGCGACAT
>Ga0182738_1005212_pt1 | contig 14004 bp, 13 predicted proteins | sample eDN5th30CBELigMG_FD_128876 | JGI IMG/M metagenome (GOLD analysis project Ga0182738, IMG submission 128876) | Enriched Miracle-Growth compost microbial communities from Emeryville, California, USA - eDNA 5th pass 30_C BE-Lig MG (version 2)... ...
AAATTAATTGTTTTGTATCCGGTTCCTGAATTTTTCTTCCTTTTCTGATGATTACAGCGGTTTTATTCGTTGGCTTCTTTCCAATGGATTTACTTCGTAACTTGAGTAGCTCTATTCCTTCTAAAGAACTATTCGCCCATTTTATGTCACTATTGACGAGATCACTTATTTCCAAGTCTGTATGAATCACATGACTTCTCCCTCCTCCTTCGACTTCATTTCCAAATTGCCTTGAATCTTTCTTTACTCTCGACCTGATCGATGCAACAGCACGAATGGGACCCCTTTCAGGGATGGAATATTTTTTAGCCCTCAACTCATTCTCTTGAGCACCTTCAGTCGCAATTGGGTACCATGAGCTTTCTACAGTAAAATGTTGAGGACTAGCGTTTCCTGTACTTGCTGCACCTTCAGTTTTCACCACTTCACTTATCCCTGAATTCTCTTTGTTTCCGACTCCTGTTGCTCTTCTGTGCAATATCTTGATTTTCGCATCAGGAGGGTGTCTAATCCATCTCCTTGGGTTTCCTTCTCGACTTTGCTGCTGCTGTGCAACTTCTGAAACTGGAGGAACAACTTTTTTCTGTGCCCTATTCATGTCCTCTTTCAATAAAGCCAAATTCTCCAAAATAAAGTGTTTTTGGTTTCCATTTTGGTGAATAATAAAGTTATTTTGATGCCTTGGCTCAGTCTTGCTGTTTCTTGGTTTTTTCATGTTTTCATTTGAAGTGAGAAGAATAACTCCTGGTGAAGATGGTCGTAAAGCGCTCCTATTTAATGATTGATCGTTTATCAACTTTATTCTATCCTCTCTATATGTTCCTTCATCTGTGACAACTCTTCTGCTAACGTCAAAAGCTCCATGATGTGTAGCCCCTCTTTCTTCGGATTTACGCAAGGGAGTTCGATTCTCAATATGCGATGATTCAATTCGGGTCTGAATTCTTCCAATCAAGTTCTGAGGGGACTCTGGAATGGTTTTCGCAGGGACATATGTATTTGTAGAATGATTATGATCCTTCAAACTGATATTTATTTCCGAATTCTCAGCTGCTGCATAAAAACTATTTCCCATAGTTCGAGCTTGGTCTTCACGCAATAAAGGAGATTTGTTTGTGTACTGTTTTCTTGCAACGACCCCCTTGATCACTTGGTTCTTCCCATATATTTTATTCAGTGCCATTGATTGTTTGTGTAGAGTCAGAAGTTCTGGATGTCCTTCACGACTAATTGCTCTTCTCTGGCCATTTTGATAATTTTTAACCAAACTTTCGTAATATCTAGATTTTGTCTCAAACAATTTCAGTTGCTTCAATGTTTTCAATGTCACAGCATCCAATTCCTTATCTTTCTCCAATACAAATGATATACCAGTTTCTTCCTCTTGCTCGACTATTTGAAAAAGGTTATGAATGTATTTCAGAAGGGATTTACTCTTTTTGATCAGAGGAACGAAAAAGAATGAAGATCTCACAATACCTCTTGCAGGCATCAAATATTTCATTGAGAATTTCACTTCTCCTTCTTCAGGCTACGAATAGGTTAAATCTCCTCTCCCCACAATCATTCTTACGATCATATATTTCGTTGCGCTGTAAAGTTTTGAGTAGATACTAAATATTTGTTCTGCAAGCGGAGCATTATGTGGGAGATATGTGTAAGCAAATTCCAAACTTCTTCCAATCCACAACTCGCTCGTTCTTTTTAAACAGCTAAAGTAAAATCTTAAGATCTTCTCAAACACAAAATACTTACGAAGAACCTCGATATTCATTGATTAATTCATCACATAAAACTTCTTCAGGTTTTCCTTTCTTATTGGCTTCATCCCAAAATCTCAACTCAGTTGATAAAGCATATAAGCTCACAGTCATCAATAAGATCTGTTCAATGATGGAGTCAATTTCGAGAGCTTGATCTATTGACCGATCGAAATTGAATTTCGAAGGTTCTATGGGCTGCAGTTGAGCAATTGCCATGATATTCATCGTATATAGAAAATGGGTTTCTTTCAGACCATTATAGAGGCAGTTCATATCAGCCTTTTTCAGCTTTCGATCAACCATTAAATTCCTCAAACTATTCCAAATTTGTGACTTCTCTGATTCTGGATTCATATTCTCAATATTGCTAAAATGCTTGCTTCCTTTTATTTTTCTCGCAATTTCTTCTAAAATCGGAAGTAAACTTCCAATATAATCTCCTTCTTTGCTCTCTGCATCAAAGGAATTTTGACTGTCATCAACATCTCTTGTTTTCTTGAGAAAAACATGATAACACATGATTAAACTGTCTGAAAGTAAACTGCCTGCTAACTTTGCGGCTTGTTTTGCATGTATATAAGCTTCCATATGGCTAAATAAATAATCAATCTCACTGATATTCCCAAAGAATTACCTTTCAAGCTCAGAAAATATAATGCAAGCTTGTAGGTGCATTTTACATCTGTATTTCTTATACAAATTTTTCCTTGACATTTCTTTGAGGTAATCTGCTTGATCATCCAAGTTACTGAAATCATATTGTCTCTCTTTTTTGCTATTCTCCAAGTTCTTCTTTAAATGACTATTCAAAAACGAATAATTCAAGTAAGTCTTGCAACTATCGAGGTTTCGCTGCCTATAAAAAAAGTTAGTCCCTCCTTATTCCAGTAAATCAATCTCTCTACTTGTAGTGGACAGCGGCTATATTATGGAAATTCATAAAAATAGTGCTAAATGGGAGCTTCTCCTGATTATTATTCAATGCCTTTTCCATAAGATCTTCGGCCTTTGCCAAGTTTGCCAAGGCTGGGTCATATTCTTCTTTCTCAAACTCAGTAAATGCTATCTCCATTTTTGACCGGATTAAACCATTCAAATCAGACTCTTTGCCCTTCTTCTCAATTTGTAATGACTCAGATGCTCCGTTCATAGTTAATTCTCTTGGATTCACTCTTACTCCAGCAGGAGGCTTGCTGCCAGAAATTGATTGGATACCTTTTGAAGTAGGCCTTCGGATCTTATTTGGGGATCTATTGGCTCGAAATTCTGAACTCAGCCCTATGCTCGTGCCCTCAAAATTCACACCTTTGGCAGAATCTAACGAACTGTTCTTTTTATGGGGATGGAAATCGGAAATTAAAAAGTTTTCAGCTTCTTTCTTGCCTTCATTCGTGTTCATTGTTGCTCTCAAACGTGGTTCTTGATATCGCTTTTGTGTCAAACCCTGTAACATTTGAAGAGGATTCTTTGAATCAGTCATGTCTATCCTCAAACTTTTTCCTTTAAAAATAACTTGAAGGTGATATTTCAGGATTAAATTGGTAACTTCTACTTAATCTACTAATGATGACTTTCTGAAACTTCAGAAATCCGTTTCTACGCTTATTCTAGTCACCCTAGACACTTCAAGGCTTACACTAAATATCTCAGTTCGATAAACTTTCACTCTAAGGTGCATTATCTTTAAATCTAGCTTAGTTTCCTTAAAAGTCTTAAGTAGCATCCTATGATGAATCATCATCCTCTTCCTCTTGACTTGAATTGTGGAATTAGATCAAGAAAAATCTATTTCACTCGCTTCCTCTGATTCTTTATCCACCAAATTTTCTCGTATTCAAGTAAAAATTTTCCAAGGCTCACGACTTTTATCAGTTAAAAATCCTTCTTCTTTTTCTCACAACTCCGAGCACCTGATTTGAATGGTCGAAGCAAACTCAGCACAAATTTTTACTTGATATGTTTGTCTGAATCAGATTCATCATTTACAAGCTATTAAAAAAAATTTCTGGGGTATTTTCCGTCCTTTTTTTATTCTCCAATTTTCCAAGAATAAATAGTGAAAATAATGGATTGACGGTGTGAGTTTCATAGACTTCAGCTGATTATCTCTGATCTTCTCTGAATTTTGATGGTTTTCAGAATAACCCTCATTCTTTGACAACTTCTTGACCAAGACTCATTCAAAAGAAGTATTTTCATAGGAGCTGAAAATAATAAGGTTCTTTTTGGCTCCAGGCAAAATACGGAAAATACAGAAATAAAGACAGTATCTAGGAGATTCCATAAAAATATGGACAATTCAGGACGCAGGATTTATTTAAAGACAAATGTTGTGCTATCAACTCAAAATTTACGTAAAGATTTCTTTGGAAGGATTTTTGAGGTAATGCTCCAAAAAATCTTGAAAAATTATTATTCTTTTTTAGAAAACGAAATGTGACCTCCTTCTTCCTTTTTGAAAATAATATTTCCGGGCAAGTTTCCATTTTCTTGGATAAAACTTTTCAAGTTGATTAATTCAAAAATATCAAAGCCAAAAAGATCAACAAACTCTCTTACTTCTTCCAATTTTAATCCAGTAAAATCCATAATACATTGCTCAAAGTCTAGAGTGATCTGACCATCAGGTTTTTTTTCATTTAAATGGGTCAAATCCTGATCAAGCACTTTTCCAGCCTTGAACTTAGTTTCTTCATTATCACACAAAATCAAAACTTTCACCAAGTCCTCTTTCATTAAAGTTTTCACTTCATCTAAAAACTTTGCAATTTCTTCGTCTCCTTGTTCTTTATTCTCAATCAAAGTTTCTGCATCATCCAGGATTACAAGCAAAGATTTTGGAGTTATAATTGGATTCTCAACATTCTCTTGAGCTGCCCGCGTCCTACATCAATTTTAAACGTTGAATATTCTTCTCTTGCTTACATCCAATATTGACTAATAAATCTCCAGAAATTGTGACTTTCAAGCTTTTGTGTGCCCATTGCTTTCAGCATATTTCTCAAAGCATTTTCATCCTCAAAACCATATTCATTATAGAGCCGAAATTTTTTCCCTCCAGAATAATTGCCTTTCTGGAAATATATCACTGGCCCTTCTTCCAGCTTCCATATTTTTGCAATCTCAAATGCTTCCAAAGATCTTCTATCTCCTTATTTTCGATTAAATTTTCTTATTCTTATAAACAAAGGAATACTATGGCTTGCAGAAATTACATATAAATCATCAACTTTCATCCGCTCAATTCTTTCCTGTGCTACCGCAGACAAAATCTTCTCAAAAACTGCTCTTGAACTTTCATCAAGCTTTCTTTCAAGCTTTTTCCACAGGTATTGTATGTTCAACTCTGGGTCAAACATTTCATAAATCTTCTTTTTCCATTCTCTCATCTCATGAATATCGTGATTTGTTTTTACAACTCCTTTGTAATGTAAAAACTCTTTCTGAATTGGAGCAAGGATGTTTGAAAATATGGCCTCTTGGAAATATAGATAAAGAGATGATGCGAGTATTACAGAGGCAACTCCCCAAATACCATTTTTATTTCTCTCATTCCGAAAATTTGTTGAAAATGAAAAAGTACATTTTTTAACTGGATTGTATCTTTGAAATTCATTGACCCTTGCTGCAACTTTGAAAATCTGATTTCTTTTCCCAAGCATTATTGTTTCAGATTAAGAGCAAAAATTTTATTGATTAAACTTGTTACAATTATAATTCTATTCAATTCTGTAATAAAGGAATTAATAATACAAATGATTAGAATGAGAATATTATGAACAATTCTTTTGAAAACAAATCAACTCTTTCAAGAATTTAAGCTCAACTCTATTAAGAAAGCCATAAATATGCTTTTTAAACAACAATCGCGTCATCATCTCATTAGCAAAGCTCAGTCTAATTTCTTTTGCATACTTTACGTTAATTTGCTCAAGACTTGTCAAAGAAACTGGAGCAAATAAAACTGACGTGACACAATAGAAAATCATCCTTTTACTTGAACCAAAATAAAATTGAGTTTTTTTATTCAATATTCGACATAACTTTTCTTTTTCAAAATTTCTTCTGAACATCATGCCAAGATTTTCTAAAAGTGAGGCAAACTCCAATTTTTCTTGAGCTTTATTTTTTAAACTTCTTATTCTCCTTGTTTGCTTTTGGATATCATTTTGACCCTTAAGTGCAAATTCTCGTCCTAATTCAATTGAAAACAATTCACCCTTTTCTTTTGAATTTTCCATTCTGAGGACTTTCTTTTCAATACAAACCCCTTGAATATCATCAAGCTTTGTGGTTCCTGACAATTTACACTCAACATTATCAAAATCTTCAAAACTAATCTCAACAACCTTCTGAGCGCATAAACTCACTTCCTCGATTTGCTAAGAATAAGTTACTTTGGGGTTTTCCTTCAACTAAATAAATACTTTCTCAACGATATTGATGAATTTAGGGTCCTTAAGCAAACTTTGATTTTGAATCTGTTCTTTATTGTCAAAGATTTTCTCAATATTCTTCCTTGACCATAACACTTCATGTTTTAACAAAGTTCTTATTGCTTCATCTCCATCCTGCAATTCAAAACATTCGGAAAACGCTTCTTCTGGTGTCTTTAAAGAACAAGATTTAATTATGATCTTTCCTTTATCTTGAAGCAATACATAGAAATATCTTGAAATAGAATTCTGAGCAAGTAAAAGCAAAAAATCGCTTTCGCTTTGAAAATTCTCTTCTCTCAATATCTCATTGCTATGGCAATCAAAAACTGTCAGATTATTGCTGTTATAAGAAACTATACACTTTGCAGCGAAATCCTTCAACAGTCCAACACTATGAGAAAGAATTTGTTTAGAAAATCTCGACAATTCCTTATACTTGAGTTTATTTCCATTTTCACTAAAAAATTGCAATGTATTCAACACTCTTCCTGTTATTGAATTTGCTTTCCAAATCCTTCCAAGTGGTCTTGCAGCATACACAACCAATTCTAAAAAAAATTATTCTTTGAGCTCCTTCATCTCCAATTACCTTTGTCATCATGGATAAAAGTAGCTCCATATATTCCTTGTTTTTCCTTTGATCCAATTTGCACGACTTCATTCGTCTTAAGATCAATCACAAAATAACTCTTCCAAGTCGAAACAAGCACTTTATCTTCAGATTTATTCACTTGAATTATTTGGCCTTCTGCCTCAAACAATATTTTCTTCTCTCTAATTTTAATCATCCCTTCCAAGTCTGTTTGATACTTAATCTGCATAACTTTTTGAGATGTACAAACTATCCAAGCTTGATTTGAATGTGTAATCACTTCAATCACTTCCTCATCAAGCTTTGTAATGGCTTGGTAGTGCTGATCCATGATCTTATGCTGGACGCACCTGACCTGAACCAGTCCCAGTGTCCCTTTTTTTGTGCCGATAATCAAATCATTCATCCGATTGCTCATTAATTGTATTGTTGTAATAGTATCCATCAGCTCCGCAAATGCCACTATACAACTCTTTGAAGGATTGGATTTTTGATGATACAATAAAGATCCAGATATTGTCCCCAAGATGACAAATTGGCTACTTAATGTCCATGCTGAGATGACATGTCTACATTCAAATTCAAAGTTTCTAATAACCGAGAGCATGAATTTGGTCTCTCTTGCTTGGTGAAAATTTAAATTTTGTTTGGAGTAAAAAAGTTTTAGATAACATATATTTTTCTATATCCGTTTTTCCTGCTTACGAAAACCATTTATCGCCGCCAATGAGTTCAGATTCAAGGACGGCTTTGAAGATAAATCTATTTTACTCCTCCTCCTCTTCTCAAGGTTTTTTTTTCTGATTACATAAAAATTTTCTGTCGGAAAAAATTTCTAAAAACCTCCAGCTGAGTCTCTTTTCAGAAAATCACCCTAACCCTAACCATAACTTCATCTTCTTCTCATGGGCATCATCTTGTTTTTCCTTCAGTTTATAATTAAAATCTTTCTGTCTCTCCCTCATCAGATTCGGATTAATCAGATCATATGAGTTTATATTTTTCTCAAATTTGATTGGATGAATTTGGTACATATTTCAATTGATCAGCAATGAATATCTAATCAATTAAATTATTTTTAGAAATGCAATCCTCAATAGCAAATATCAAACATTTAGTTAAGGAAAAAGCCCAAGCTTTTAAACTTGCCAACAAAGATGAATCTCTAAAGGAATACCTTGAAAGAAAATTTCCTGATGGAAAAAAACAATTATGCCGATTTTATATCAGAGGTTCATGCATTTTTACAGCTGAACAATGTCACTTTGCTCATGGAGTTTTGGACCTAATTTTTGACAAACCCGATCTTGAATTATTTAAACAACGACTTCAAAACATTGATCCTAATGAAGAAAGAAAATCTCAAGAAGAACGAATTCTGGAAGAATTTTACACAAAGAAAACCAGAGACCAGAGAAGAAAAGAACAACCTGGTCTCTCGGTTGGTGCATCTTGCCAAATCTTGTACGATTATCACTTTGAAATGGTGAAATGGGGAGAATTGGAAAAACCATTTACCCTGGAAGAAGTCGACAGTGACCTCAAAATTAGGACTCTTATCAAAGATGCTTTCCAAAGAGATTTGCAGCAGGAATTGACCTCCTTTTTCTTTACCATCTATGGTGAAAGGTTCCTTCCAAAAACTTTTATTGAACTCTGCTTTTTAACAATTGGATGGTTCCCCAAATTCAGAAAAATTGTAAACAGTTACTGTTGTTATGAAATTGCGCATCCTCTTTATGGAACAGTATTGGCAGAATCTCCCGAAGATGAAGAATTTGAACAGCTCATTGAAGATTGCTTGATTAAAATTCTTAAAAAACACAACTTACTTCAACAACAGATTCCGATCAAATCTTCTGTCGTCCTCGAGCTATACCAAAAGGACTTGATGAAAAATGATCCCTTCCTCCCACACTACAACTACTACATGTTCCGACGAAATGTCCAAGCTGACGATCTCTTACAAGAAATTCAAAAAAATTCTACTTTCATCCAAAAGCTTCAGCAAGAATTTGGAGAAACACTGCCACCCCAAATATTTGAGCATGAAAAAGACACAAACCTCCAACAAAGACAGAAAATTCTTGAAAAATATAAATCAAAAGAATTGCCCGACAGAAAGTCTCAATTCTGCAGATTTTTCCTTCGAGGTCTCTGTATTCTGGACGCAAGCGAATGCAATTATGCTCATGGAGTCGAAGATCTTGCTTTCCAAAAAGTAAGCATCGAAGAGTATGATGGTAAATATTGCGATGGAAAAAGAGAAGAGGAATATAAACAGTGGGAGAAAAATTGGGCGGATATTCTCCGTGAAAAGCAACCATCCTTAAATCTTGAATTCACTTACAAAATCTTGTATAGTTATCAATTTAAAGCCTTAGAGCAGCAGATCTTAGATGTGCAATACAAACAAGAACAAATAGATGAAGACGACTCTGTCAGACATCTTCTCACAGTTCTTCTGTTGGTTGACCTGACAAAAGAATTTGTCGATTTCCTCTTCAAAACTTACAACAGAAAATTTCTCAGAAAGTCTTTCATTGATAAATGTGTACAGAGTGTTGGTTGGCTGACCAACTGGGGCAGAATCACCAATGATGATTTTTGCTACGAGGCCAAAGACCCCAAAGCAGGAGCAGTCATTTTAAAAATTCCTGAACTTGAAGAATTCCATCATTTTATTGAAAACTGCATTGTCAAAATCATCAAAGACAACTCTCTTTTAAATCAACTGCCAATCAGTGCAACAACAATTTCGAAGCACTTTTACAAGGATCTATTTCCTCAGGACCCTCTCATGCCAACCTTGAATGTCTTTTTCAAAAAAACCAGACTTGGTATTGATGAATACTTAATTAGTCTCCACAGCAATCAGCAATTCCTCTCCAAACTCATGAAAGAATGCAATGTTTCTGAGGAATATCTTAAAGATCTTGTTCTTTTTGATTCAACGGCCACTGAGCTTCACAATCTCATGATTAAAATGAAAAAAGTTGTCTCGGAATTAATCGAAAAATCTAGAAGTGGATTCATATTATTTTCTCGCTTTGAAGAAGCTGTCAAAAAGAAATGCACAAAAGAAATTACCCGATTCCATCAAAATGCTACATTTCTCAGAAAGTTAATGCGAGGTATGGCTTTGACCTCGGGTGTTCTCATCGTGGAGTTACTCTCAGAAGACTATTTATTTTCGCCAACAAAACTCAAAAACTTTGACTTTGAGACACTTAGCAAAAAATATCTGGCAAAATTAAATACAAAATGCAAGAGAAAGGACACCAACAGCAAATCTCACAGCTCCCATCATTATCCTCTCATCATAGAACAATCCCCTCCATCGAACGATTCAGACTTGGATCAAGAAATTAATCTGCAAAAAATCAAAGTTGTTGACGACGAGCCAAGTCTGAAAGAAGCTAAACAACATATCAATCAATTTGACACTCTGGCTATTGACCTTGAAGGGAACTTGAGTAAAGGAGGATATATTGAACTTGTTCAGGTCGCCTGTGGTCAACGTATTTTCGTCTTTGATGTTTACAAATTAAAAGAATCCCCTGAACTCAGCTTAGTCTATGCTCAAACTCTTGATTTCATCCGAGAGTTCATGCAAAATGAAAAGATTTGCAAAGTTTTCCATGATTGCCGAAAAGACTCCTTAGCTTTACACTACTTTGCAAACTCTTGCTTAGCCAACGTATTTGATGTGAGCGCGATCCACATTCTCATTCAACATTTAACAATCTACAGCGCCTTCAAGGAAGATCTCTTCCCTTCTCCCCAAGAAGAGAGCAAAAATGAAAGTGAAAATGAAAAATCTCAGAATGAAATGTTCGAAAAGAGCATTGAAATTCTCAACTTTATTGATGATATCAAAGCACCAGGCTTAAATGAAGTTCTCAAAGCCTATGGAGCCTCCCACGGGATTAACCATCTCAAGACAGAAATGAAAAAGAAGTTTGAAGAAATGCCTCGAGAATATTTCCTCAAACGTCCACTTAATAGAGAATATTTGATTTATTCTGCCAAAGATGTCGAAGATCTAGTCGAAGTTCAAAAAGTTATGATCACAAAATTATCAACTCTCCTCCAAGATTTAGTCAATATTCAAAATCCAGAAGTGATTAATATTTTATGGAAAAAAGCGTGTAAAACCTATTCTTTACATGGTTGTTGTTCAATCTCTTAATTGTATATTTTCTGTTAATATAATATCGTTTCATCTTTTAAAAGTTAAAAAAAATTTAAAAAATTTCAATGAACAAAATTTCGTATGATTTAAATCATCCAGAGGGTATGAGAGTGACTTGCTGGAAGTTTACCTTGGAAAAAAATGTAAACGAAATTTCTCAATCAAATGAACTGCTGTGGAGATTTGTCAGATGAAAAATTACTCTCTCATCTCTTCGATGAAGATTAGGGAAAGATGTATTGTGACATTTGAAAAAAATTTAAAAGAAAATTTATCTTCATCATCTGTGGAGACTAAATGAAGACCAATGTCCAGGTTCGGGCATTTTTCACAGAAAAGCTCTCAAGAATCAGAATTTTTTTTCCCAATTTAAACCAGGTGATCATAAATAAATAATTTCATCTCATCTTATTTTATCTAATCATACTATGATACTTTATTTGATATCTTACAGAGAATATATAACACATACCATCATGCAAAATGCAACTCGTCTCATGAATTTTAGATGAACGCTATGAGAGTCAAGGCGACAATAAAAGCTGCATAAAATCCAAGGACGGAGATTACAGTCTTTTTTGCAAGGGTCCAATGACTTAATTTTCCGACAACAAGGGTTAAACCCAAAACCACACAAGTTGAAACCAACAGAAACAATGTCATGATGTTTTCTCTCCAGCTTTCTTGGTTAAATTCATAGAGGTTGAGAACAATTGGATTCTTTAGTGCCAATCTAAAAATTCCTCCTCCAAATCCAATTAATATAGCAAATATCTGGCTCCCATACACACCTCCTAAAGCCACCTTCCCGAAGCCTTTTCTGGAAATTGCGTAATTTACAAAAAAGTCTTCAAGAGAATTTCCCCACGCAAGAATTGTAATACTCAAGAAATATAAAGAAAGCTCTGTAACAATCTGAATAAACATGAGAAAATCCACAACAAGTGAAGTGATCAAGTTCAACCAAAATAGAGAGACAATCAATGTGATCGGAGCAAATATCCCTGGGTACTTTGCAGCCAAATTTCTTTTGTGCCCTTTTATGAAAATAAATATACTCAGTAAAACCATGCTGACTCCAAAAACGATCCACAATACCCAGTGGCTGTTCAAGTATCCTATTAATCCAAGTTCTGAAAGAACAAATAAAGGACCAAACACTGGAGTGAGAGCTGTAGTGTACACGTTCCAATTCTCTTTTTCGAATGAAGGCATCGTCAGATCTCCAATAAATAAGATTGGAATGTTCAAAATCCTGATAATTTTTTTGACTGTACTTTTAGGCTTATGCTTCTTTGATGGAACAGCAGCTTTTGGACTCGATTCTAAAATTTGGCTTTGTTTTCCAGATTCCGCCTGAGGTTTGAATAAGCTTGGATGCAATACTTGGTGAGGTCTTGCTTGATAATTCACAATTTGATGATGATCTTCCGCCTTTTCTTCAATATAATTTCTTGAGGGAGCTCTTCTTAAGCTTTCCTTCATTTTGATTCGAAGAGTAGAAACTTCCATCTCGGAGAATTCATCATCACTATCTAAATGCCCTTCTGATTTGCTTTCCTTATTAAATTCCAAGTCCTTATCGCGTTTTCTGAAATGTATGGCACTCTTTGGCTCGAACTTACCGTGATTTGCCGTCCTATCAGACTCCCAAATATCTTCATCTTCGTCTTCTATCATTAAAAGCCTTTCTTCATGTATTTTTTCTCTCCTTATTTTTTTTCGTTCCTCGTAAATCACATATACGAAAAACAATCCATAAATCACAAAGAACCCGCAAGCCAAAAGTGCAGTGATTTTCCCAATGACTGTCAAAACCATAAAGTATAAAATCGATATCAGTAAGCACCCAATATCTCTCCTCAAAGCCCTTTTGTCTGCATGAATTTGTTTCATTCCAAGGATACAGCCCGCCAGTACAATTGTTACAGTAAACAAACAGGCCCCAAAAAGCCCACCAATCACCACTTTAGTCCCTCCTTCTTCTTTACCACCGGCCACAATCCCAGTTATCACATCAGGAGCACTCGCAGCAAATGCTAACAACGTAATACCAGAGAAAGTGTCAGAGAGTTTCAACTTCTTTGAAACAATCTGAATAGAGGGAGCGAGGTAGCTGTCAGCAATGGCTCCAATGAAATTGAAAATCAATATTCCAAATAGAATTGAAAACAGAATAATCAGGGTAAGACTTTGGTCCAAATTACAGTAATACAGCTCCAAGAAGTTGTAAATACTGAAACTCTTCTCACAATTGTCTCGGACATATTGACATGCATTTGCAGAATCCAGAATAAATTGATTTGTACAGTTATTACTCATGCACAAAAGATTCAATGATAAAATTATAAAATCTAGAATCTGTTTATCCTAAAACTAGCTAATTTTAGTCTAATTTTTCCAGAAACTCAAGGAAAAATCTTTTCCCTTTCAAATCCCTCGAAACAAATTTATTATTTCGTCTTATCTAGTTTTGATTCAATTTAGACAAATTAAATTCCTTACAATGAAAGGACAGTTAATTTAAAATATTTATTTGTTTTTTCCCACTGATTTCCCAGCCAATTTTAAAAGAAAATCATCTTCTAACTTGCCATCTAAACTCTTCTTTTCCATCGAATCTAACTTATGCATCACTTTCACAAAGATTAAATCAGTTAAATTTATATTTGACTCGAGTCTTGATAATTTATTTTTATACTTTGTTTCATCTTTCAAATATAAACGTGAGAAGGAAAAATTCGATTTTAGCATCAAAATATAGGATAAAAAAGCAACTTGAAAATCGATAATTTCCGACAAGCAGAAATTTAAATTGGAAATTCTTTTTCGAAAAGGATTATTTGAAACTGAAACTATAAGCAAAACAAAACTCCTCATTATTTCAGAGTTTAAGCAAAGTTGACAAATACAGTAGATAAAGCTTTGGAATTTTTTTTTCCCACCAAAATTTATTTCACAAGTTTAAAGTTTCTGTATTCAATATCTACCTTGTATCTTTTCTGAGAGAGAGAG
>Ga0182738_1005213_pt1 | contig 14000 bp, 11 predicted proteins | sample eDN5th30CBELigMG_FD_128876 | JGI IMG/M metagenome (GOLD analysis project Ga0182738, IMG submission 128876) | Enriched Miracle-Growth compost microbial communities from Emeryville, California, USA - eDNA 5th pass 30_C BE-Lig MG (version 2)... ...
CACCGAGGCGCGGATGGTGGTGGTGCGGTCGGTCAGCACATGCACCTCGATGGCGCCCGGCAGCGAGGCCTGCAGTTGCGGCAGCAGCGCCTTGATGCGGTCCACCACCTCGATGACATTCGCGCCGGGCTGGCGCTGGATGTTCATGATGATCGCGGGCGTGTCGTTCATCCAGGCGCCGAGCTTGTCGTTCTCGGTGCCATTGGTCGCTGTCGCCACGTCGGAAAGCCGCACCGGCGCGCCGTTCCTGTAAGCGGCGATCAGCGGGCCATATTCGTCGGCGCTCTGCAACTGGTCATTGGCGTTGACGGTGTAGGCGCGCGACGGGCCATCGAAATTGCCCTTCGGTGTGTTGACATTGGCGTTGCCGAGGGTGGTGCGCAGGTCGTCTATGTTGAGGCCATAGGCGGCCAGCTTGCGTGGATCGGCCTGGATGCGCACGGCCGGCCGCTGGCCGCCGGCGAGGCTGACCAGCCCGACGCCGGGAAGCTGCGCTATCTTCTGCGCAAGCCGTGTGTCGGCCAGTTCCTTCACGTCGCGCAAAGGAATCGTTTCGGATGTCAGGCCAAGCGTCAGCACCGGCGCGTCGGCCGGGTTGACCTTGGCATAGATCGGCGGTGCGGGCAGGTCCGAGGGCAAGAGGTTGCCGGCGGCGTTGATGGCGGCCTGCACCTCCTGCTCGGCCACGTCCAGCGAGATGTCGAGATTGAACTGGAGCGTGATGACCGACGAGCCGGCCGAGCTTACCGAGTTCATCTGGTTGAGGTTGGGGATCTGCCCGAGTTGGACCTCAAGCGGAGCCGTGACCGATGAAGTCATCACGTCCGGGCTCGCGCCTGGATAGAAGGTCTGTACCTGTATGGTGGGGTAGTCGACCACCGGCAGCGCCGAGACCGGCAGGAAGCGGAAGGCCAATATGCCCGACAGCATGATCGCAACCATCAGGAGCGTCGTCGCGACCGGCCGCAGGATGAACGGGCGGGAGGGGCTCATTGCTGCTGCCCGGCTCCGGATGGCTTGTGCCTGCCGTTGCCCTTGTGCTGCTGCGGGTTCACGGCATCAGCTGGCTTTGCCGGATCGGCTGCCTGCTGTTGCGATGGGGGTGTCCGGGCTTCCTGCCGCACCGCCACCTTGGAGCCTTCGCGCAGCTTGTCGGCCCCGTCGATGACCACCCGCTCACCGGGATTGAGCCCGGATGCGATCTGTACGCGCTCGCCGTCGAAGACTCCGAGCGTCACCTTGCGCACCGAGACGGTGTCGTCCGCGCCGATGACGTAGACAAACGTGCCCGGTACGCCGCGCTGGATGGCGGCGGTCGGCGCGATGGTCACGCCGTCGTGCTCGTCCACGATCAGCTCGATATTGACGAACTGGTTGGGATAGAGCGTCCGCTTCTCGTTGGCGAAGGAGGCCCTGAGCTTGATGGTGCCGGTCGTCGGGTCGATCTGGCTGTCGAAGGTCTCGAGCTGACCATCGGCGAGCTTGTTGTCGCCGGTGCGGTCGAACGCAATGACCGGCAGCCTGGCGCCCTGATCCAGACGCTGCGCGATCTCCTGCAACCTGTCTTCCGGAACCGTGAAAAGCACGCTGATGGGCTCCATCTGCGTGATGACGACGATGCCGCCGGCATCGCCGGGGGTGACATAATTGCCTTCATCCACCTGCCGCAGACCCGCCCGGCCATCCACGGGAGCGAGGATGGTGGTGTAGTCGAGATTGATCGTTGCCGTCTGCACGGCCGCCTTGTCGGCTTCGACCGTGCCGACATATTGCGCGACAAGCGCGGCCTGCGTGTCGAGCGTCTGCTGGGGAATCGCGCCGCCCGGAACCAGTTTCTTATCGCGCCCCAGATCAAGCTGCGCATCCTGCAGCAGCGCCTGATCGCGGGTGAGCTGGCCCTGGGCCTGCGCAAGCGCGGCCTGATAGGGGCGAGGGTCGATCCGCGCGAGCGGGTCGCCTTTCCTGACCTCCTGGCCTTCCTGGAAATTCACCTGCGTAAGCTGTCCGCTGACCTGCGGCTTGACGGTGACGGTCGCAAGCGACGTCACCGTGCCGAGGGCATCGAGTGTGACGTTCACGTTGCCGGTTTCAACCGTCGCGGCGCCGACCGATACGGTTGGCGCCGCCCGCGGGCGCGCCGGCGGCTCCCCATACTGCCCGTGCTGCCACCACAGCGTCGCTCCCACCGCAAGGAGCACCAGGAAAATGAACCAGGCAATCCAGCTTCGCGAACGGCGTTGAACAACCGGTGCCCGCTCCACATTCGTCGCCCCGGGCGCTTCCCTTAGCTGATCCATGACAGCCAATCACCTTGAACGATCGGCCAGGCCCGCGTTCGAGCAAGGCGATCAAGGACTTTTATAAGGCGGCTCCGGGCTCGGCCAAGACTGTCACTTCATCTTGATCCACCCGTCATTTGCCCTCGGCGCTCGGGAAACGGATCCCGCCGAATGCCGCCTTCCAAAGCTCGGCAGCGGCGCGCCGCTGCGTTTCAGGAGGCCAACAAGGGACTGCCGGCGCAATCCTCACCACGCCCGGTTGTCGGCTCAGCTGGGTGCCCGCACGCTTCTAGAGCGTAGGCAGGACATGGCGAATGTGATCTGCGAAAGCACTTACCGCAGGCGACTGCTCGGGCTCTGCAAAGGCGATTATGATGCCGAGGCGCTGCAGCCGGGGAAGTGGAGCGTTGAGAACATAGAGGTCGCTGGGCACGGCTTCCTGGGTCATAACGCTTATCGCCAGGCCGGACCGGGCCAGGGCGATCAATCCGGCAAGACTGTTGCTCGCATGGGATATCTTGTACCTCAACCCTGCGCGAGCCATGGCATCGCAGGCGATCTTGTGATCCATGGCATTCGATGCCGGCAAGGCCAGCGGCACGATGTCGCCGAAGTTGTGCAGCTCCAGCGTCGGCTTGCTGCCGACCCATGCGAGGGGCTCCGTTCGTACAATCTCTTCCGAGTCGTTCAGGTTGGGAGTGGAAACAAGCGCGATATCGACCTGACGCGAGCGCAAAAGTGTTCGCAATTCAATCGTTGGAGCTGAAACGACCTTGATCTCCACCGCGGGAAACAGGGTTCCGAAACCCTTCAAAAGCGTCGAGGAGAAGCCCATCAGATAGTCTTCCGGGCTCCCGAATATGATGGAGCCATGCAGGCCTTTCTCCGAGAATGCCGAAACCGCTTCATCATGAGCTTTCAGGATTCGCTCGGCATAGGTCAGGAAACGGGCTCCGTTCCCGGTAAGCCGAACACCACTGCCACTTCGGTGCAGCAGGCTTTGGCCGAGTATCTCTTCCAGCCGCTGCATCTGCATCGTCACCGCCGACTGGGTTCGTCCGACGCGTGTCGCGGTCGCGCTGAGAGAACCCGATTGGGCGGCATGCACGAATGTCACCAGGAGGCGAAGATCAAGCGGAGCGCGCATATCAATTCCGTTAATATCCGGATCGAGTATTATCAATTTTACTGGAGATGTGCCAGCCGCTAATCGTCCGCCAAAGATCTTGGAGGGGATGATGTCAAAGAACAATGAACCCGCGTTCTGGGCTTCTGCGGAGAGGCACCTGATACGCTATGGCGGGGCATTCGACCCGGTTATCGTCGAACGTGCGGCGGGCTCCTTTGTCTATGACGCGGACGACAAGCCTATCCTCGATTTCACCTCGGGGCAGATGAGCGCGCTCCTAGGGCACTCCCATCCCAGGATCGTTTCGGCGGTCCGGCAACAGGTCGGGAAGGTGGCGCATCTCTTCAGCGGCATGCTGTCACGACCGGTGTTCGAACTCGCTTCGCGCCTTTCGGCGTTGACGCCTGGTCTCGAAAAAGTACTGCTTCTGTCGACCGGGGCCGAATCGAACGAAGCGGCCATCCGCATGGCCAAGCTGGTTACGGGAAAGCACGAGATCGTTGCCTTCTCCAAAAGCTGGCACGGAATGACCGGGGCGGCTGCCTCGGCAACCTACAGCGCCGGCCGCAAGGGATACGGACCCGCGACCGTAGGATCGTTCGCCATTCCCGCGCCAAACAGTTTCCGACCGCGATTCAGCAATGCCGATGGTTCTCTGGACTGGCGCACGGAACTGGACGATGCCTTCGCGCTGGTGGACAACCAGTCAACCGGGAACCTCGCGGCGTTCATTGCAGAGCCGATCCTCTCAAGCGGCGGCATGCTGGAGCTTCCTGAAGGCTATCTCGCGGCGCTGAAGCAGAAATGCCGCGAGCGCGGCATGCTGCTCATCCTCGACGAGGCGCAAACCGGCGTCGGCCGCACCGGCGACATGTTCGCCTTTCAAAGAGATGGCGTCGTGCCGGATATCCTGACGCTGTCCAAGACCATCGGTGCGGGGCTTCCGTTGTCGGCTGTCCTGACGACGCCCGAAATCGAAGCGATCGCCCATGAACGCGGCTTCCTCTTTTATACGACCCATGTTTCCGATCCGCTGCCGGCGGCAGTGGGGCTCGCGGTGCTCGATGTCGTGGAGGAAGAAGGCCTGATCGCGCGTGCGCGCCATCTGGGCGAAAAGCTGTCCGGCGGATTGCGGCAACTCAAGCAACGCTACGAATGCGTCGGCGATGTACGCGGGCGCGGTCTTTTCCTTGGCGTCGAGATCGTCAAGGACCGGCAGAGCGGCGCTTCCGATCACGAACTCGGGGCTGGCATCGCCGCGGAAGCGCTGAAGCGTGGCCTGAACATGAACATCGTCAAGCTTCCTGGGATGGGCGGTGTGTTCAGAATAGCCCCGCCATTGACCATCTCCGAGGAGGAGATCGACCTCGGGTTGAAAATAATTTCGGATTCGATCGAAAGCGAGTTGGCCGCAGTCAGGAGGGCCGGCGGCAGCAGGACCTCCGATGGAGCACGGGATAGCAAATGAACATGAATATGACGACGAAAGACGGCGAAGCCGCAATTGCCAAGACTGAAGCAGCAACGCCACCGACCATCCGGGTGCTTGTTGCCAAGCTGGGGCTTGATGGCCACGATCGCGGCGCCAAGGTAGTGGCCCGCATCCTACGGGATGCCGGAATGGAGGTTATCTATACCGGCCTGTACAAAACGCCGCTCCAGGTCGTCAACGCGGCAATCCAGGAAGACGTGGATGTGATCGGGGTGAGCCTTCTCTCTGGCTCCCATGTTCCACTGTTCCGTGAGCTGGGCCGATGTATTCGCGAACAAAACGCCGATCACATCGCTATCGTTGCGGGCGGAGTGATACCGGAACAGGACTACGCTTCCCTGATGGACTGCGGCGTCGATGTTATTATTCCGCAAGAGGCCCGTGCGGACCTGATCGTCTCCACGATCAGGGACATGATCGCTGCCCGAGGCCGCATATGACGATCGTCACCCGCTCCAACAAACCGCGTCCGGTCTACAGACCTTCGATGGATCTGGTGCCGGAGGTACTCGCAGGCAACACCCTGAGCATTTCCCGGATGATTTCCCGCGCCGAAGCCGGCTATGCGGAAGCTTCCGATGCCCTGGCGGAAATCTACAAGCACACCGGCAAAGCGCATATTATCGGCATCACCGGCGTGCCGGGCGCAGGCAAATCCACCCTTGTCTCCTCCCTTATCAAGGCGTTAACCGCTGACGGTCACAAGGTTGGGGTGATTGCGATCGATCCCAGCAGCCCCTTTTCCGGCGGTGCCATTCTGGGCGATCGCGTGCGGATGAACGATGCCGCCGAAGCAACCCGGGCCTTCGTGCGCAGCATGGCGACCCGCGGCCATCTTGGCGGTCTGGCCCGTTCGACCTTTCAGGCCGTCGATGTCCTCGATGCAGCCGGTTACTCGCCCATCATCATCGAGACTGTCGGTGTCGGCCAGGACGAGGTGGAAATCGTGACCGCGGCCCATACGGTCGTGGTTCTTTCCGCTCCCGGACTGGGCGATGACATACAGGCCATCAAGGCAGGCATCCTCGAAATCGCGGATGTACATGCCGTCAGCAAAGCCGACAAGCCGGAAGCGGCAGCCACCGTCTCGGCGCTGCAAGGGATGATGGCGCTTGGACCTGTCCGGGACAACTCGGCCTGGAATACGCCGGTCCTTTCCGTCAGCTCCTATTCGGGTGAGCGCATCCAGGACCTGAAGGATGCCATCGACCGCCATTGGGAGCATTTGAAGGAAAGCCAGGAACTGGCCGAGCGCCAGCACAATATTTGCAGGGCACGGGTGCTGGGCACGGCCAAGCACCTTTTTCAGCAGAAATTCGATCAGGGCATCGATGGGTTCGATGAGCAGCTTCAGGCTGTGATGCACAGGAACGCGGATCCGTCCGTCGCCGCCCTTGCATTGCTTGGCTGGGAAAATGAGAGGCAGGGCCAATGAATTTGTTCTCCGAAGCAGCCATCGAAGAACTTCGTGCAAGGCAGGCTGAATGGGAAGAAAAGGAACTTGCGGCGGTCCTGAACGACAGGCCTGAAGAAAAGCCTTCCTACGAAACCGAATCCGGCATCCCGCTGAAGCGCATCTATACCGCAGCGGACGTCGCGGACATTCCCGCAAGCGATCTGGGCTTTCCCGGCGCCTTCCCGTTTACACGCGGACCCTATCCCACGATGTATCGCGGGCGGCCCTGGACCATCAGGCAGGTCGCGGGTTTCGGCAATCCCGAAGCGACGAACCAACGCTACAAATACATGATCCAGACCGGGCAGACCGGTCTCTCCACGGATTTCGACCTGCCGACCTTGCTCGGTCTGGATTCGGACGACCCGATGGCGTTCGGCGAGGTTGGACGCGTTGGCGTCGCCATCGACACGATCGATGACATGGACCGCCTCTTTGAGGGGATCGACCTGGAAAAGATTTCCGTTTCCTTGACGATCAACCCTTCGGCATGGGTGGTCTATGCGATGTTCATCGCCGTGGCGGAACAACGCGGCCTGGACTTCACGAAGCTTGCAGGCACGCTGCAGGCCGATCCGTTGAAGGAATATGTCGCTCAGAAGGAATGGATCTATCCGGTCCGACCCGCCGTAAGACTGTTGCGTGACCTGATCATGTACAGCGCCAAGGCGACACCGAAGATCAACCCGATCAGCCTGAGCGGGTATCATCTGTCGGATGTTGGAGGAAATGCGGTTCAGGAAATCGCATTCATCATGGCCTTCACGATCGCCTACTGCGAGGAAGTCGTCGCGGCGGGCATGGATATCGACGACTTCGCGCCCAGGCTGTCGTTTTTCTTCATCAGCCACCAGGATTTCTTCGAGCAGATCTGCAAGTTCCGGGCGGCACGACGGGTCTACGCCAAGGTGATATCTGAACGGTTCGGGGCAAAGAAGCCGGAATCGATGCGCCTGCGGGTGCATGTGCAGACCGCCGCGATGAGCCTGACGAAGGTCGAGCACCAGAACAACCTGATGCGCACCGCCATCCAGGCGCTGGGTGCCGTGCTTGGCGGGTGCCAAAGCATGCATACAAACGGCCTGGACGAAGCCTTCGCCATTCCCACCGAGGAGGCGATGAAGCTGGCCATTCGCACGCAACAGATCATCCGCGATGAAATCAATGTGACATCCGTCATCGACCCTCTCGGTGGATCCTATTTCGTCGAAAGCCTGACGCGCGACATGGAAACCGAAATCTGGAAGGTCCTCAATGAGGTCGACGAGCGGGGAGGCGCCGTCAAGCTGGTCGAAGAGGGATGGTTCCAGCAGAAGCTGGCCGACTCGGCCTACACAACGTTCAAGAAGATCGACAGCGGCGAGAAAATCTCCGTCGGCGTGAATCGTTATGTCGATGAGCAAAGCAGCACGGCTGAGGTGGGCATTCACCCCTATGACGAGGAATGCACGCAACTGCAGATAGATCGCCTGAACACCGTGCGTGCGAACCGCGACAGCGACCGGGTGCAATCTCTCCTCAAAGAACTGGCGGAACAGGCCCGGACGGAGAGCGTCAACCTGCTGCCGAAGACCATCGAACTTGTAAAGGCAAGAGCGACCCTTGGCGAGATCTGCGGCGCGCTCCGTGATGTCTGGGGCTCTTACGACGAACCGATGATAGTGTGAAGGAAAGCACATGCCAGAAGCAATCGTTGCTCGACATGACGGGGTCATTGCCTGGGTCAAGCTGAACCGGCCGGACCGGCTCAACGCCATGAACGAACAGCTTGTCAAAGAGCTTTCCGAGGCGCTCGCCAGGGCCGAGGCGGATGAAACGATCCGCGTCATCATTCTCCATGGCGAAGGCCGTGCTTTCTGCTCAGGCGATGATCTGAAAGATCTCGACGCGCAAACCGTATCGGAAGATGCAACGCAGGCCTGGGTTGAAGCCATTCAGCAGGTCACCCTGCAGATCATGCAGTCCAGGAAGATTGTCATCGCCGCGGTGCATGGCTGGTGCGTCGGTGGTGCCCTCGAATGGGTCATCAACTGCGATTTCAGGCTGTTTGCCGACAACACGCGGTGGTTCTTCCCGGAGGTAAGTTACGGCTTCTTCGTCACCGGCGGCGTCACCGCGCTTCTGACGAAGCAGGTGGGACCGCAGATGGCCAAGGATTTGATCATGTTCGGCGACCGCCACGATGCGAAGAAGGCCCTGGAGGTCGGGATCGCGTGGAAACTCTTCCCCGAAGATCAGATTCTGGCCGAAGCTGAAAAGCTCGCCTCAAGGATTGCAGAGCGTCCTGCGGAATCGGTCGCCGAAATCAAACGAGCCATCAATGAAGGTTTCCACTCATCGCTCGCCGACGCGATGAGGATCGAGACCGCAGCCACCGTTCGGGGATTTCTTTCGGTGGAATCACAGGCGCGCGCAAAAGAGTTTTAACTGTGCTGATGACAACAAATGAAGTTCCGTCCCGCCTTTATATTCCGGGCAGACATGACGACGATATTGAAAACCGGGTGTTGCCAAGGATTCTTCTGAGGCAGGCAGAGCTGCTTGGCGGCAGGAAATTTATCGACATATGCGGTCGTTCGGCCAGCTTCGAGGAGATGGAATCCATTTCCAGCCAGTTGGCGCATGGCTTGCGCAAGCTGGGTGTGAGCCCGTCGGACCGGGTGGCGATGCTGTTGCCAAACTGCTTCGAGTTCGTGGCGATCTGGTTTGCGGTATCGAAACTGGGCGCGGTCGAAGTTCCGAACAATCCGGGGCTGAAGGGCGACCTTCTATGCCACAATCTGAACAATTGCGGTGCTGAAGTGCTCGTCGCCGACGCGACCGTGCTGACGGAAATCGCCAAAGTTCAGGACAAGCTGCCGGAGATCCGGACACTCGTTGTCGTCGGGACCGACCCGGAGGCAGCGCGAGCGGCGGGCATCAAGATCGCTCGTATCGTCGCCTTCGAGGAATGCCTGGCGCCCCAGCGGGATTTCGACCCGGTCCATGTCCATTACTCCGATCCGATGGCCATCCTGTATACGTCCGGTACGACCGGCCCAGCCAAGGGCGCGTTGATGTCCCATCACCACTGCTATTCGTGGGCATCGGCAATGGCCTACAATCTGGGTTATACGAGCAGCGACAGCTATTTCTCGCCTTTGCCGCTGTTTCATACCGATGCCCAGATGTTCGGCGTTTATCTACCCTTGATCTACGGTACCAACACGACCCTGGTGGATGGCTTCAGCGCATCCAAATTCTGGGACCAGGTGCGTGCGAGCGGTGCCACGGCAACAAATTTGCTGGGCGCCATGGCGGTCATTCTCACGCGAACGCCAGCAACCGCGGACGACGGCAACAATCCTGTGAGGGTATGCCAATGCATTCCCATGGTTCCGGACCAGCAGGCGTTTGAAAACCGTTTCGGCATGAAGCTCGTTACAGGGTACGGACAGACCGAAACCAGTTTTGTCACTCTGGATACAGCAGACGAAACACGTCCCGGTTCTTGTGGCCGGGCACATCCTGACTGGGAGGTCGCCGTGGTGGACGAAGCGGACAAGCCCGTCCCTGCCGGCACCATGGGCGAGATTGTGTCGCGCCCCAGGAAAAGCTGGAACATGTTCTCCGGTTATTACCGCTCCGATGCGAAGACGGTAGAGACTCTCAGGAACCTCTGGTATCACTCCGGCGATGCCGGCGTGATGGATGAAGACGGATGGCTGTACTTCAAACATCGCCTGAACGAAGCCATACGGCGTCGCGGCGAGAACATCTCCGCTTATGAATTGGAATCTGTCGCGGAAAAGCATCCCGACATCGTGGAAAGCGCGGCTTTCGGCATTCCGTCGGAGTTCACCGAGGAAGACATCATGGTGGTTGCCATGCGCCGCGCCGGATCGTCCGTTCAGCCGGCGGACCTCCTCGAGCATTTCAAAGAGAGCGCACCTCGCCATATGGTCCCTCGTTTCATCGAGATCACCGACACGCCGCTGCCGAGAACCCCAACCGAAAAGGTTGCCAGAAACGAGCTGAAAAAAAGAGGGGTGAGCGAAACCACTCTGGACAGAGGTTCGCGATAGCGAAAATGGCGCCGGCGATTTAGCCGACCTGACGATCAGGGCGCCAGCCTGGCGCTCTGGTCCGATGCCGGGGCGCGACACTCCGTGTCTCCTGATCGGTATAGATCGGGAGACATCCGGCCAAATCCCAGCCTCGAGAGCGGCCGCGCAGTGCACTGAAACGGCGCAGCCGCCCTTCGCGTCCCTCCTGCCGTATCAGGCCTGCCATCATGAACAGAGCCGCTTTCACCCACCCCCGAACCGTTCCCGTTGGAGCGTTCGCGCAGACGCTGAGTCAGGCATTCGAAACATTGCAAAATCGATCGCCAATTTGGTTCGTTACGGTCATCGCATACCATATTATTCCGTTGCAACATGCTCGGATAAACAGGAACTTGGAGGACGCAATGCAGCTTGGGGAGGGGCCTGTCGTCAACCTGGGCTTCGACCCTGGCACGGGTGAACTGCCCAGCTGAACAATCGGATGGCACGATGCGCGCCCCAGGGCAGTTCTCACTGTTCGAACACCGCGAGGAGTTGCAACGCTCTTGATCTCGGTGTCTGCACGCCGCTTCCCTTACGCACGGATCGGTCGGTCAGGGTGGCTACTGTGTCCAGACGCGGCTGGCATTTCAGAACTCGTTGCGACCCCCTTACTCGGATAGCGCCTGGCGCAGAAATTCACGTCGCATGACGTCACGGCCTTTGGCGGCCGGCCTCGCTCGGTTTTCCCGCTCGTGGTCCCGAACCGCTCAACGAGGATATGGCTTAGTTTCAGATTAAACGGAGGAGACTATGGGTAATTTCAAGGAGGTTATACGCATCGCGGGGGCGTTTGTCGGCGTCATCGTGGGTGCCGGCTTTGCCTCGGGGCAGGAGCTTATGCAGTTCTTCACCAGCTTCGGGCTGATCGGACTGGCGGGCTCGATGATCAGCATCGCATTGTTTATTTTCCTGGCGATGGCGCTGTCGTCGCTTGGTCAGCAATATACGTCGTCGTCGCACAAGCCGATTGTCTATGCGATCTGCGGGAAATACCTCGGCATCTTCGTCGATGCGCTGATCACCTTCTTCATGTTCGCCCTCGCTGTCGTCATGATCGCCGGCGGCGGCGCGCTTGGGGAGCAGCTGTTCGGGATTCCGAAGCTGTGGGGAAGCGTGGCGGTCACGGTCCTGACCGTGCTGATCGTTTGCATGAACGTCAGGCAGGTGATCACTTTCATCGGCGCGGCGACCCCGCTTCTGGCATTAATGGTGATCATCGTCTCGGTGGTGGCATTTTCCGGTCACGAAGCCGATCTCCATGCATTGGAAGCAGCGGCGAGCACGCTGCCTCGCGGCGCGGGCAACTGGGTTATCGGAGCTCTTCTCTACGTCTCCTACAACATCATCGCCGGGGCGCCGTTCCTCATCATCATGGGCGGGCAGTCGCTCGACCGGAAAACCGCGGTCTGGGGCGGCGTCCTCGGCGGCGTGCTTCTGGGCCTGCTGATGCTGATGATCGTCGGAAGCATGTTCGCGCGCGCGGATATCCTTGCCGGCGTTCCCATGCCGATGTTGCTGCTTGCCACGCAATTCTCGCCTTTCGTCGGTATCGTCATGGGCGTCGCCATTTTTGGCATGATCCTGAACACCGCGGTGGGCGTGCTCTATTCCTTCTCGGCACGGCTGCTGGAACCCGGCACGATGAAGTTCCGCCTGGGAACTGTCGCGGCGGGTATCCTTGCCTTTGCGGGAAGCCTGGCCGGCTTCGTCCAGCTTGTCGGAACCGTCTTCCCGTTCTTCGGTTATCTGGGCTTCGTGCTTATGATCTGCACCCTGGTCGGCTGGCTGCGTCTCAGAAGCGGTACCTTGCGCCTCATCGAGGCCGCGTAATCCGATCGGGCAACAGCCTGCAGAATTCCGGACAAGAAACCGCGCCCCTGACATGAGGCGCGGTTTACCCCACAGGGCGATGCTTGTCGGGAAAGGGAGTTGCAGCCGCGAGCGCGTTTGCCGTGAAATCGATATTGGCCTGGTCCGCTGCTTCCCGTCGGAAAGTGGCGGGGCTCTTGCCCGTCCATTTGCGGAATGCCCGGTGAAAGGCGCTTGGCTCGGAAAAACCGAGATCGGCCGCGATGTCCGCTACATTCCTGCGTCCGGCCCGCAGCGCAGTCATGGCCAGCCCCCGGCGCATTTCATCCTTGATGGACTGATAGGTTTGCCCCTCCTGACGCAATTTGCGTCGCAAGGTAGGCTCACTTACACGCATCCGTTGGGCGAGGACCTCGAAACTCGGCCAGGCGGACGGGGGAGTTCCCCGCAGCCGTTCGCGGACCGTGGCTGAAAGGCCTGCGTCGTGACGATAATGTACCAGAATATTAGCCGGCGCGTGACGCAGGAATTCCCTCAATGCACGCCCATCGCGGATGGTCGGCAGCTTCAGGAAATCGGCGTCGAAAACGAGCCTCGTTTCCGGCTGGTCGAAGCGGACGGGCGCGCCAAAAAACAGGCGATAATCGGTTCCAGCGGGCGGTGCGCTGCAGCGGAAATCCACCCAGCGGATCGGGATGCGCCGGCCCACCAGCCAGCAGTTGACGCCATGTACGATGATCCAGAAGGTGCGATAGGCAAAAGCCGAACGTGGTCCTCCCGTATCCTTCAGGACAATCCGGGCAAGCCCGTTCTCCACGACCAGTTGGCCATGGGGCTCATCAAGAACCGCGCGCAGGAAACGCAGCCCTCGTCGTAAAGCATGCTCCAGCGTGGCCGTGGAGAGGATTGCCTGGCACAGCAAGGCAAAACTGCCGGCCCTCATGGGTCGCGCGCCTTCGCCAAAGAACTCGTCGTCCATCGTCTGTGCAACGGCGTGCCACAAGGCACCGTATTGTACGGATGTGATCGGCGTGGTGATTACCGATGGTAAACCCACCTGGGCAAGAAGCGGCTCGGGCTGCACACCATGGCGGCGAAGGCAATCGAGCGTATCTTCCATAAAGCACGGCGCGATCATCCGACGTTCCATTGCCTAACCTCCGCACCGAAAACATTGCAAAACCGATCACCAAATCGACTTTCTTCAGTCATCGCATACCACATTGTTCCATTGCAACATGTTCGGGAAACAGTGAATCTTGGATAGGGCAATGCAGCTTAAAGATCGCGTCTTTCTCGTTACCGGTGCCGGATCCGGCCTTGGCGCCGCCGTCACGCGCATGTTCGCTGATGAAGGCGCGAAAGTGCTGGGAATCGATATCAATATGGAGGCAGGCGAAAAACTTGCCGCGGAACTGGGTGACGCCGCGTGCTTCCACAAGGCGGATGTCACCAGCGAGGCAGAGGGCGTCGCCGCAATCGCGTATGCCAAGGCAAGGTACGGACATATTCACGGCCTGGTAAACTGTGCCGGCGTCGCGCCCGGCGAGAAGGTCGTGGGACGAGATGGTCCGCATGGCCTCGATAGCTTCGGCCGCACCGTGGCCATCAATCTTATCGGCACCTTCAACATGTTGCGCCTGTCCGCCAGCGCCATGGTGAATGAGGAGCCGGGTCCGGATGGCGAGCGCGGAGTGATCATCAACACGGCCTCTGTCGCTGCCTTCGACGGACAGATCGGCCAGGC
>Ga0182738_1005214_pt1 | contig 14000 bp, 17 predicted proteins | sample eDN5th30CBELigMG_FD_128876 | JGI IMG/M metagenome (GOLD analysis project Ga0182738, IMG submission 128876) | Enriched Miracle-Growth compost microbial communities from Emeryville, California, USA - eDNA 5th pass 30_C BE-Lig MG (version 2)... ...
CAATTGCGGAAATTACTCGTTTTCTTAAATCAATACTCAACGGAATTGGCATAATAAATCTCCTTCTTTTTTATGAAGATCTATTATATAGATTTTTTGAGGAACTTAAAGCATTAGGCTATAATTGTCTTAAAAAAGATAAACGATGATGGCACGGGCGTAGTAAAGTAATAATCGATCATACGATCATGTTCAAAGTCTGAAATCATAACCGAAACAGCCGGAAATAATTCAAATAATCCTGCGCTGGCTGCAAGACCTACTAAGTTAAGAGCACCAAATTCAGCAGAGACACCAAATAATGGTAATAAATAACTCATAACAAACATCGTAGTACTTACCCATATTGCCAAATCAATTGTTTTATCAAAAATCACTTTTTTAAATATACACAAATCTGTGTATAACAATGCATACAATGTAGATATCATACTTAATCCTTTTATTCTTCCGTGTCTTGATTCATTAATTGTAAAAATACATCTTCAAGCCGCGATTTATTATACGAACTCATAAGATTCGCGGGAGAATCAATCAATTGCACGCGCCCTTTATCAAGCACACATACACGATCAGAAAGTATTTCGGCTTCATCAAGATAATGGGTTGTTAACAATATCGAAAGACCTCTATCGCGTAATACTTTAATGTATTCCCACAACTGATGCCGAATATGCGGATCAAGTGCTACCGTTGGCTCATCCAAAATGAGCAACTGAGGATTATGCATCAAACTACGCGCTAACATACAGCGTTGTTTATACCCACCAGACAAGGTTGCTGGATTGCGATCCAAATATTTCTCAAGCCCCAGATACTGCGTTAACTCAATAATTCGCTCCTTAATTGCTTCGTCCGACATCCCAAAATAACGGCCGGCAAAAATTAAATTTTCTCGCACAGTAAAAGCATTATTTAAGTTTGGCTTTTGCTGGCAATACCCAATCATACGCCGATACTGCACAATATCCTGATAAATAGATTTGCCATTCATAATAATATCGCCCGACGTTGCAGGATGTAGCGAGGCAATAATTGACGACAACGTCGTTTTACCTGCACCGTTTACGCCAAGCAAACTAATAATCTCTCCACAATAAATATCAAGCGAAACAGCATCTAATGCTTTAACATCACCATACTGTTTGCATACGTCAATAATACGCATTAACATCTGCATACAAATAACCCACACTTTCGTGCAAAAAAATTAATATAATACGAATATGCCCTTACAGGGCTATAAAAAAACGGGATTTGATTAGACAACCCTTTAGTGGGTTACAACAACAGCGATTTTCATGGCAGATAACTCCTCGTACCATAAAAGTTAAAAGAATATTATTTTAATTATAGACAGCGAAAGTCACTCTGTCAATCAATGGGCTCATGCTATTTTACAAATAATATATTCTTTAGAAAAAGAATCAAAATAATCCATACAACAAAAGGGCCACGATGTGTGGCCCTTTCTTATTCTAAACAGAATATCACCCATATACATAATATATTTTTCATCACTTTTCCACTATGTCAACTTGTATAAAATCATCCAAGACATCCCATATTGCTGGTTCCAATAGTGTATCCCTATAAAATATTTTTCCCGACCGAATAATACTCTCCACTGTTTCATTTGAATCAAATAATTTGGACGCAGCTTCTCTTAATCGCGGCAGTGAACTTGCCCACACTACGCCACTGCCTAAGCTGCCAGTACGTCCTACAATATGGAACGTTATTCTACGCCAATTAGTAGGCAAAATATCTATACAATCGTTATCACAAAGGTCATCAAAAGAGGTTACTGCTTTACCACGACACTCAAGTTTATACGAGTAAATAGGCACTATTTGACGCTTTAAGTCATCAAGCGATAAGGCGGTAATATTCGCTACTTTGTTCTCTAAACGAAATGTTGCATGAAAAGTTTTTGCACACGAGAGCTGAGGACGATACGATGCAGCTACCCTGATGATCAAGATCACCATGCTTACAAAGAGTATTTTTTTATTCATAATAAAGTTTCCTTTTTAAATCTATCGCCCGCGCGCCATGGCCGCTGCATGCGCAAATTGATAAAAATAATCTTGCCATTGTTTATCAGTTGAGCCATACTCATTATCATACATAAAATAATCTACGAGCATCTCACGAGCCCGTAAAACTTCTTTTAAACGACCCTTGTTTTTCGGATCTATTATCGTCAAATCGATAAGCTCTAAGGCACGATACACCGCATCTTGACTATATTCTCTGTTACCCTTCTGTTTCCACCGAATGGCGCGCTCAACGTCACTACCCACATTACCTAATTGTTGCATAAGAGAAAACGTAAACCAGCGACCCGCTGCATGCTCTTTATGTGCCATCATTTCTGCACCAATGCATGTACAATTTTTATAATTTCTTCTCGAATTTTAGGATCATGAACGTAGCGACTTCTATTTTCTTGTTTAGGCCGTACATTAATCATTGAATCAAACTCAATAAACTCGTCACCAACCTCTTGAGGGTACAAATTAATACCCCAAAGATCTTGTTGTTCAGATCCATTCTCTAATAAAAATTCTTCTTGATCAGAATGCATTTCTGCGTCAACCACCATAACTTTTCGTTTAATATCTACAACAGCCTTAACTAAATTATTAAACATTTTTTCTGACATTTCTTTTAATTCAGCGACAGCAATTTTATCAGTTATAAGTTGCATAAGTTCTCCACACGCACCGTATTATTAAATAGATGCGCATAATTATGCGCTTGCGCACCATGGTTTTCGAGTCCTAATTGAATTACTATATCAAGAAATTCAGTTGGCGTTATATCCAGTTCAGCCGCTTGGTGAAAAATACAAGTAGCTGGCGTTAACCCCGGTAACGTATTTACATCAATAATATACAGTTTTTTGGTTGCTTGATCGTAAAAGCAATCTAAACGCGCATATCCCTTACAACCGAGTGCGCTATACGCACGTTCAACCCTATTTTGCACAAATAATACATCTTCTGCCAGCAATTCCGCTGGAGTAATATTAAGACCAGCGCCGGGTAAAAATTTCTCCTCAATAGAAAGCACTCCTGCAGTAGCAACTGTTTGGGTAGGAACCAATGCTTTCACTCGCTCGTTACCAATGCAGCCGACGGTTAATTCGATACCTGGAGCTAATTGCTCAATAAGCACTTCTTGTTTTACTTGGAGGGTCTTTTCGATATGCTCAATAACTGCTGCTTCAGTGGTAGATTTGTAGACCATCACGCTGCAGCCATCATCATTTGGTTTAGAAATTAATGGATACCCAATTTCGTTAGCAATACGTTGCAAATAATTCACTCTGTTAGTTTCCCATTCATGTTTTTGAATGAGTATTGATGACAATGTATCAAATCCCTTTGATTGCAAGTATCTGGTAGTTTGATATTTTTGCATACACAACGCACTCGTAAAAATTCCTGATCCACTATACGGTATTTTAAGCATTTCTAAAACACCTTGTGTCGCTCCATTTTCTCCCTCACCGCCGTGTAATCCAATAAATACAAAGTCACAGAGCGCCGATAAATCATCTAATCGCACATACGTAGCGTCGTTATTCGCCACCGCCTCAGACAAGGATGCCTCGATATCCTTGGTACTATTTTTTACCAATAGGCGGGATGATACTTTATAGAGCTCTAAATTGGTATTTAAAAACAAGGGGATAACGTCATACTTTTCCGCAGATAATTTATACACAACATTTCTACCCGAGTCTAATGATGTTTCTTTTTCATTAGATCGTCCACCAAATATCACAGCTACTTTTAACTTATTAATCATATAATACCCTCTAAAAATCTATGTTATAATTATGCAATTCAGCCTTAATGAGCATGTCAATGAGTTGTGCATGATTAAGGCCAATTTCTGCAGCCTGACAAAAGAAAAAGCTCGATGGCGCCATACCGGTGATAGTATTAACATCAATAAAAACAATATCGTTGGTATCAGTTAAAAAACCATCAACACGGACCATCGTTTTTAATGATAACGTATCCATAATTTTTGCAGTAAGAGCTTGGATACGCTCTATAGCTTCGGTAGAAAAACGGGCAGGGGTAAATTTGGTTGCACGCCCCGGCATATACTTTTGGTCATAATCTAAGATAGCATATCCTTTTTCTAAAACAACTTCTGTCGGCGGTAAGGCAACATGCTCTCCCGTACCCATAATGATAGCGGTTGAAACAAACTCTTTACCCATAATTTTTTCTTCAATAATAATCGGTTGTGGTATATCAATACAATATGCTGCATACGTAATTGCCTCATATAGTTCAGTACTATTGTTTGCCACTGATACACCAAAACTGGACCCTTCTTTATGCGGTTTAACCACACAGGGGAATCCAATAGTTGCCGCAATTAATTGAGCAACGTCATCTGGTCTTGCAATTTCTTGGACAGTAATTTTTTTATGTTTTGGAACGCGAATACCCACCGCCGTTAAAAAATCATACATTAAAAATTTATCACGAGACAAGGCGCTGCCAAAAATTTTAGAACCTAAATACGGTATTTGTAACATTTCGAGCATTCCTTGCAGAACTCCGTCTTCTGCAAAGCGACCGTGCATTGCAATAAAAGCAAAATCTATACTGTTTTTTATGTCATCCCAATATATTCTTTGTGCTTCTGTTTCTAATCTATTTTCGAAATCTTCAATTTTACCACGATATAAGAACTTATAGGGTAAAATATACAATACACCATTAGTTTTTTGAAAAATAAGTACCGGATCAAAAATCGTTTTATCTATATGATCGTACACGGTACGTCCCGAATTAAAAGAAACTTCTTTTTCTATCGACATACCGCCCATAAAAATACCAACTTTGAGCTTATTCATGCATACACCATTATTATTGAAAATATTATTTATATTAACTATATAGAAACCATATTTTTTGACAAAAAACACCAAACCTTCGTGCTAAACTATGTTGGATTTACATCAAAAAATAAAAGGGGTTAACATGCTTGCCATACATATATACTTCAAAATGCAAATGCGAGGCATCTTTACCTTTTTTGCGCACATTGCCCGTATCGCCGACCTTACCAATAACATCACCCGCGGATACATGCTGGCCTTTATGCACGAGTACTTTTGCTAAATGCGCGTACCGTGTTTTAAATTTTTTATTATGGATAATTACGATCGTATTACCATATCCGCCGGCAAAGCCTGCTTCCGCGACCACCCCATCTCCGGCTGCTTCAACAGGAGTGCCCCTGACCGCCGCCATATCTATCCCCGTATGAAAGCCCCATACTCCTTTATATTTTCGTGGACCAAAGGGTGAGCTAACATAAAAACATTTCTTATCAATAGGCCATGCAAAGAGAGGTTCTTTTTTAAGATGTTCCCAGCGGTTTACTTGTTGATGAGCATCAAACGCACCTTTCTTGCGAATACTGCGCCGTATACGCCGACGTCTCTGGGGTGTATCTGGTACTGTAGGTTTTTCATGCGCGGCATATAATTGCGCTAAGGCAGTTTCCAAGCCATGATGCCGCGCAAAAGCAAGCGCTTCTTTTTTACTGTATTCGGCATCCCTATTGACTACCAAAAAAGCAGAAGTACGTGCGCTTATTAATTTTTTTTTTTCACCAAAAGCATCTTGCTCTTGGTCTGTTACATTTTGTTCTTCGTCATTGACTAAGCGTTTAAATGCAACAATATAATTAAGATAGTCTTGTTTGATTTGCACTAGTTCATCAACATGCGCATGAAAATAATAATATTCTCGGAACAACAGTCCCGTTATAATTGTCATACTTATAAAAAAGAATAGCGCCGCCACTTTCACCAGGCGAACTGTATCATATTTCACACCAGTCTCATTGTATCATAGGGTTTTTTAATAAAAAGACATAAAACAGTGTAGCAAGATCAAAAATTAGGGCAAGTTACCCAAAAAATGTGTCCGTGCGCGTATTTTGTTCTACAAACCATTCATAAACCCGCGTACAAAAAGCCTCTTCAGTCTCATATACTCGATATAAAAATGGCGGACCTACAATAATTGTTAATGGATGGCGCTGTATCAAAAAGGTATGGGGCGGAAGAATTTTTCCGGGATGCGCTAGAAAAACGGGAATAATGGGACGACCAGTAGTTTTAGCAATAACCACAAAACCTTTTAAAAAAGGATGTATAGTTCCATCAGTATATCGGCCACCTTCTGGAAATATAATAGTATGTCTTTTATAATTTTTAACTAATCGTATTGCTCTTAATAAACCTGCCGCTGCACTACTTGCATCTGATGTGTCTAAGGGAACCCCCAGTCGTCGCAAAAAAAATCCCAGTAGTGGCTTTTGAGCATATACGGTTAACGAAAACCACATTTGTGGATATCCATCACAAAGCATGCCAACAAAGGGTACATCTAATATCGATTCGTGATTTGCAACAATAATAGCAGGATCATTAGCAGGCATATTTTCTTTACCAATAACCGTAATACGTATCAATAATATATGGGCTATTGTTTTGTAGAATAGATCTAACAAATAAAATAATGGCTTACTGGATAATCGCCAAGACTCAGGCAGTAACATTAAAAATAATATAGGTATTAATATAAGGGGTAAAAATATAAGCGCTAACAGATACGTACACAGTGTTAACACCGCATCTTTAAAACTCTGCATAATACACCCTAAATTCTTCAAATAAGGACTTATAATATAGCAGTGATGTCATTACTACTATGCAAGGCAATAAACCCAACAAAGTTATGGGCATACTCACATACATGCTCATTAATGCGTACACCAAAGCTACGGGAACCAGCTTTACTAATTTAGTATATAGGCGCGCAATACCGACAATTGCATACAATAATCTCTGTATCCGTAAATCCGAATCTAATACATATAAATTACTAGATATAAGTATCGGCACTAGAAAACCATGAGCTATCCAATTATAATAACCATAATGCATTACTAACCAGTTAAAGGGTAATAGTATAACGGCATATCGCAACATCAAAAGCAGATATTGCATATTTTTGAGCTCTATACTCGGCCGTGTTACTATGCACCACAAAAACAATGTATATGCGTAAGTCGCGTCATAATAGCCCATCATATAGAGTAGTGCACTCATACCAAACAGAGCTACCCCACAGGCAGCTGCGCGATACGCTCTTTTAAGATTTAAAATAAAAAGTAACAAAAATTGTTTTAGATCCGTCATTGTCCACCCCTTGCTACTCACCATACTCAAATAATAAGGGGCAACACAAGAATATTATTACGCAAGTTCTAAGTCATTATACCGCATACTATCCAGAGCATTATGATACGGATAATAAAAAATAATATTTATGACGTCACTACAATTAACTTGTTGAGGGCCAATATAACAGGCAATATGTTTGGGTGGATGTGCCCTAAAAATAAATTTACGCGTTGACATATTCAAACTGGTGCCCAAGGTATAGCTTGGTTTTGTTGGTTTTTCATAGTTAACCAGCGTAACAAGTCGGCCTGTTCTCCCGGTAGCAGAAATGAGTGTTTTATTAGAAATATCAATCCACCCTAAATTTCTACCATCATTTGCCACTTGTATAACATTGTACCCATGAGGTCCAGGAACATACAGTCCTTCTCGAGGCGCAGGATATTCCTTACTATACAGATAGGGTATACCTGTCAGTAAGAGCAACAATATAATAAATCTTTGACACATGATTATAATCTCCTTACTCTTCTATTCTATAAAGAGACTACTAAAAAAGCTCTTTTTTCAGCAAGAGTTTAATTTATTTGACTTTTTGAAAATATTAAGCATATCCTAATACTAAGGAACTACTCTTCGGCATACGCTTCCCTTTGGCTTGGGTAGATAGCTGAAGAAAAAATAAAAAAATAAAGATATACTATGAAAAAGCTCCTCATTGTCGAATCGCCGGCAAAAATAAAAACCATTTCTAAATTTTTAGGCAAAGATTTTAAGATTATGTCCACGGTCGGACATATTATGGATCTCCCTGCTAAAAAATTAGGGGTCACTATCGATGATGATGCCATCACTATAGAGTATGTTATTATGGATAAAAAAGAATCTGTTGTTGCAGATATCTGTAAAGCCGCACGCGACGCCGAAATATATTTGGCACCTGATCCTGATAGGGAAGGAGAAATTATTGCATGGAATATTGGCAATGAGATAGCAAAGGTAGTCAAAGATACCAGTAAAATTCATAGAATAACATTTAACGAAATTACAAAGACAGCAATCGAAGAAGCGTTAAAACACCCTTCGGTTGTTGATCTTAACAAAGTAGCCGCACAACAAGCGCGACGAGTGCTCGATAGATGGGTAGGGTATGAAGTATCTCCCGTGCTGTGGCAAAAAATGACCAAAGGCCTATCAGCAGGGCGTGTACAATCTGTTGTACTTCGTATGATTTGTGACCGCGAAGAAGCAATTCGCAATTTTAAACCAGAAGAATATTGGTCGATCGATGGTATTTTTACCTTTGGTAAAAGTACTATAACAGCACCGCTTGTGCATATTAATGGTAAAAAATTTGAGCTCGGCACTAAAGAAGCAACTGATGAGCTTATTAAAAAATTAAAAGCGGCAAGTTATACCGTTGAATCGATTAAAGACTCCAAAAAAGCACGCAATGCTTCCGCTCCTTTTATGACCAGCACATTACAGCAAAGTTCTTATAATCAACTGGGTTTTTCCGTACAACGCACAATGCAAGTTGCACAAAAATTATATGAGGGCATCCCTCTCCAAGATCCTTCAACACCCGTAGCATTAATAACGTATATGCGTACCGACTCTTTGCGCATTGCAGATACAGCTATTAGCGCAGCACGTACTTTTATTGGCAAAGAGTATGGTAAAGATTATTTACCCACAAAAAGTTTAGTATATACCAAAAAAGGCGGGGCAGCACAGGATGCTCACGAAGCAATACGTCCGATTGACGTAACCTTAACACCCGAAAAAATAGCGCCCTTTGTAGATTCAGATAGTTTAAAATTATATACCCTTATTTGGAAACGCTTTGTTGCATGCCAAATGGTTGCTGCACAATATGCGCAACGTACCGTAACTATTCAAGGCGATATTTATACCTTTAAAGTTACCGGCTCCACTTTACTCTTTGATGGTTTCTTAAAAGTGTACAACGCGGAAGAAGACGAGCAAGAAGAAAAAGAAGCAAAAATACCTGCAGGACTCGAAGAAAAAATGGCCCTCGGTGTTAAAAAATTTGAAGGAGAACAACATTTTACTCAAGCTCCACCCCGATACACTGAAGCTTCGCTTATTAAAGAAATGCAAAAAGAAGGCATCGGGCGCCCCAGTACTTATGCCACCATTATGCGCACCATCCAGGCACGCGAGTATACCACACTTGATACTAAAAAACGCTTTATACCTACTGAACTTGGTATGGCCGTAACAAAATTACTCACTGAGCATCTTCCTAAAATTATGAATCTTAAATTCACTGCAGTTATGGAAGAAGATCTTGATAAGATTGCGCATGGCGAACTCGAACGTGATGCGTTATTGCGTGAATTTTATAAAGCATTTAGTAAAGATTTAGACGCATTTAGAGGGGAAAAAACAAAACGGGAATCTGAACCAACTGATATCGATTGCCCTGAATGCAAACAAAGTAAATTAGGTATTCGCTTTGGTAAAGCTGGCGCATTCTTAGGATGTTTACGCTTCCCTGATTGTAACTTTACGAGCAATTTTGAGCGGAGCGAAGATGGGACAATTAAGCTCGTGGCAGCGGCAAAACCGCAATTACTTGAAGAAAAATGCCCTAACTGTGGTAAACCTTTACGCCAAATGGTTGGTCGCTTTGGGCCATTTATCTCATGTTCTGGATACCCAGAATGTAAATATATTCACCAGAAAAAAGCGAAGTTCCCTTGCCCATCTGATGGTGGTGACGTTATTGAACGCTCATGGAAAGGCAAAAAATTCTGGGGCTGCAAAAACTATCCAAAATGTAAGTTCTCTATTTCTGGAGAAATAGAAGAAACTACATGCCCACACTGTAAAAAAAGTCCCTATCTCTTGAAAAAACAGGATAAAACAGGCACAACAACACTGGTCTGCCCTGATAAAGAATGCGGATATACTACAACTCAAGAAAATCCATAAAATAGCGGGTCAGATTTAAGCAATCTGACCCGCTTAGATTTTTGATTCTTTTTATTGATTTTTTACCACGCGTAAGCGGTCCTTTTTATAATTACCTTGCACCAGTTTACCCTGCCACTTAGCAACTAGGTTACCCGAGTTCTGTACCTTAAAGAGCACATCTTCTTGTGAACATTTTTGTAACGCTTCTTTATGATTAAGCGCATGGAATGATGTTCGTATTTTTTCTGCCAATTCTGCTTGCTTATCTGCGGGAATATAGCGCACGGGGCCATGCTTATCGTAAGAGACTTGCGGCTGGAGAGCATCTACAGCACAAGCACCTATACAAACATAGGTAAAACTAGGGCCAAACCTTTTTGTGAATTCGACTATGGTATCAAGCACACCGCATTGCCCCTGTACCCCATGAAATACCAAGGCCATCAGTATAAAAGCCCCTCTTTTTAATCTATTTTCCATACGCCGCTCTCTAGTAATAAACCTCTTTTTTAATACAATTCCTATATAAAATATTATCAAACTGAAATTTAAATTGCAATATTATTGAATTATTAGTCTTTTTTATTATTTTATAAATGATACAAAATTGAAAAATTCAGAGAAAACTAGTTTTTTTAAGTAAAAAAGGATCCCTTTGTAGGGATCCCTGAATCTTTAAATCAAATTACTTCAATGCTATTTTTTGCAATCTTCGGTGTCACCGCAACATTTTTCATCTTCTTCATCGCACTCATCTGTATCAGTACAACACTCACCTTCACCATCATTGCAGCAATCTTCAGAGGCACAGCCTTCGCATTCATCATCTTCACACTCTTCAGTATGAGTCATTCCCTCTACTGATTGTAAAAGCTCATTATATTGCTCCACTAAAGCGAGTAATTCTTTAAAATCTTCTGCATCAACAACTACTTTTTTCTTACCATCTTTACCAACTATAAATTCGATTGGTAAACCCATATTTTCTAATTCCATGACATCCCTTATTGTAAAAATAAAAATATATAAATATCTAGTATTATGATATCCTAATACAAATACTATTAATATAAAAAAGAAAAAAATTATTGATGAAAATCTCTCAATTATCAGCATCTCTGTTAGAAAAATCCATTTTTTCTGATGTATCCTTAACTATAAACCCAGGCGAGTTACATATAATTCAAGGAAAGAATGGCTCGGGAAAAAGCTCGCTTGCGATGACCCTTATGGGGCACCCCGCGTATACCATAACCCAGGGCACGGTCACCATTGATGGTGACGACATTACCTATCTTTCTCCTGATAAGCGGGCACATAAAGGGCTTTATTTAGCTATGCAATATCCACCAGTGCTGTCTGGCATTTCGGTACTTACTTTTTTACATGAAGCTTCTCGCGCTCTTTCTTTAAACTTCGGTACTCTTGTGGAGTTTTCTCATCTCGTTAAAGAAGCGCTTGAAGTCGTAGGTCTTGATGCGTCATTTATGCAACGCGCAGTACATGATGGATTTTCAGGGGGTGAAAAAAAGCGTCTTGAACTTGCACAAATTCTCGTATTAAAACCGAGAATCATTATTCTTGATGAAATCGATTCAGGATTAGATTCCAGCGGCATCACGTGTGTTCAAGCCATACTTGCACGCATACGCACCGAGCAGCCCCAAATACGCATACTCTGCATTACCCATAACCTAACACTTGCGCAAGCTCTTGAACCTGATTTTGTGCATACTATGCAAGACGGGAAGTTAGGGTGACTTACTTCAAGCTTAATAAAGGGCTTAATCGCTCTATAGTCACTCAAATTTCTGAACAAAAAAATGAGCCGGGCTGGATGACTGATTATCGTTTGAATGCCCTAGAAATCTTTGAACAAAAGCCAATGCCCCTCTGGGGAGCAGATCTTTCGCATCTGAACCCCTATGATATTCACTATTATGTTAAGGCGACTGAAAAACAGCACAAATCGTGGGATACTGTACCTGATGAGATCAAAAATACTTTTACAAAATTGGGTATCCCGCAAGCAGAACAAAAATTTTTAGCGGGGGTGGGCGCACAATTCGAGTCAGAAGTTATTTATAAAAGTTTAAAAAAAGAATGGTCAGATTTGGGCGTTATTTTTTGTGATACCAATAACGGCTTACGTGAGCACCCAGAATTATTTAAAAAATATTTTGGCACTATAATTCCTGCGCATGATAATAAATTTGCTGCGTTAAATTCAGCAGTCTGGTCCGGTGGCAGCTTTGTCTATATTCCAGCAGGCATCGAAGTTACCATGCCACTCCAAGCATATTTTAGAATTAATGAACCCAAAATGGGGCAATTTGAACGTACGTTAATTATTGCAGAGCCAGGATCTAAAGTGCATTATGTGGAAGGCTGCAGTGCGCCCGTATATTCGAGTAACTCGTTGCATAGTGCAGTCGTTGAAATTATTGCGCACGAAGAATCCCAAGTACAATACACTACTATCCAAAACTGGGCAACCAACGTATATAACCTGGTAACAAAACGAGCTGTCGCGCATAAAGATGCGCGTGTTTCGTGGGTTGATGGCAATTTTGGCAGCGCAGTTACCATGAAGTACCCTGCTATTATTTTAAAAGAAACGGGTGCTGAAGGAAAAGTGCTTTCAATCGCTGTTGCCGGAAAAGACCAACACCAAGACTCTGGTGCAAAAATAATTCATTGCGCACCGCACACCAGTTCTACGGTGATTGCAAAATCTATTAGCAAAGATGGCGGCAGGTCAAGCTATCGCGGATTATTAAAAGTTTTACAAGGCGGCCATCATAGCCGTGCACACGTACAATGCGATGCATTATTATTAGACAAGTCATCACGTACTGACACGTATCCGACTGTTGACGTACGCGAAACAAATGTATCCATAGGACACGAAGCCTCAGTCAGTAAAATTAGCGATGAGCAGTTATTTTATGCCATGAGCCGTGGTCTTAATAAGCAAGCTGCACAAGGTGCAATTATTTCGGGATTTATCGAACCCTTTGTATCACTACTGCCAATGGAGTACGCCGTTGAAATAAACCGACTTATTCAACATGAAATGGAAGGTTCTATCGGATGATTATCACTCAATTGCCTAATACACCAAACTACATTTTTACGTGCACACAAGATACTTCTTTTTTTATACACGAAGTACCAAAAGAGCTCAGCAACATAATTATCCTCGTTACAGAAAATAATACCTGTACGTTTGTTATGGCAACTAAACAATCCACAACAATAACATTGAATGTAACACTTGCTGAACGCAACAGTCACTTTAAGGGATTATTTTGTTTTATGCTCTCAGATAATACTCAGGTGACTTTAAATACCCAGCAAACACATTCAGCACCAGAAACGACCAGTAATTTGTTAGTAAAATCGATTGTCTATGATTCAGCAAAGAGTATTTACAATGGCATTATAACAATTATAGAAGATGCACTACAGGCTGACGCTGCACAAAATTCATATGCTCTTTTATTATCGCCTGATGCCCAAGCATATGCCAATCCATCGCTTGAAGTATTAAATCATGAAGTGCAATGCAGTCATGGAGCAGCAGTAGCATCTCTTGATCTTGAACATCTTTTTTATATACAATCAAGAGGCCTTGGCAAGGAACGAGCAGAGCACCTGATTATTCAAAGCTTTTTTGTGGACATCGTAGATTATCCACAATTGTGTGCTGATTTTTTAGGCAATGCGCAGACCTAGCTTACAACAATTCTAAGGTATACAGATCTTCAACATCACTGCCTGTATCTTCTACGTCATCCTTAGCGGCTGCGGCAGCAGCCTG
>Ga0182738_1005215_pt1 | contig 14000 bp, 10 predicted proteins | sample eDN5th30CBELigMG_FD_128876 | JGI IMG/M metagenome (GOLD analysis project Ga0182738, IMG submission 128876) | Enriched Miracle-Growth compost microbial communities from Emeryville, California, USA - eDNA 5th pass 30_C BE-Lig MG (version 2)... ...
CATTGGCGGCGCGGGCGGCCTCGGCGGCTTGGCGGGCGGCGGTTGCCGCCTTCTGCGCCTCGCGGGCGGCGGCGCGGCTTTCTTCCTCCGCCGTTTCCGCTTCCCGCAGCCGGGCGCGGGCCGCTTCGAAGACGGCTTCCGCCTTTTCCAGTAATTTCTGGGCCTGCGCGCGCTCGCGGGCCAGGTCGGCCAGGCGGTTCTTCTGCTCCAGCCGCGCGGCGGCGGCTGTCGGGGCGCCGTGGCGGGCGGTGAAGCCGTCCCAGCGCCACAGGCTGCCGAGCTTGCTCACCAGCCGCTGGCCTGGGGCCAAGTGAGGCTGCAGGGCGGCGCCGGCCTCTTCCTCCTCCACCACGCCCACCTGGGAGAGGCGGCGGGCCAGGGCTTCGGGCGCCTTCACCCGGTCGGCCAGGGCGGTCACGCCTTGGGGCAGGGCGGGGGTGGCGGCCAACGGCGGCAGGGCCTGCCAGTATATGGCGGGGTGCGCCGCCGCGTCAGCCAGCGGCACGTCCAGGTCATCGCCAAGTGCTGCGCCCAGGGCCGCCTCAAAGCCCGGGCGCACGGTGACGGATTCGAGAATGGCGGGGAGGGACGTATCGGCTCCGCCGGCCAGCAGGCGGGAGAGTGTGGCTTCCTCGGTTTCCAGGCGGGCCAGGGCGGCCCTGGTCACGTCGTAAGCCTCGCGCAGTTCCTCCACCCGGGCTTGGGCGCCGGTGCGCGCTTCCGCCGCCGCTTCCAGCCGGGCCTCGGCCGCCAGCACGGCGGCCTCCGCCGCTTCGATGCGGGCTTCGGCCTCGCGCTCCGCCGCATCGTCCGGTGCGTCGGCGCGGGCTTGGTCCAGTTGCCGGCCGGTTTCCTCCACGCGGGTTTTCAGGCGTTCCTCGCGGGCCTTGGCGTCGGCCACGCGGCGGCGCTGGGCCTCGGCTTCGGCCCGCAGGCGGGCCAGTTCGGCGGTGACGGCCTGCAAGGCATCGTCCGCCGCCTGCGAGCCATCCCGCGCCCGGACAACCTCCGCCTGGGCGGCTGCCAGCTTCCCGCCATCGGCCTGGCCTTCGGCATCCAAGGCCGCCATGTCGGCGGCCAGGCGCTGCAACTGCTCCTCGGCTTCCGTTGACAATGTCTGCTCGCGCTCCAGGTCGCGCACCACTTCGTTGAACTGCTGCTCCAGACGGGCCTGCTGGCCGGCCACGCGCCCGGCTTCCGCTTCCAGCGCCTCGATGGCGGTGGTCATGCGGTGCAGCCGGGCGGCGGCTTCGGCCTCGCGCTGGCGCATGTCGGGCAGGGCGGCGCTGGCCTCCGTCTGCTTGTAGGTGGCGATGGCGGCTTCGCGGGTCAGCGCAGCCACCTGGCTTTCCATCTCGGAAAGGTCGGCTTGCGCCTTTTCCAACTGCTCGCTGGCCATGGACCAGCGCAGATAGAGAAGGATGGCCTCATGGCTGCGGATCTCGGCGCTGATCTTCTGATAGCGCAGCGCGTGGCGCGCCTGGCGCTTGAGGCTGGAAAGCTGGGTTTCGATCTGGCCCATCACGTCGGCCAGGCGCAGCAGGTTCTCCTCCGCCGCTTTCAGGCGCAGCTCCGCCTCGTGCCGCCGTGCGTGCAAACCACTGATGCCGGCCGCCGATTCCAGGATGCTGCGGCGGTCCTTCGGCTTGGCGTTGATGAGCTGGCCGACGCGCCCCTGGCTGACGATGGAGGGGGAATGCGAGCCGGTGGCGGCATCGGCGAACAATATCTGCACGTCCCGGGCCCGCGCCTCACGCCCGTTGATGCGGTAGGCCGAGCCGGATTCCCGCTCGATGCGGCGGGAAATCTCCAGCTCGTCGGCATCGTTGAAGGCGGCGGGGGCGCGGCGGGCGGCATTGTCCACCAGCAGCGTGACCTCGGCGATGTTGCGGGCCGAGCGGCCGCGCGAGCCAGCGAAGATCACATCGTCCATGCCGCCGCCGCGCATGGCCTTGGCGGAATTCTCGCCCATCACCCAGCGCAGGGCCTCGACGAGGTTGGACTTGCCGCAGCCGTTGGGCCCCACGATCCCCGTCAACCCTTCCTGGAGGTAAAGCTCCACCGGGTCGACGAAGGACTTGAAGCCCGACAGTCTGAGGCGCGTGAATTTCAAGGCGTCATCACTCCTTGGTCACACCCGCCTTTTTCAGCTCGGCGTCGATGAGGCCTTCATAATGGCTCAGCTCGCGGGTGCCGCTGAACTGCGTGTCGCCGATGATGAAGGTGGGCGTGGAAGCCACGTTCAGCGCCGCGTTGGCGTCCTGCATCATCTTCACGATACCCTGCTGGATCTCTTTGTTCTCCAGGCAGGCGTCGATCTCCGACGAGCTCATGCCGGTGAAGCGGGCGATGCGCTTCATGTCATCGAGCGGCGTCTCGGTGAGCCATTGGGCCTGCTGGCGGAAGAAGGCGTCGATATAGGCGAAATATTTGTCCGGCCCGGCGCAGCGGGCGATCTGGGCGGCGCGCAGCGCCAGCCCGTCCAGCGGGTAATCGCGGAAAATGAGCTTCACCAGCCCCTTGTCGATATATTCCGTCTTCAGGTCCGGCAGGCGGTTCACGTCGAAATCCGCGCAGTGCGGGCAGGTGAGGGAGGCGAACTCGATGATGGTGACCGGGGCGTTCGGATCGCCCAGCACCATCTCCGTCATGCCCTCGGGCAGGGCCGGCAGAGTATCGGCGGGGTCGGATACCGCGCCTGACGCCGTGGGAGCAGCGGCCGTGCTGTCCGCCTCGGTGGCGGAGGTTTCGGCCATGGAGACGATGTCATCCCCGCCCTTGTTGTTGAAATAGATGTAGCCGCCGATCGCAACCACCACAACGACGGCTGCAATGATTACTATATTTTGGTTTTTCCCGGCCATTTCAGTCCGTCCCCTACTAGATGTTGATGGAGTATAGAATGGTCTCGCTCAGACTCTCAATAGCGGAATCCAGGTTATCCACCGCTTTTTTGCCGCTTCCCGGCCTCACCGCTTGATGACGCCCGCATCGATGAGGGCGGTGTCGATCAGCGCCTCGAACTGCTGCAGCGGGCGTGCGCCGGAGACCACGATGCCGTCGATCAGGAAGGTGGGGGTGGAATGGAAGTCCAGCGCCTCGCTCCCGGATTGCATCCCGGCGACGATCTTCTTGCTCAGGTCCTCGTCGGCCAGGCAGGTGTCGATGGCGTCTTCGTTCATGCCGGCGGTGCGGGCCACCGTTTTCAGCCCCTCCTCGGGATCGCCCCGGAGCCAGGTCGGCTGCGCGCGGAAATAAGCGTCCACCAGCCCGAAATATCTGTCCGGCCCGGCGCAGCGGGCAAGCATCGCGGCGCGCAGCGCGTAGCCGTCCAGCGGATAATCGCGGAAAACCAGGCGGAGCTGGCCGGTGTCGATATATTTCTCCTTGAGGGCCGGCAGGCGGTTGAGGGCGAAATCGGCGCAATGCGGGCAGGTGAGGGAGGCATATTCGACCATGGTCACCGGTGCGTCGGGCGCGCCGAGCGCCATCTCCACCAGCCCGTCGGGCAGGGGCGGCGCGGCCTTCTTCCCCTGGGCGGCGGCGGGCAGCGCGCCCGTCATGACGGCTGTCAGCAGGATGATCGCCGCCATGCTTATCCGGCTCTTTATTCCGGCCATCATTCTTTCATCCCCTGTTACCTGTTCCTCTTCCCTCGCCCAGCACATGGCCGCCCAGGCGGGCCAGCGCGTCGGCCAGGGCGGGCGCCGTTTCTGGCGCTATTTCCTTCTGCGCTTCGGCCAGGGCCTCTGCACTCGGCTCGGGGCGGGGCCGCCGCGCCGGACCCAGGGCGGAGAAGGGCACCTGCCGGAAGCTGAGGCGCGTCACCGCATTGTAGCCGAAATAGCCGTTGATGCGCTCGAGGATGACCGGCTGCAGATGCTGCATCTCCAGGGCGAAGGCGCCGTTGACGGTGATCTGCAATATGCCGCCATCGGCGTTGAATCTGAGCCGCTCGGGCAGCGAATGGTCCGCCAGCATGGGACCGACAATGGTGCTCCAGCGGGTGATGATATCGGCTTGCGAGAATCCCTGGCGGCGGAAGGCGGGGGACACCAGCTTTTTCAGCAAGCTGGCGGCGGGCCGCATGCCGCCTTTGCGATTCTCTCCTTTGCGATTCTCCGGCATGGCCTATTCTTAGCCCGGTATGGATACGCTCACAACTCCCCGAACATTCCCCCGGGCATCGGACATCCCCGCGGCACTGCTGGCCTGGTACGACCGGCACCGCCGCCGCCTGCCCTGCCGGGCCGAACCGGGCGAGGTGCCCGATCCCTATCATGTGTGGCTGAGCGAGGTGATGCTGCAGCAGACCACGGTGCCCGCCGTCATCCCCTATTTCCGCAAGTTCACCGAACGGTGGCCGGATGTGCAAGCGCTGGCCGCCGCGCCGCTGGATGAGGTTCTGGCCGCCTGGGCCGGGCTCGGCTACTACGCTCGGGCGCGCAACCTGCACAGATGCGCCGGGGAGGTGGCGGCCATGGGCCGGTTCCCCGAGGACGAGGCGGAGCTGAAGGCGCTGCCCGGCATTGGCGACTACATGGCGGCGGCCATCGCCGCCATCGCCTTCGGCCAGCCGGCCAATGTGGTGGACGGCAATGTGGAGCGCGTGGTGGCGCGGCTCTGCGCCATCGAGAAGCCGTTGCCGGGAGCGAAGGCGGACATCCGCGTGCGGGCGGCGGAGCTGGCGCCCAAGAACCGGCCCGGCGATTACGCTCAGGCGCTGATGGATCTGGGCTCGGCCGTTTGCACGCCGCGATCGCCAAAATGCCTGCTCTGCCCTCTCTCGGGCATGTGCCGGGCGCACGCGCTGGGCATTGCCGGGAGCCTGCCGCAAAAGGAGAAGAAGAAGCCCAGGCCGACGCGCCATGCGGTGGCCTTCTGGCTGCAATCGCGGGATGGGCGCCATGTGCTGATGCGCCGCCGCGCGGAGACGGGATTGCTCGGCGGCATGCTGGAACTGCCCTCCACCCCCTGGAGGGAGAGCGGGCCATGGAGCGACGACGCGGCGCGCGCCCATCTGCCGGAAGGTGCCGCACGCCTCAACTGGCGCAAAGCAGCGGGGCAGGCCACGCACACCTTCACGCATTTCCACCTGATCGCTGACGTATGGTGCGCCGAAACGGATGCCGATCTCCCGGCGCTCGGCATCGCCCAGCCCATCGAGGCGCTGGGCGATGCGGCCATACCCACCGTCATCGCCAAAATGATCCGGCTGGCGCGGCAGGGTTGACCGATACTCCAGGCGGCTCAGTGCAGCCCGGCCCTCACCTGCTGGCGCAGCATGTCGATGGGTATGAGGGTGCCCTTGGCTTCGAAGTGCCAGAAGGTCCACCCGTTGCAGGCCGGGGCGCCCTGGACGCGGGCACCCACCTGGTGGATGGAGCCGGCACCCTCGGTATAGACCAGCGTGCCGTCGGCCCGCACCTTGGCGCGATGGCGGCGGTTGGGGCCGAAGAGGACGGTGCCGGGCTTGAGCAACCCCGCCTCCACGATGGTGCCGAAGGGCACGCGCGGCTGCTCGCGCTTGGCCGGTGTGGTGGAGACGGCCTCGATATCCAGCGGCTCCACGGCGGTGATGCGCTTGCTCGCCACCTCGACATACCGGCGTTCGCGCTCGATGCCGATGAAATGGCGGTGCAGGCTCTTGGCCACGGCGCCGGTGGTGCCGCTGCCGAAGAATGGGTCGAGGATCACATCACCCGGCTTCGAGGTCGAGAGGATCACCCGGTGCAGCAACGCTTCCGGCTTCTGGGTGGCGTGGGCCTTTTCGCCGTTCTCCTTCAGCCGTTCGCGGCCGGAGCAGATGGGCAGCAGCCAGTCGGAGCGCATCTGCAGGTCGTCGTTCATGGCCTTCATGGCTTCGTAGTTGAAGGTGTATTTCTTCTGTTCGCCGGATTTCGAGCACCAGATGAGCGTCTCATGCGCATTGGTGAAGCGCTTGCCGCGGAAATTCGGCATGGGGTTGGACTTGCGCCACACCACGTCGTTGAGGATCCAGAAGCCTTCATCCTGTAACGCCGCGCCGACCCGGAAGATATTGTGATAGCTGCCGATCACCCACAGAGCCCCGTCGTCCTTCAAGACGCGGCGGGCAGCCTTCAGCCACAGGTGGGTGAAGCGGTCGTAAGCCTGGAAGCTCTCGAACTGGTCCCAGGCGTCGGTGACGGCATCCACCTTGCTGTTGTTGGGGCGGTGCAATTCGCCGCGAAGCTGCAGATTGTAGGGCGGGTCCGCGAAGATGAGGTCCACCGATTTCTCCGGCATGGCATTCATCACTTCGATACAGTCGCCCAGGATAATCTCGTCGCGGTAATCCCTTACCGGCTTTTTTTCAGTCTGCGGCGCCATGGCGCGTCCTCCGCGAAAGGCAGTCTCGTTGGTCTCGATTTGAGGCCATGCTGATTCAAGAGCGATTCGCGGTCAAGAAAAATGTATTGGAATCATGGAATTGATATGGAGTCTTGAGTCTTGGACTCAATCCAAAAAGAGAACATACTGAGTCCATTGCAGGACGGGCGCGCAGGATGTTGCGATCTCTTAACAACGGCACGCAAGATGTTGTTCAGCGTCTGGGGCGCAGCGGGTGATGCGGGTGCCGCAGCACGCGCAGGCGGCGGCGGGCGATATAGACGTAAAGCCGCGTCGTGCGCCGCTGATGGATCACCACCTCATGGAGAATGGGACGGATGCCGCCGATGCCGCCGCCGGACTGCGCCGCCAGCTGCTGCAGCCGTTTGGCGATGCTGAACCACAGGGGGCTGATCACCAGGCTCAGGGCGATGACGGCGATGAGAAGCCGGTTGGCTTCCTGATCCACGATGCCATTGGCGGTGCCCGTCGCCACCAGCAGGAACGAGAATTCACCGATCTGGCCGATGACCACGCCGATGAAGAAGGCGCGCGGCCAGGGCTGGCCGAGCAGGCGCAATATGCCCACGTCCACCACCGTCTTCACCACGGTGACGAGCAGGAGCAGCACGATGACATGCAGGAGATTGTCCCAGATGAATTGCAGGTCGATGAGCAGGCCGATGGAGAGGAAGAACGCGGCGATGAAGAGGCTCTGCACCGGCAGGGCGGCTTTCAGCATGGTCGAGCCGTGCTTCGTGTTGCCGAAGAACATGCCCGCCAGGAAGGCGCCGTAAGCCGGGGAAAGGCCGGCCAGGCCGGCCAGTGCTGCGATGGCGAAGCAGCCGGCCACGGCGGCCAGCACGGCGATGTCGGTATTGCCGTCCAGCCGGCGCAGCAGGGGCACGTCGAGCGGGTCATCCCGGTTGGAGAGGTAGCGGATGAGGACGGCCAGGACACCCACCGCCAGCAGGAGCTTGAAAAGGGTGGAGATGCTGTAGCCGCCGCCCGCCAGGCCGCCGACGATGAGCAGCATGGGGATGACGGCCAGGTCCTGGGCGATGAGCACGCCCACCGTGATGCGCCCGGCGTCGCTGTTGAGCTCGCCCGTGTCCTCCAGCATCTTGATGGCGACGGCGGTGGAGGAGAGGGCGAAGGAAAAGCCGATGAGGATGGCCAGCCCCATGCTCCAGCCGAGCAGATGGCTGAGGAGCAGCATGATGGCGACACTGCTCAGCGCCTGCAGCAGCATGGTGAGGACGGCGACCTGGTAAACCCGGCGGAAGGCGCGCAGGTCCAGCTCCAGGCCGATGACGAAGAGGAGCAGGAGAACGCCCAGTTCGGCGATCAGCGACACCTGCTCCCGGTCGTCCACCAGGCCCAGCACCGAAGGGCCGAGGATGATGCCGGCCACGATATAGCCCACGACCACCGGCTGCCGCAGCCGGATGAGCAGCAGCCCGCAGCCCAGCGCTGCCACGACGACGAGCGCCAGCGTCGTCAGGTCGAATGAACTCTCCAAGACGATGCCCCGATAGTTTCAGGGAAGATAGTAACGCATCGCGCCCGGCGGAAAAACGGCTTTGGTTATGGAGATGAAGTCCCTTCACCGTCATGCCGCCGGCGAGCGGGCCTAACGTATCCACCCGCGGAGAAGACCAACTATGCTCCCCTCCCATCGAGGAACCATTGCTGAATACCTGCCCCGCCCCGGCCTCGACCTCTCCACTCGTTCGTCACCCCCGCCTCCGAGCGGGGGGCCAGCGCGCCCAAGGGGCGCGCGTGCGGCAAGGCCGCACTGGATGCCCGCTCGGGGGCGGGGAGGGTGTCAGTTCCAAGTGGCGAACCGGCAGGGAGGGTCAGAAGAGGGACAATTGGCCGGATTGGACTTGCGGCTTGCGGAAATGCTCCGTCGTCAGCTCGGGCGCCGGGGCGTCGAGGCCGAAGCGGCGGACGGCGAGCTGGAAGCGTTTGCGGATCAGCTCGGCATAGGGGCCGGTGCCGCGCTGGCGCTGATGGAAGTCGCTGTCATAGGCCTTGCCGCCCCGGCTTTCGCGGATGAGGTTCATGACATGCCGGGCGCGGCCGGGGGCGTTTTCCTCCAGCCATTCCACGGCCATGTCGGCGATCTCCAGCGGCAGGCGGGCCAGCACGTAGCCGGCGCGGCTGGCTCCGGCGCCGGCGGCGGCCTTCAGAATGTCCTCGATCTCATGGTCGTTGAGGGCGGGGAAGACCGGCGCCACCAGCACGGAGGTGGGCACGCCCACCGCGCTCAGGCGGTGCAGCGTGTCGAGCCGCCGGGTGGGCGTGGCGGCGCGCGGCTCCATGCGGCGGGCCAGCTTGCGGTCCAGCGTGGTGATGGACAGCGCCACCCGGACCAGGTTGAGCCGTGCCATCTCGGTGAGGATGTCCAGATCGCGCACGATCATCTGCGACTTGGTGATGATGGCGACGGGATTGCGCGCCTCCAGCAGCACTTCCAGGATGCCGCGGGTGATCCCCAGCTCCTTCTCCACCGGCTGGTAAGGGTCGGTATTGCCGGAAAGGGCGATGACCGATGGCTTGTAGGACGCTTTCGACAGCTCGGCCCGCAGCAGCGCCGGCGCATCATGCTTGGCGAAGATGGTGCTCTCGAAATCCAGCCCCGGCGAGAGGCCGAGCCAGGCGTGGCTGGGCCGGGCGTAGCAGTAGAAGCAGCCATGCTCGCACCCGCGATAGGGATTGATGGACTGGTCGAAGCTGATGTCAGGCGATTTGTTGCGGGCGATCACCGTGCGGCTGGTGTCGGCCAACACCCTGGTGCGGAGTGGCGGGGCCTCTTCGTCCTGGCGGCCCCAGCCGTCGTCGAAGGCGCGGTACTGGAGGCGCTCGAACCGGCCGCTGCGGTTGCTGACGGCCCCCCGCCCGCGCCGTGCGGCGGCGGGAACGAAGGCGCCATCTTCAGGCCGAGATGTGGGTTCGGGGGTCATCATGCCTTGAAGCATGACTCAAGGATTAGAACAAATCAAGAACAAAATAGAGCTTATGGTGAGGGAAGCGGTGTGACGGCCTCCAGGGTGCGTCAAACGCCCTTCAGATGTTCTTGGAAGCGGGGCATGAGTTCCACCAGGTTGCAGGGGCGGAAACGGCTGTCGAGCTGGAATTTCAGGATCTTGTCCCAGCCGTCCTTCACGGCGCCGGGCGAGCCGGGCAGGGCGAAGAGGAGGGTGCCGCCGGCCAGCCCGCCGGTGGTGCGGGACTGGATGGTGGAGGTGCCGATGAGCTCGTAGGAGAGCATGCGGAACAGTTCGCCGAAGCCGGGGATGGCCTTGTCGTAGAGGGCCTCGAAGGCTTCCGGCGTGACGTCGCGGCCGGTGAGGCCGGTGCCGCCCGTGGAGATGACCACCTCCACGCCGGCATCGGCGATCCATTCGCGCAATTGGGCGGTGATGCTGGCCGCATCGTCGCGGACGATGGCGCGGTGGCGCAGGATGTGGCCGGCCTCGCGGATTTTCGCCTCCAGACGGTTGCCGGAGGTATCGGTCTCCGGCGTGCGGGTGTCGGAGACCGTCATGATGGCGATGCCGACGGGGAGGAACGCCCGGGTCTCGTCGATCCCGCTCATTGCGTCTGCTGGCCGGTGTCGTCCGCCGTGGCGGTCACCGGGAAGACCTGGGCGAGATAGCGCGGCCCTTCTCCGGAAGCGACTTCCAGCAGCGACGGCGTCGCCTGGTTGAAGCGCAGGCGATAGATCCAGTAGTTGGCGATCACCCGTTCCACATAAAGGCGGGTTTCCTGCGCGGGGATGGTCTCCATGAACAGCAGCCAGTCGTCGCCATGGTTGGAGGCACGCAGCCATTTGCCGAGATTGCCCGGCCCGCCATTGTAGGCGGCGGCCAGAAGGAAGAGATTGTCACCGATATAATCGGTCTGCATCAGGTGCTTGAGGTATTTCTGGCCGAGCCGCATGTTGAACTGCGGCTCAAAGAGCTTGGCCACGCCGCGGCGGGCCAGCGACCGGTCGCCGCTGATGAAGCTGGCGGTGGCCGGCATGAGCTGCATGAGGCCGCGCGCCCCGGCCCAGCTCCGCGCCTGCGGATCGAAGAGCGATTCCTGCCTGACGAAGGCGAAAAGCAGCGCCGGGTCGAGCTGGAAGCCGCCTTCCGGCACCCAGTCGGGCACGGGGTAGGCGCCGGCGTCGGACCGGAAATCAGCCGGAATGTTGCCGTTCAGGCTGAGCTGCACCTGCGTGGCCGGCAGGTTGAGATAGGAGGCAAGGCTGAGGAAGGCATCGTCCAGCCGGCGGTCGGAACGCTTCCAGGCCATCTTCATTTCCACATCGGCGAGGTCGGTCATGCCTACGTCGCGCAGGGCGGCGGCGCGCTCCACGCCTGGTATCTTCATCAGCTTGCGGCGCGCTTCGTCGGTGAGCACCGGCATGTCCCAGTGCAGGTCGGGCGTCACCCCGAGCTGCTCGGCGGCGACCAGCCCGTAGAAGGTGTGCGGATATTGCACCGCCTTCTCCAGCATGGGCATGGCGGCCTGCGGCGTGCCGGCCTTGACGGCGGCGCGCGAGGCCCAATAGGCGCCGGCGGAGCGCAGCCAGCCGTCGGCCCTCGTTGACTCCGCCATCTGCGAAAAGCTCTGGAACGCCATGTCATAGTCGCCCAGCCGCCAGGCGGCGAGGCCGGCCGTCCAGTCGGCACTGACCACGTCCTTGCGGGAGCGGGCGGCGGCCAGGCTGGCCAGCGCCAGGGCCTTCTCGTCATTGCCCTGGGTGAGATAGGTGACGGCAATGCGGTTGGACTGCTCGTCGAACTCGGCGGGCGCCAGGAGGTTGGTGCGCGAGGTGGCCCACAGGCGCTTTTCCGCCCGGTTGGGCAGGCCGCGGCGCAGATAGTTGCGGATGCGCGATATGAGCTGCCGGGCGTCCTGATGCTGCGCACGGGTGCGCTTGCTGGTCTTGGGCGTGTCGTCCACCACCTCGTACTGGGTTTCGGCGGCGGTCAACGGCTCGGGCTTGCGTGGTGCCTTCACGTCGTAGGGTTTGCGGCGCACGGCCAGACGGTAGATGCGGTCGGCTCCCGGCAGGTCGGCATATTTGGCCAGCCAGTTGGACAGCTCCTTGTAGGTGGAGCGATAGGCGGTGGGGTGCATGTAGCGCTGGAACATGACATGGCCCATGAGCACCTTGTCGTCCAACTGCTTGATGAGCTTGTCGGCCTCGGGCCACTTGCCGTCTTCCTGGAGCTCGAAAATACGCTGGTAGCGGGAGATGTCGGCGTCGCTGAGCACCGGCGCGACGGCGGGCGTGTCGACCGTGATCCGGGCGGGTGATTCGGTGTCGGCGGCCTGGCCGGCACAGGGCAGGCTCAATGCGCAAGCCCCCATGCACACGGCGGCAATCCAGATCCGGTACGATGACAACTAAGAGACTCCCGTGGGCTGGCCCAGTTCCAAGGTCATTTATGGTATCGCCTTTATCTTAACCGATCCCTTACCGCCTGCAAATCCCGCCAGGATTGCTGCTTCAGGCTCGGGTTGCGCAACAGATAGGCCGGATGGAAGGTCGGCATGGCGGGAATGGCGCCGGCGCCTCCCGGATAATCCTGCCATTTGCCGCGCAGCCGGGTGATGCCGGTGGTGGTGGCCAGGAGGGCGCCCGCCGCCGTGCCGCCCAGGAGCATCAGCACCTTGGGGGCCACCAGCTCGATATGGCGTTTCAGGAAAGGCAGGCAGGTTTCCACCTCCTCGGCCGTCGGCTTGCGGTTGCCGGGCGGGCGCCAGGGCAGGATGTTGGAGATGTAGACCGTCTCCCGGTCCATGCCGATGGCGGCCAGCATGCGGTCCAGCAACTGGCCGGAGAGGCCGACGAAGGGCAGGCCCTGCCGGTCCTCGTCCGCGCCCGGCGCCTCGCCGACGATCATCAGCCGGGCTTGCGGGTTGCCGTCGGCGAAGACCATGTTCATGGCGGTCTTGCGCAGGGCGCAGCCGTCGAACCCGGCCAGCGCCGCCCTCAGCTCCTCCAGCGTGGCACACTGGCGGGCCAGGGCGGCGGCGCTTTCGGCGGCGGCTCCGGCCGAACGGGGAGGCTGGGGCTGGGGCCGGCGGTCCGGTTTCGGTGATTCGGCCTGGGCGGCGGGCATGGAAAGAGAAAGGGGCGCCGGCTCCGGCTTTGGTTCGGGAGCGGGCGGGGCGGCGTAGCGGTCTGGCGCTTCCTCGTCCACTGCCACGTCCACGCCGGCATCCATGTACCAGCGCAGGAGAGCCAGGGCGTCTGTGTCGGAAACTGCCTGCATGCGCATTCCCTACCATGACTGCGGCCGCGTGGCCATCAGATTGCCGACGGGCATGGACGTTGCGCAGCAGGCTGGTATAAAAGCGGCCCCAACCAACGCGGAATGCCAGAACCAGGAGGCGAAGAATGGAACGGGAATCCATGGAGGTGGACGTCGCCATTGTGGGCGCCGGTCCGGCGGGCCTGGCGGCGGCCATCCGCCTGAAGCAGCTCGCCGCCGAGGCGAGAGAGGAACTGACGGTCTGCGTTCTCGAAAAGGGCTCGGAAGTGGGCGCCCATATCCTCTCGGGCGCCGTCATCGATCCCATCGCCCTCAATGAACTGATCCCCGATTGGAAGGAGAAAGGCGCGCCGCTTCTCACACCGGTGAGCGAGAACCGGCACATGCTGCTCCGTGAGGCGGGGGCGCTGACCGTGCCCCATGTCCTGCTGCCGCCCATGATGTCGAACAAGGGCAATTACATTGTCAGCCTCGGCAATCTCTGCCGCTGGCTGGCGCAGGAGGCGGAAGCGCTGGGGGTGGAGGTGTATCCCGGCTTCCCGGTCTCCGAGGTGCTCCATAACGACGACGGTTCGGTGAAGGGCGTGGCCACCGCCGACATGGGGGTGGACCGCAACGGCGACCCCAAGCCCACCTATCAGCCGGGCATGGAGCTGCATGCGAAATACACCTTTCTGGCGGAAGGCGCCCGCGGCTCGCTCTCCAAATCGGTCATCGCCCGCTATGGGCTGGACCGCGACAGCGAGCCCCAGACCTATGGCCTGGGCATCAAGGAACTGTGGGAGGTGGCGCCGGACAAGCATGTGCTGGGCCGCGTCGTCCATACCCAGGGCTGGCCGCTGGACAGCCGGACGGCGGGCGGCGGCTTCATCTACCATCTGGAGGACAACCAGGTGGCCATCGGCTTCGTCACCGCACTGGATTACGAGAACCCCTATCTCTCACCCTACGGCGAGTTCCAGCGCTTCAAGACGCACCCTCATGTGCGGCCGTTGCTGGAGGGCGGGCGGCGCATCTCCTATGGGGCGCGGGCCATCAACGAGGGCGGGCTGCAGTCCATCCCGAGGCTCATTTTCCCCGGCGGCGCGCTGATCGGCTGTTCGGCGGGGTTCGTGAACGTGCCGCGCATCAAGGGCTCCCACAACGCCATGAAGACCGGCATGCTGGCGGCGCAGGCGGCGTTCGAGGCCATGACGGCCGGCCGTTCGGGCGACGAGCTGACGGCCTATCCAGAGGCCTTCCGCAAGTCCTGGGCCTACCGCGACCTGGAGACGGTGCGCAACGTGCGCCCGGCACTGAGATGGGGCGCTGCCCTTGGCACGCTCTATGGCGGCCTCGACATGTGGCTCCATGCGCTGGGGCTCGGCTTTC
>Ga0182738_1005216_pt1 | contig 13998 bp, 15 predicted proteins | sample eDN5th30CBELigMG_FD_128876 | JGI IMG/M metagenome (GOLD analysis project Ga0182738, IMG submission 128876) | Enriched Miracle-Growth compost microbial communities from Emeryville, California, USA - eDNA 5th pass 30_C BE-Lig MG (version 2)... ...
TATTGATTTTTTAATTGGACCTTTCAAGTTTATTTCGCTAGTACTTTAGAACAAAAACCCCAACAATGATGAAACACTTTGCTTTCAAACCTATGAACTCTAAAGGACTTCATGAGTATTTTCAAATGAAAGACCAGCAGGCTCCCCATGATTATTACGTAAACAATCCCCTTTTTTCTCTTTTGTTCTCATTAGCATTGATTAGTCAATCGTGATCCTCTTGCTTCTCTACGTGATTGTGACTGGAGTTTTACAAGCCACTGAACGGGTGGACGCAGGACTTTATATAGCAATAGGGTGTATTATTGGCCTGGTGCTTTTGATATTTTTGTTCGGGATTTGGAGCTGGGTCCGAAGATACGGAAGCTTTATAGTTTTGACAATTATGCTGGGCTTTATCTTTTGTCGGTTGAACATGTTTTCAGTCAAGTTTGATGAAACATCACGAGGTCAAATCTTCTTTCGAGGTTCTGCCCTTGCTTGTCTGGAAATTTTGATCATCCTTCGTTTTCGCTATTTTATACATCAAGTGGTGGGAATTATTGTGATCTTTGTTGCTAAACTCGTCATTGTCGGGCTATATGACCCAGAAACGTACTATGTTGGCACAATAATAAGGCTCGTAGTGATGGATCTTTTTGTGCTATATACATTCTATGCTATCGAAAAGCGTCATCGGGAGACTTTTTACAATTATTATCAAAGCAAAGAAGGCTTGATGAACTTTAAAGAACTCTTATCTGACTACTTGCCTCAAAGTGTAGCAGTAATCAGCTCCGAACTCACAGGAGTCTTGTTTGCTAATCGCTATTTTTTGGACACCTTTGGAGATCTGAAGGCCGAGATGACGAATGAAACTTACATGATGAGTGAAGCTGACCATCGAGTGGCTTCCTTGGCATTTTTGAAGTTTTTGAAGGTTGAGAAGGAGACTCTGAGAGAAATGGAGTCAAAGGAGCCTTGTTCCTTTATCATGGAAAATGATCAATTAACTCTGAATGATGTTGTGAGAAAGCTGAAGAAAGCAGATTCGCTCGATTCTGCTTGGATTTTATCTGCTTCTTTCACAGGATCAGCCGGTAACTCGAAATTATTTGAAGTGATTCTGAAAAAGATCAAATGGGATGGTCAAAATGCGCTGGCTGTCATCTTTAATGATATTACATATCAACAGAACATCATTGCTCTTAAAATAGCAGACTCCAACAAAAACAAGATTCTGGCTACCGTCTCCCATGACCTTAGAACTCCTCTGAATGCTATAACAGGAATATTGCAGATCTGTGAGAAGAAGATTGAGAACCAGCCTGATGTCTTGGAATACTTGAACCTATGCAAAGATAACGCACACTTGCTGATTAGCTTGGTAAACTCCTTGTTGGATCTTCAACAAATAAGTCAAGGGAAGTTGAGAGTAAATCCTGGAGAAGTTGATATTCGGAAACTAGTTTCAAATGTGATTAAACTGTTTGATTTTCAAGCGAAATCAAAAGGGATCGCGCTCAGTTTTGATATTGATGCTAATGTGCCATATCACATTACAACAGATGAGAATAGATTGAAGCAGATTTTCATCAACTTGTTGGGAAATGCGCTTAAGTTTACATTTGAAGGAGGCATCACAATTATAGTGAGAGAGGATCCGGTTTACAATGACTGCTTGAAGATAACAGTAAAAGATACAGGGATCGGAATAAGAGAAGAAGATATTGGAAAGTTGTTCAAGATGTTTGGGAAACTTGAAGATAGAGAAGGAGTAAATAAAAATGGCATTGGCTTAGGGTTAACAATCGCAAGTGCTTTAAGTTCTGCGCTTGGAATTGAAATTGAAGGAAGAGCCATTCACTTAGAGAGCCAAGTTGGGAAAGGAACCAGCTTTGTGTTCCGGCTCAAAAAGACATTGATTGTCTCGCCAAGTGTCACAGAAGAAGGAAGCCCAGTTGTGAAGAAATTTGAAGAGGAAGAGGAATTTTTATATTTGAAGGACTTTGATGAGTGGAAAAATCCTGCAGCAAATGCTCACAAAATTTATATTTCTCCTTCTGTTGAGAATACTTTATGCTTGGTTTCTCAGAAACAACAATCAGGAGACATCAACTTGATTCTAAGCAAATCTAATAGTGGATCGTTAACAGGATTGATGGATTCACAACGTCAAGAGAAGAGATTTTCTCAAGACACAGAAGGTTTTATTGCGAGACCAAGAAGACATAAATCAATTAAAAATTCAACTTTTACTCCCAGTCAGAGTGAGAAGGTGGTAATGGTAGTGGATGATAATCCATTCAATCTTTTAGTGGCGAAAAATCTTTTGAAAGACTTGGGATATCAAAGTATGTCTGCGAATGGTGGCAAAGAAGCAATTGAGCTGGTAAAGAAGAGTGCGGAAATAGGGCAGACTCCAAAAGCAGTTTTTATGGATTGTCAAATGCCAGTAATGGATGGATATGAAGCAAGCCAGATTTTGAGAAGTTTGATGAAGAGCAATGAGATCCCGAATATTCCTATCATAGCATTTACAGCAAATACAAGCGAAAGAGACATTGAAAGATGTTATGAAAGTGGAATGGTTGATTGTCTTTCAAAACCGTTGTTATTACAAAATATGAGAAATGTTTTAAATAAATTGGAGAATTAAGTGGATGGTATATTTGTAAAATGATAATGATGTGTGAAATGTGAAATTGAATATATTTCTTTTGTAATTTATATTTCATTTCTGTATAATACTAAACGAATTTTTGTGTAAAACTGAGAAATTTTGAAGAAAATAAAATTCAATAAATCCTGAGATTGTTGAAGATTGAAAGAAAAATTTATCCTTTGCATCCTCAAGAAAATCATAATCTACTGAAAATTTCGTTCGATATTCTTCAAGTAAAATCTGAAAGTCATAAATTAAGCAAGATAAAAAATTGAATAAATTCGTATACTTAGAGGCCATAAATAGCTATTGTCAAATCTTATTGAAAAAAAAAAACAAGCTGACAAAAATTTTCACGTTTAACAGAGTTCCACAATATTTCTGGCAGAAAAGAGGATTTTTATTTTCTCGAGATGAACAAGAGAAATCAAGTGGATTTGACTCGAAATGAATTGAAAAATGGCATCATTTCTCTAGAAAGCAGTTTTGCTTTTTTTATTTGTTGATTTAAATTACGACAGGATTTAAAGGGTATTTTATTAATTTGGAGTGCAAAATTTAGAAACACAAACATTCTTTTCTCTCCCTTGCCTGAATATCCCTCATTCTCCCTTTGCTCTCAAACATTGAGCACTATCAAAGACCACTCAGCTAGCTTTGTTTTACTCATTCTCAAAAGACCCATTTTCCCAATAAAGATGGCATACTCTTAAGAAGTATGAAAGGACTTTTTAATAATTTTTATGGTTTTATTCAATCAATAAACAATATCGGCTTTCTTTTAGAAACAAGGAAGCGGCATTTTGGGGTTTCTAAAAACGAAAAAGATTTAAGAGCTTTTCATAGTTTATAAACTAGGTTTGTTTCTCAGAAAAAGCGGGTTTTATCGCTATTCTCACGTCAGATCTCTAATTGCAATTTTATTTATCGCTTTAATTTCAAATTAAACCTTGACATTTGCTCAAAGATTTTTTTGCAAAATACATAAAAGTCCACATAAAATGCAAAGACAGTCCAAAGATTTCAAGGTTCGCCCATCAACCACCAGCATCAATATCAGCCCATTAAAGAACAATCGAAGCAATAGAGTCTCTTTAATCAAGCGCGATTCCAAATTTACCAAAGGAACCAGGGATGAATTAAGCACTCCATCTCCAAGAGATCACACTCAAGAAGAATTTGACCAGTTTGGAGAAAGAACTCTTGCTGATATAAAAAATTCTGACTACGCTTCCCGTCACCAACACGATCTCCCAAAATCTGACATAAATTTCAATAAGCATGTCGACGAGGTCTCGAAATGCAGGTGTAATGTGTGTGTCGAAGGCCGTAGAGTCCACAAAGAGCTTGAAGACACGAGCCCAGAAGCCGCTTTCTTTAGAGAATTTCACTTTGATCATCATGAGAACGGTCCGATCCCAGAGAAGGACTTTATTTTTATTCTCAAGAGGCTTGCTCCTCATAAAAACGTGACAAACTCTTTAAGATTATTCGTTCCAGATACTGCCTGCTTTATCCAAGGCGAATGTAGACTCCTTGCATTTACAGGGAAGGTGAGAATTTTGTCAGTTTTTGAATGATATTAAATATATGGAATAGGATCGATCTATCAGGTTTATTAAACAAAAGGACAGACTAACGCTCGGAGAGCTAAAGAAGTATTTTGATGAGAGGAGAAGGAGAAGAGATGAGGACTTTATTGTGATTGATGAAGGAACGAGAAAACAAAGAGAAGATGCTCCAACATATATAAATCTTCAAGACAGCAAAGATTTGGCCAAAAGTGAATTTGTTAAGCCAGAATCCAGACTCGAAAGTCTTCCAAGCTTGACTTTGTTAGGAAGCCCTGGTGGCCTTGGTGGTGTTAATTTAATGAAATCCGGTTCAGTTGTAATAAAGATTTTTTTGAGAAGGGGATTAATAATGAATAATAGAAGAAGGGAATGGCAACAGGAAAGAGTCAGATAGCAGAAGGGTTAGTAGCAAAGGAGGTTGGGGCTTTAAGATATCAAGATGATTCAGTGACAATGTTGACAGAGCATGATTTTAATGTGTTGTTATTGAAAAGAAAGATTGATCCACTCTGGAGGAATATTCAATATTTACAAAATTCAGTGAGAATAAAAGTAAGGGAGAAGTGGGAAGGGATAGTTGAATAAATTTTCACTAGAAATCAATGCATACATTACAGAGAGTATATTTTGTGTATGATAGAGAGAAGGAGAACCCATTATTTAGAAGAGCATTACAAGAAGTGAGATTTTTGAATGGAGAAATTTTCAAGGCCTCTGAAGATTACATTCCACCAATTGAAGAAATGAGATTTGAAGAAGAATTAAAAGGAAAGAATGAAAAAGAATATTGCCTTTACCTATTATACAAAATCTACCATTTCTTGTTCAAGGTTCACAATATAAAGATTACAAAGATGGGAGGCGATTTTGTACGAGATGAAGGCGGACTTGTTTGGCTAATTAACATTTCGAGAGTGCAATACGAAGCTCTGGATGTTGACTCAGATGATGATCTTCCTACAAAGAACATGGAGGCTCCTGATAAGGATGACCTTGCTCAAAGATTAGAAAGTCATTATAAAGAAGTAGAGAGAATCGAAGCAATAAGATTATTGAACAATATCCTTTGCCAACATTATGAGAACATAAAGAAATATTTATCAGGGCAAGATTTACAAGAGGTGTATTATGAAGATAGTCTTACTGACGAGATTTTCTTGAAACTCCATCCCCATGCTCCTTTTGGACTATCTGATATTCTTCGAAGTCGCGTCAGTTTTGATAAAATCAGAACTTTTATCATCAATGATACAAGAAAAATCCTTTATCCTCACCGCTCTAGAGATGAAGGAAAAAGTCTTGAGCTGCTGGCAAAGCAAACTTATGCTAGTTGTCCTCCAAGAATCGTTCCAGGAATGGTGATAAAGAAGCATAAGGAAGAAGCGCCCAATTATCATCATCTGGTTCCGACAAAGATCGATGCGAGTTTAGTCATGAGACAAAAAGAAAGAAGTATGTTGAAGACACCCTTAACACAAAGCATGGGCAATCATAAAAGACTTAGGATGATTTTCCAATCAACTTTTGTGAATACTAATCTCAATATTCGGCCCATCAGTCGGTAGGGAAATTGGAAGAAATTAATAAACTAATTTTTCATTAGGGAATCGTTTAGTCAGCATGGAAGTTTTTCAAGAAAATTATCACAGCCTGACAACATCTTTTCGAATTTGTCAGGAGTTGGCCCAATGGAAAAGACACTTAAAATCACTTCAAATAGAGGTCCAAAGACATTTAATGAAGCAATAATAACAGGTCCTTGGGTTACAACAAGTCCCAATGCCACAGGATTCAAGAAAGTGAACCCAGAAAAATTGAATTTAAATACCAATATGTTTCGAATTACGAATCAAGTGCCAAAAAGCCAACCTAGCAGCACCAAATCCTTGTCAAAGTCTACCAATCTTTTAAAATTAGGCCTCATTAGATACGCCAACTAAGCTTTTTGTTTGCACTTTATATTGATTTTTTTAATGTATTCTGCTTTTGTTGTTGAATTTTCCTTTTTTTTTCTGAAAGATATATTGATATCAAACAAATTCCCTTTGAGAAAGATAAATTTTTTATTTGAGATGATAAAGATTTTATACCAGGTAATTAAGGATATCAACATTTTGAAGCCAACCCAGGCAGTCAAGAGCGTAAATGGGATTGATTTTGTGTCATTAAAGGAGAAGGGCATTAGATATGTTGTCTTTGATAAGGACCAGACTGTAACCTTGCAAGATACTTTTGAATACTATAATGAACAAATTGTTGAAAGCATGAAAAAGGCCCAGAATACAATGGGTGAAGATAATATCGCCTTTCTTTCGAACTCAAGTAAGAGAGTGAAGTTTACGTGAAAACTAAATCATTTTTAAAGGAAATAAGGAGGTGATAAGGTTGTGTAAAGAGAAATTGGGAATAACGCATGTGCCATCACAGATTAAGAAGCCATTTAATGGTGAAGATATATTGACTCATTTTAATCTTCAAAGAGGAGATGCTGAAAAGGTGTGTATTGTTGGAGATAGATTGTTGACTGATATTTTGTTGGGAAATTTGAATGGAATGTACACGATTTATACTTATCCTATTGAAAAATCCGGCGATGCTTGGAATGTAAAACCTTTGAGATATTTGGAAGAAATTGTATTGGATAAAGTGTTTAATATTCGTTTCTAAAAAGCCATACTTGTTGAGAAAATGATTTGTGTTATTGTTGTTGTTGTTGTATGTATCAAATGTTCTCAATCTAATGAAGAATAATTTTTTACTGGAGCAAACAAAACAACTTATGAGTATGTTTTATGGAGAATAGCTTGTTTGTCTGCAAAAATTCTCTGGAGGTGAGAATTCTCTCAAAACTCTGAGAAAAACTTTTGGCCTTCAAAACACAATTCTCTTTTTATTGATTCAGATGGACGACCTATTTTTTAGAGACGCTTTTCTGGACATTATTGGACCACGGACTCCATCATGCTCAACCCCTGATTGAATTCTCTTTTTGGTTGAAAGATTTTTTCTGAATCTTTCTTGAAGTCATTTTGTTAAAAAATCTTTTTACTTTATTTTTATGAAATTTCAAGTTTCATGATTTTTAAAACAAAGATTGAAATTCAAGTGAAAATCCGAAGAAAATTCGATTTGATTATATTTGAAAGTGGATTTCGATCTCTCTTTGAAACTTTTGATCAAAGGTCCTTATTGAAAAATTCTTTTCGTCAACTTTCTTGTAGTAATGACGCTCGGCTTGCCTTCAAATAAAGGATTCAATCTAAAGCATGAGCCTTCTGAAGAATAAAACCAGACTCAACTTTTCTGATTTTTTTTTTGGACATGCTTTTTCTCGAATTATAATTGGAGAGAAAGGAAACAGGAAAAATTTTTCATAAAAATTTTCGATTCTAAAAAAAAAACTTGCTTCTATTTCTTGTTCAATTTCAGTAGTTTCCTTGATTTAACATCAAAAACTCTCATTTGAAATCTCTCTAGACAAAAATTTCTTGATTTTCAAAAGAAATTTGAATCATTCTCTCGTCAAAGGGTCAAATCAGGAGGAGCTTCTCTGATGATACAAACGAACAAAAAATTAGGGGCTTTCTTTGAGAGGAAAAGCAAGCTAAAATCTTTTTTGACTCACTGAAGGAGAGACAATAACCAAATAAAACTTGAATTGCAAAGGCCTTATCCCCAGTTATTTTCGAAATTCACAGGGTTAAATGTAGTTTGAGAAGAGACAAACAAATTTTTAATAATGAATTTTTAATGTAATTAGGTTGAATTGTGGGTTTATTAACCTCTCAATTTGGTTCATTATATTGGTATATGATTTTTTTTCTCAATACAATCAGAGTCAAAAGCAAGAATGATTAATTTTATGGCGAGCCAAAAAAGCTAACAAAACTCTTTGATAAGTTTTTTCCTGAATACATGGACTTTCGGACAATTTTCGTTGAAAGGTAAAACTCCCCACCTCTCAAGACAGAAAAGTCTCTTCATTCTCAATATTGTTTTTATCATTTTTTTTAGATCAAGAAGAATTTTTAAATAAGCCATTTTCACTCTCAGTTCTTTGATGATAAAGAAAGTTTTATCTCAAACGGAAAAAAAAGTTATTATTTACGACTATTTTTTAATCCTTTCAGGAATGAGTGAAAATCAAGGTATTCTTTCCATATAATTTCTTTTATATCAAATTCTCTCAATATTTCAATATTCTTTTCTGTTTTAATCTGATGATTCATTTCCCTGGAGAGAAAAGGCTCCCTCCTATTTCCTCCCTCTCATCATCAGAATTATGCCAAGGAAAAACGTCGAGATCTATCCCAATTAATTAGAAGTTTCACAATATCTAAAAGAGCTCTATTAATTTATAATCATAATTCACCTACAGTCTGTTGGGATGATTCAAGAGCAATATGTTGTTAGTAAACCTCAAGAAACCCCTCCTTATGATTACAACCTTCGTTTCACCACCGAATTATCAGAAACTTCCTCCACACAGCTTTCTAATGGCATCATAAAAGACTACATTCATCCGAACCTTTTATTCCCACAAGCAATCAATCAATCTTCTTCTAATAAAAGTATTCCCCAATCCCCCTTTGTAATCTTCTGACTCTCTTTCTTTTAAAGGATCCAAAGACTCTATAGCCGGAAGATTAGCAAACAAGTCATATTTTCAACAAGATTTCCCAACATTAGAGGGGGATCCAGATTATGAGAATCTCTTGGAATTAAAAGCAATGGAAATGATGCCAGTGGTCTCAGGGACATCTTCAAAGGCATCAGTGACTCAAAGAGCATCAATAGGAGGTGGTGGTATAAATTTTGAAGTGAAGTTTGAAAAAGACCATCTTGAATTTAAGCAGAAATTCAAGGAGTTTTTTGCTCAACGACAGAAATCGTAACAAGATCTCTTTTGTGAATACAGGGGAATAACGATCTTTTAGAATTCAGAAAATGAGAAAGATGAATCATAATACAAGTCAACACCATATTAGCCAAAGCAAATGTAATAATCCTCTTTGAAATAAACCTCACTCTCTTAGTGAATATAACTCCAAAAGGACATCATATGAATCATCATTCAGTACTTCCAGTAGACAAATATGGAGATACTGAGCCAACTCCTTTACCTTTTTTCAAGAACAAGCATGAGAATTTTGCAGCGAATTTAGCAAAGAAATTAACAGCCGAGAATAATCATCAAACAAAAAGTTTTAAAGCGTTGAAGCTTGCTAAAAGGCCAGAAAAACAAGATGAGAATAAAGAAATTGCTGTCACAAATCCTTTAAACAAAAAGCCATCAGTAGCTGCAGGTGTATTTCCAATGTTGAATATAAGTTCAGAGAGCGTCAGCAAAACAATAACAAAGGAAAATAGCAAGGAGGACTTGATATTACAAAGAAAGCAATCCTTTGAAAAAGTGAATAGAAAATTGGTCTTGAGAGAAAAGAATAAAACTGAAGAAAGTACTTCACACCTTTCTGTCCATCATATTCTTTTACAAAATAACAGCAGCGTTTATCAAAGATTTAACGAAATATTGAAAGATGCAAGTCATGCTGACTTGAGAAAATACATGAAGCCATACCAGCAAGATGATGTGAGCCTGATTGTAAAGACTGTCCAGGATAGTCCTCCTCAAAAAGTCAACAGACTGAGAATCCGAAGCACTTCAGGCAAGAAAAAGCCAATTACCAGTCATCAAAGCGTCGTGAAACCGCGTGAAAGTCCTAGCTTTATCCACGAAGTCACTGGTACTACGACACATTCTGGGCTAAAAAGAAAGAAAACCCTCGGATATGAACCTCCAATGAGTGACTTAAAGCTTGGAACAAGATCGACTTCTCAAGAGCTATTCAAGAATCAGATGAAGTCAAAGGACTCTTTCTTGTTAAAGCATGAACTGCTGATAGATACGGACTCAGAAGGGAAGAAAACTGACGAGGAGCAAGCGACTGGAGGATCAAATACAATCACAAGTTTTGAATCAAATACAGGATTTGAGTCGTTTCAGACATTGCCAACAAAGCCAGATCAAAAGAAGCCAAAATTGAATAGAGGGGGAAGTCCAATGAGATATATAAATCCAAATAGAGAAAGGAGTTATTTGGGTCAGATTTTGCAGAGCCAGGATAGTCAAAATTATGTGGTGACTGAGGCGAATACAAGTCATACAATGTATCGAAAAGCAAGGAAATTCAAGCCAATGAAAGTTTTGCTGGATAATAGTCGAACAGAAAAGACCGTGAATACAGGCTGGGAGAATAGTACGATAGAAGATTATGTTCATCATACAGAGTCAAAGAAATCAATAACGAAGTTGAATATGTCGAATATGAGTCATAAGCTGCTGGATAACAGTTTGGTCCAAAGCAGAAGACACACAAGGGTCATCAAGACAAAACCTGATAGCGAGAGTTATTTGATAAGGCCTTCTTTGATGGGAAAAGCTCATCGAGTGATTTTGGATGCAAATAAATTGAATAATAGTAATATCGGATTCCAGCAGCAGCCTGTTTCCAAACCAAGAAAATCAACTGCAGGAATTGGAAAAGGAAATAATAATGAGTCTTTTTCGTCTTATGGTGAACATTTAAAACTCATTAATAATCATAGCTTCGTTGAGATTAAACCTCGTTCTCAAAGTAAAAAGTTACGAAAGTAAGAATGAGACTTGTTGATGATTATGATGTCTATGAGTGAATTTTTTCCTTTTCTGTGATTTAATTAAAGACTGAGTTGACTATATTGATTTTCCCTTTTTTGTAAATCTAAATTTAAATGTAAACTTTTGCTTTTGATATTTTTTTGGGAGATTTTCTTTGTATTATATAAGAAGATCAAGATCATGATATTATCATGATCGATCATACTTGCCTTTTTACTTTCCTTCCTATCATGAGATTTTTCATTCATAACTATGAAATAATAATGTAACAATCCTGATGAACAAGGATTTATTTTCCGTTACTTCACCAGAAGAGAAATTAATTTTCAGGTAAAAATCATCTGAGACAAGACAAAAAACCCAACAAAAAAGAAATAACTTTTTGAAAAAGAAGAAAAATACCAAGACAAACCTGAAATAAAAAATATTCATATAAAACTTCTTATTTATTTTAACTCCTCCAACAACCTCATTAGATTTGTTATAAGCAAAGGTTTAGCCAAATGGCCCGACATTCCGCACTCTAAGCATCTCTCCACATCTTTCTCACTACTATTCGCCGTTAGAGCAAATATGGGGATATCTTCAATCTCCCCAGCTTCCATCAGTTTCTTCAGAGCCTTGGTCGTTTCAAATCCATCCATAACTGGCATTTGACAATCCATTAAGATCGCCTTAAACTTCTTTAATTGTTTTGTTTGAGTGAGAACAGTTTCAATAGCTTCTCTTCCTCCAATCGCAGTTTTTGTCGTAAACCCTGCACTTTTGATCAAATTATCAGCAACCAAAAGGTTAAAGGGATTATCATCAACAATCAAAACACAGCCTTTATCAACAGGAGAACTCACTTGAGGCAATTGCCCAAAACTATCTTTGGCAGTTCTGAAATATCCCAGTGTGTCAAGCCTTTTATTAAGACCGAATTTCTCTGTTATTTTTTTCGGACTTTTTGGACTTAAAGGATCATCAGAATGCATTCTATTGAAACTATCAGTCCGGAGACGACCCAGTTTGAGGTTCTGAATCGAAGTTCTCTCCTTGAGTTGATAAATATCAACCTTATACTTGACGCTTTGGTCAGTATTTGGTGTAAAAAATTCTTCAAAATCTCCTGGGATTGTGCTGTTCTCACATATATTCTTTTGTTGCTGGTAGGGATTCAACTCCCCGATATTCTCATCCATATCAAGAGCTTCCTGATCCACATCTTCATTGATCTCTTCTAATTTATTTACCTTGTTGCGGTGGCTGTTTCTTTTAGCGAGAAAGCCTGGAAGGTCTGTTAATATATTGAAACAGAAGGTGCTTCCTTGGCCATACGTGCTCTCTAAGCAGATTGATTCTTCTCCTGACAATCCATTTAACACATCAACTAAAGTATTTGCAATAGTAAGACCAAATCCGACTCCATTTTTTGTGACAGCACTTTCTTCTCCAACTTTGCCATAAACCTTGAATAGTGTTTCTTTATCCTCTTCTTTGATCCCCACTCCTGTATCTCGTACACAAATCTTTATTCTTTCTGGGTCATTGGGATCCTGGCTTACTGTAACAGCGATTCCTCCTTCAAAAGTAAACTTGACAGCATTACCAATAAGATTGATGAGAATCTGTCTTAATCGATCTTCATCAGTATCTAGATATTGAGGAACATTTGGATCCACAATAGACTCGAGGTAAAGTCCTTTTCCTTTGCTTGGAAAATAAAACAATCGGACTACGCTGTCAATAATCTGACGAATTTCAATTCTTTTGGACCTGACTCGAAGCTCTCCATTCACAGCTTGTTGGAAATCGAGTAAGCAGCTCACTAGACTGAGAAGTAAATGTGCGTTATCTTTACAGATCGTGAGGTATTCCAACACTTCAGTATTATCGATCCTGGCTTTAGCTAATTGAATCGTTGCAATGATGGCGTTTAAAGGGGTTTTCAGTTCATGAGAAACCGTCGCAAGAATCCTATTTTTATTCGCATCAGCAATTTTCAGAGCAAGCAAATGTTCTTGGGAAGTAATATCGTTAAAGACAACCGCCACAGCATCCTCAGTATCCCATTTGATTTTCTTGAGAGTGATTTCAAAGAGCTTTCTCAAAGGACCATGTCCAAGAGAAGCTGATAAAGTGACTGCTTTTTGATTTAAGGCCTCTTGTTCGACTAGTCTTTTGATAACATCCCGGATATTAACCGCAGTAGCTTCTCCAAGGACTTGATTAAATTGGACTGATCCAACCTCACGGATGCTATTTGTGTCAACTTTTAAAGCTTCAAGCGAGAATTTTCCAGATTTAATAGCAGTTTGTGGGAGTAATGATTCGACTTCAGTTTCAAGATTTGGGTTCTCTTGGAATTTTTCATAGACATCAAGAAAGGCTTTATTTGTGAAAAGAGGTTTGGTGGCATCAGATTTCAACACTGTGATACTTTGAGGAAGATCATTCGCCAGAAGATCTTTAAATTTCAGGAGTTCTTCCTTGTGTTGATAGGAGGTTTGAAAGAGTCTTCTTTCTCGGCGCTCGAATGAGTAATAGACAAAGATCACAAGACCATCGACCAAGACTTGAAGCAAAAGGGTAACAGGTTTGATGACAGCAGAACTATGGGATGCCATAGTGGTGAATTTGATGATATAAACTGCGATGATTGCAAAGATTTTGGGGGTTAGTTGTGAGAAGCATCCGATAATGACAATTTCAAAGCTTGCAAAATTGTATCCACGAAAGAAAAGGGAAGATTTATGAAACTCGTCATATTGTCTGGCAAAGAAGAAGGTCCTGTTGAAGTTGTATATGATGAGCGTGAAGAGGATAATCCAATTGATGTGTTTGTGGAGATATTTCTTGATGACAGAGGTTAGGAGTAGAATAATGGCTACACCGAGGTTGAGAAAGAGCCCTTCTTTTTCTCCTTCTGAAATTTCATAGAGACCCGCCACTGTCATAAAGAGAACAAGGAAGGCGATCATAGGCTAGGGGCAAGGGTTAGAGATCGTAGAAAGTTGTATAGGATTACTTGATAATCTTGGGAAACCATGGATTTTTTTAGGCTGAGGAATTCTGCTTCCATTTTGTCATCTTCGAATCCAAGACGGATACGTTTGAAGTATTTCATAAATGGAAAA
>Ga0182738_1005217_pt1 | contig 13995 bp, 9 predicted proteins | sample eDN5th30CBELigMG_FD_128876 | JGI IMG/M metagenome (GOLD analysis project Ga0182738, IMG submission 128876) | Enriched Miracle-Growth compost microbial communities from Emeryville, California, USA - eDNA 5th pass 30_C BE-Lig MG (version 2)... ...
CGAGGAGTTCGCTACAGCCATAGGCATTTCCAGCATGAGATGCTCGTCCCCATCTTGCGGGAGGCCGGCGTTCAGGGGATGCCGCGCTCGGTCGATGACCTGTACGTCGCGCGCTCCGAGCAGCTTGCCTCCTTTTCGCCGCGGTCGGGGCTGGACGCGATCTTCGATCGGATCGCGCTGAAGCGCATGAAGGCGCTGGCCGCCCTCGAAGGGGTTTCCGGCTGAGGCGGAGCGCGCATTTTCGGCGAAGTCATGCTCGCCCACCCCGGCCCGGATCCGGACGGGCGGGAGCGTCCGCTCTTGATGTGCGCCGGGGCGGTTCGGCTTCCCGCCGGCTCCTCTCGCCCGATTCCGACGCGCGCCGAACTCGTCCCGAGGGCCTTTGCGTGGCGCAACCGAAGTATGCGCCGTAATCCGCGCGGGGCGGCCCGGCTTTTTGAAAAACCTGAAATTTTCGCCTCCCTCACGTTGATCTTGTGAATCGGGAGCGTCTGGCTCTCGGCGGCTATTTGGCAATTCGGAAGCATCGACGCGCGGCGGGCGGTGGAAAAGCGCGCGAACGAACCCAATCCCGCGGGCGGGTTGGATCGCCGTAATTGCGTCGTCCGAAAGAGCTTGCCGTTGATCTCGGTTCTTTCCCGCCGCGCCGAACGAATCCAATTTCGCGAGGCGGCGCGGGGAGCGCCTGGGGAAGCGCTCTGGCGTCTTGGCGGCGGTTGGGCTTTAATCGAGGGGTTCCAGTGGCGCGGGCGAGGGGACCGTCGGGGCTCCTCTCGGCTCGTTTTCCCCGACTCCCGCGATCGAACGTCTTTTCGAGTTCAAGAGGATCGTTCGGCGCCCACCTTTCGGTCACGTCATGAAACTTGAGACCCTCTGCGTTCACGGCGGCGCCCAGCCTGATCCGGCCACCCAGTCGCGGGGCCTGCCCGTCTATCGGACAACCTCCTTCGTGTTCAAGAGCGCCGAGCACGCGCGGAACCTCTTCGCGCTGAAGGAGCTGGGGAACATCTACACCCGGCTGCAAAACCCCACGACCGACGTGCTGGAAAAGCGCATGGCGCTTTTGGAGGGGGCGCCCGAGCTGGGGGGGCTGGCCGCGGCCTCGGGAACCTCGGCGATCTTCAACTCGATCATCAACCTGGCCCAGGCCGGCGACAACATCGTCGCGGCCCGCAACCTCTATGGCGGCACCTACACCCAGTTTCACGACATCCTGCCGGCGCTTGGTATCACCATCAAGTTCGCCGACGGCAACGACCCGGCCAGCTTCGCCAAGCTGATCGACGACAGGACCCGGGCCCTCTTCTGCGAGACGCTCACCAACCCGACGCTCGACGTGACGGACCTGGAGGCGGTCTCAAAGGTCGCCCACGACCACGGGCTTCCCCTGGTGGTCGACGCGACCGCCTCGACCCCCGCCTTGACCCGGCCGATCGACCACGGCGCCGACATCGTCGTCCATTCGGTCACCAAGTGGCTCGGGGGCCACGGCGCGGGGCTCGGGGGCGTGGTCATTGATTCCGGCCGGTTCAACTGGGCCGGCGGCAAGCACCCGCTCTACACGACTCCCGACACCAGCTATCACGGCCTGCGGTGGGGGCTCGACCTGCCCGAGCCGCTGGCGCCTCTGGCCTACATCCTTCGGATGCGGACGGTTCCCCTGCGGAACCTCGGCGCCGCCATCTCGCCGGACAACTCGTGGTTCCTCGTCCAGGGGATCGAGACGCTCCCGCTTCGGATGGAGCGGCACTGCGAGAATGCCTTGGCGGTGGCCAAGCACCTGAAGTCGCACGCCGGAGTGAGCTGGGTTCGCTTCCCCGGCCTCGAAGGCGACCCGATGTACGACCTGAGCCGCAAGTACCTCAAGGGCCAAGGGGGGGCGATGGTCTCCTTCGGCATCAAGGGAGGGCTTGAGGCCGGGGCGAAGTTCATCGAGGCGCTGAAGCTGTTCTCCCACCTGGTCAACATGGGAGACGTCCGAAGCCTGGCGATCCACCCGGCCTCGACCACCCACTCGCAGCTCGCCGAGGAGCAGCAGAAGGAGGCGGGCATCACCCCCGACCTGATCCGCCTCTGCGTGGGCGTCGAGCACATTGACGACATCCTCGCCGACATCAACCAGGCCCTCGCCGCCGCTTCGGCCTGATCCGGTTTTCCAACAACAACGCGGAGCCATCCCCCGGTTCGCGAACGACGCGGCCGGGGGCGGCGCCGGCCTTCAGGAGAGAACCCGCCCTGGTTTCCCGCCCTTCCCCTCAGACCGCGAAGCTCATGAGCCAGCCCTCGACCGAAACGGAAACGTTGTTCTTCGAGTTCGACGATCCCGTCAACCCGATGCCGATGCGCGTGGGGCCCCCCCTGGCCCGATTCACGCTGGCTTATGAGATGTACGGGCGGATGAACGCCGACCGCTCGAACGTGATATTGCTCTACCACGCGATGACCGGCAACCAGCACGCCGCCGGCTTCAACCCCCGGGTCGCCGGGCTAAACGGCCGATGGACCGACGAGAACCACGAAGGTTGGTGGGACGGCTTCATCGGCCCGGGAAAGGCGATTGACACCGAGAAGTTCTGCGTCGTCTGCGCCAACTATCTGGGCGGCTGCTACGGCTCGACCGGCCCGGCCTCGATCAACCCCGAGACCGGCGCTCCGTGGGGACCGGCCTTCCCCGTTCTTCGGATGCGCGACATCGTCGAATCGCAGATGAGGCTGCTGGATCACCTGGGCGTCTCAAAGCTCCACGCGGTCGTCGGCGCCTCGCTCGGCGGCTATCTGGCGCTTCTCACGGCCACCAGCCACCCCGATCGAGTCCACTTCGTTTTGCCCATATGTACGGGCGTTGACATCACGATCCATCAACGGCTGTTGAACTTTGAGCAGGTGACGGCCATCGAGGCCGACCCCAACTTCCGGGGCGGAGACTACTACGACGGCCCCCGCCCCGACGTGGGCCTGGCCCTGGCCCGTCGGATCGCCCACAAGACGTTCATCTCGCCCGAGGCCCTTCGCGACCGCGCCCGAGCCGAGGTCGTCAGCCAACGGCCTCCTCACGGCTGGTACGAGATGAACCACCCGGTCGAGTCGTACATGCTCCACCAGGGCCACAAGTTCGTCCAGCGGTTCGACGCCAATTCGTACCTCCGAATCCTCGACGCCTGGCAGTGGTTCGACCTGGTTCGCGAGTCCGACGCCAAGGACTTCCGCGACCTCTTCCAGCGCTGTCGGAACCAGGAATTCCTGGTCTTCAGCATCGACAACGACCACACCTTCGAGCGCAAGGAGCAGGAGAAGCTCGTCCGGCTGTTGAAACAGGCCAAGGTCCCCGTCATCTGGATCACCGTTCACTCCGACAAGGGCCACGACGCCTTCCTCCTGGAGCCCCGCCTCTTCACCCCCCACATCCAGGAAGTGCTCAACCATCGCGGGGATTAGCGATGTTGATGTTTGAATGAAAGAGGGTCTACGGGTTTGCGGAGCGAGATCTTGAAGAGAGACCGCCGCCAAGTTCGGCGGGCGCTCCGTTGTAGCCGGCCTCTGTGAGGCCGGGACCGGCGTCGGATCGCCAAGGCTCGCTCGCCGGGGTCACAGACCCCGGCTACAGAACCCCACCCTCGCCCGGCCCTTCGGGCCCGACCCAGCGCGTTCGGGATTGACGGATTCCGATCCTCCCCGTATACGCATCCTTGCCAATTCCAAACATCGCAAGGAGGCCGAACCGTGCATCGACCCTTGAGAACCGCGGCTCTCCGCTCCTTTCCCCTCGTCGCCGCGATCGCCGCCTTGGCGCCTCGGCCAGCGGTTTCGGACGACGCCGACGCCAGGCGGAGGCTGTTCGAGGAGGCCCCCGCCGCCTGGGAGAAGATGGAGGCGTACACCGACGGCCTGGTCGTCGAGGGCGAAATGCGGTTCTCGCCCTTTCACAAACAGTTTGTTGGCGAGGGGACGTTTCCGTTTAAGTACGCCAGATCCGGAGAGTCCTCTCGCTTCGAGGCCCCCGGGGTGGACGGCTCGGCCTTGGTCACGGTCCTGACGCCCGGTGATTCCTTCCGCCTGAGAAGGGAGACGGCCTCATCGCCGTATAGGGTTGAATCCCATTGGCCGAAGCAAAGAACTGCGCTGTTGAATCTGGCCTCGCGATTCCTCCTCGGCTCGCGATTGGCGGCGTCCGGGGTCGAGGCCGCCGAGGCGGCCGCGAGGGAGGATATCTCCCGCTCGATGGCCCGTTCCTTCACGTTGGCTTTGCTCACGAAACCGTTTTCCATCGGCGAAAACCGATCCTTTGCGAAGCTCATCCAAGATCCGAACTATCACGTCAAGTCGGTTGAGAGCGTGTCGCGAGACGGCCGCGAGTTGGTGAGGGTCGAATTCGATTATCGTCCCGCCAAACCAACGGGATCCCGCTTTCAAGGCGGCTGGTGCCTCTTTGACCCGTCGCGGCTTTGGGCGCTCGATTCCGCGGAGTTCGTCCACGATTTCGGCCGGTCCTTCATCTCCATCGAGTACGGCGACGACGATCAAGCGGGTTACCCGGCGATCCGGCGGGCGGATCTGCGGAGCGCGGGCTTGGAGGGCGAGGCGAAGACGGGGACCGACGTCCACGAGATTAAGCTGACGTCGTGGCGTCGCCAGGCCATCCCGGCGAGCGAGTTCGAACTCTCGGCGCTTAGGGCCGGCGGGGTCAACGGCGTTCCGGTCGCGAGCAACTTGTTCGCGCCACGATCCCGGGAGCCCCTTCCCCTTGCGGTTCCGGCCACCCCGGATCGGCGGCGGGGGGTGGCGAGCGGCGGCTCGGGCGAGTAGAACCGGGGTCTGTGTCGGGGATCGGCGAGGCGCGCGGGCGTCGTCGTCGGAACCCGAGGACGGACTTCCCGGAGAGACGCGATGCAACCCGTTCGATGGACCCTCGCCGCGGCGGTTCTCTGCCTGTCGGCGGCCGGGGCGAGAGGAGACGAGGCGCCCCGAGGCGAAGACCCGGCGGCCGTGGCCGAGGTCGAGGCCGGCAAGCGCGCCGAGGCTCGGGCCTCCTGGTGGGGCTTCGACCCCAAGGAGGCCACCAAGGCGTTGCAGGCGGCCATCGACTCGAAGGCCCGCAAGGTCGTCGTCGAAAACATGGGTTCGCCCTGGATCGTCGATGAAGTCCGCCTGCGCGGCGATCTGGAAATCGTCTTCGAGCCCGGCGTGGTCGTCCAGGCCAAGCGAGGGGCGTTCAAGGGTACGAACGCCTCGCTGTTCAGGGCCGATCGGGTGAAGAACCTCACGCTGCGCGGCCCTGGGGCGACTCTTCGCATGTGGCGCGAGGACTATGATGATCCGAATCAGTACAAGAAGGCCGAGTGGCGGCATGTGCTGAGCCTCCACAGTTGCTCCAATGTTCAAATCCTCGGCCTGACGCTCGCCGAGAGTGGCGGCGACGGGATCTATCTGGGCGTGGCCGGTGGAGGCCCGAACACCAATATCCTCATTCAGGATGTCGTTTGTGACCGCAATTACCGCCAGGGAATCAGCGTCATCAGCGCCCGGGGGCTGACCATCGAGCGTTGCGTCTTGAAGAACACGGCCGGCACCGCGCCGATGGCCGGGATCGACTTTGAGCCGAACCACCCCCGCGAGGAGATCAGCGACTGCGTGATGCGCGACTGCCTGGTCGAGAACAACGCCGGCGGCGGCTACCAGTTCTACCTTCGGCCGCTCGACGCCACGTCGCGGCCGGTGTCGGTGAGGCTTGAGCGGTGCCGATCGGTGGGGAACCGCGTGGGGTTCGGGATCAACGCGTCCCCCCGCCCCGGAGCCGAGCCCGTGAAGGGCGAGGTGGTCGCCGTGGACTGCGAGTTCGTCGGCTCCGAGGGGCCGGGCGTCTCGGTCGGGCCGAAGCCGGGTGGTGGAGTCGCGCTGCGGTTCGAGCGATGTCGGATTGTCAACGCGGCCGCCGACAAACCGGAACAAGCGCCAATCCTCTTGCAGAGCCGAGCGGACGACATGGAGGACGCCGGGGGCGTCGCCTTCGTGAATTGCTTGGTTGCTGATCCGGTCGACCGCCGCCCGATCGCCTACCACGACTCGTCCGGCGGGCGCAAGCTGGTCGACGTGACGGGCTCCTTGATCGTCGAGCGTTCCGGCCGTCGCGAGGAAATCAGGCTCGATCAGGCCCTCATTGACGCCTGGTTCCCGTCCCAGGCGTTTCGGAAGTTCCCGCCATATCCCGGCCGGGAGGGCCCGTTCAAGCCGGTTGCTCCCGCGACCTCAAAGAAAGAATGGTCGTGCAACGTCCGCCAGCGGGGGAAGGCGGAGTGGCTCGTCTGGGCCGAGGCCGGCGACGAAGTGGCCCTGACCGTCCGCGTTCAGCCGGTGGGCAAGTCGGCGCCCCCCGCCGCGCCCGTCTCCTGGATCAGCCCATCCGGGAAAGAGAAGAAGTTGGGCAAGGTCGAGGGGACGCTCGAAGTCGCTTTCCGAGCCACCGAAACCGGGGCGCAGCGGATCGTCTGCGAGCCGGGTTCGGCGACGGCCAGCATCCCCAAGAGCAACCGTCGCGTCGCGATGATCGCCTCGGGACGGCTCTTTCACTTCATCGGCTACGTCGGCGAGCTCTACTTCTTCGCGCCCGAGAATACCGAGGCGTTCGCCGCCCGCGTTACGGGCGAGGGGCCGGGCGAGCGCGTCAAGGCGACCCTGCGCGACCCGTCCGGGAAGGCCGTCGAGCAACAAGACAACATCGAAGGCCATCAGTTTCTCGTCGAACGCCCGGGCGCCTCAACCGGCGCGGTCTGGAGCCTTCGGCTGGAGCGGCCCTCCAAGGGAGTCCTCGAAGATATCTACGTCGAGCCGCAAGGGGTTCCGCCCGTGTTGGCCACGACCCCCGAGGCGCTTCTGAGGCCCGCCCCGTAATTTCGGCCGCCGCGGTTCCCCCTGGAATCGCGGCGGTTCACCCCTCATATTCGGTGAATGTTTAACGCCCGCGCCGAGCGCGAGCGCTTCGCTTATCGAACCATGAGGGAAACCGCAATGGATCAACGCCACCAACTCGCCTTGGGAGCGTCGACCTTCGCCGCCGGGCTTTGCGCCTTCGCCTTCATCGCATGGGGAGACGACCAGCGGCCGGGATATAAGGACACGCCGATGCTCCCCGGCGGGCGTTGGCATGTTCACGACAGCGACCGCCCCTGGCCCGAAGTCGTCGCCCCCGGGACCTTCAGCACTCAAGACGAGCCGGGCAAACCGCCCTCCGACGCCGTCGTCCTCTTCGACGGCAACGACCTCTCCAAATGGAGCGACGGTCGGGGAAGCGACGCCCGATGGGAGGTCCAGGACGGCGCGATCGTCTCCAAACGGGGCGCTGGGTCGCTGGTCAGCCGCGATGAATTCGGCGATTGCCAGCTTCACATCGAGTTCGCCACCCCCAATCCGCCCAAGGGCGACGGTCAAGGCCGAGGCAACAGCGGCGTGATCCTCTTCGGCCGCTACGAGATCCAGGTTCTCGACAGCCACGAAAACCCCACCTACGCCGACGGCGGCGCCGGCGCGATCTACGGTCAGCGCCCCCCGCTGGTCAACGCCTCGCGCCCTCCCGGCCAGTGGCAGACCTACGACATCCTCTTCACCGCCCCCCGGTTCAAGGAAGACGGAACGGTCCAAACCCCCGCCTTCGCGACGGTCTTGCACAACGGCGTCGTCGTCCAGAACCACGCCGAGATCTACGGCCCGATGGCCTTCCGCAACCTGGTCCCCTACCAACCCCACGGCCCCAAGGGCCCGCTGGTGCTCCAAGACCACGGCAACCCCGTCCGGTTCCGCAACATCTGGATCCGTCCCCTGAAGCCCGCGGACGCGGACTGACCCGGGAGCAAAACGACGAACGGGCGAAGGAAGGCGCGTCGCCCTCCTTCGCCCGTCGCTGGTTGACTCGATCGAAATACGGATCGCGCGTCGCCGAATCAGAACGCCAGAAGGACAAGCGACAAGACGCCCCCGACGACGATGGCCAGCGTCCCAACCCGCGCCGAGGTCGCCTCGGAAGGCAGCGCCCACCCGATGTGCGCTGGATTTCCCGCGATGCCCAGATAACCAAATCCCTTTGAGAACCACCGCAAGTTTTTCATCTTAAAAACCTCCGGCCCGCGAAGGATGAGAAGGATGATAACCACATGGTTAATTTAAGCGATGATCGCGGGCGAGGACGATAGAAATCTCTGAAAACTCTACGGCGGCCCTCCGGACATGGTTCGAAATTTTCGCGGTTGGTCCGCGCGGGGGGGATGACGGGAGAGAGGCTCAATCTGGAGTGCGGCGGCTTGCCGCCGCTCTGTTTGGCGGGAGCTTGCTCCCGCCTCCAAGAAGTGATGGATGTCTGGGCGGGCCTCGCGCGGCTCAGACGGCGTCCATCGCGTACTGGACGCGGAAGCAAGCTCCCGCACTCCAGATCGGCTCGGTCTCCAGACCCGAACCCCCTCCGTATATCCCCCGACCCTCATCCGGCCTTCGGCCCGACCCCACAAGTGGGGTTCCCCCCGCTCCCGGGGGGAGAAGGATGCTTGGCTTTGGCCGCTCCCCAATTAAGAAAGAAGAAATCGTCGACCATCACACCAGGACCGGCGCTTTGGCCGAGGGCGCGGGTGGGGCCTGCATGGCGATGTCGAAGACTTCGTCGAGTGTTGAGACGCAGTGGAAGACCAGGGACTCGCGGACATCGGCGGGGATATCCTCCAGGTCAGCTTCGTTTTGCTTCGGGAGGATGATCTCGGCGATCCCCGCGCGGTGGGCGCCCAGAACCTTTTCCTTGACGCCGCCGATGGGGAGAACCCGGCCTCGGAGGGTGATCTCGCCGGTCATGGCGACATCGCCCCGGACGGGGCGGCCGGCCATCGCCGAGACGATCGCCGTGGCCATGGCGACTCCGGCCGAGGGGCCGTCCTTGGGGATCGCCCCCGCGGGAACGTGGACGTGGACCTCGATCGCGCCCAGGCGGTCGTCGGGGATTCCCAGGGTCCGGGCGTTGGTCGTGGCGTAGGTTAGGGCCGCCCGGCCCGACTCCTTCATCACGTCGCCAAGCTGGCCGGTCAGGATCAAAGAGGCCGCGCCCGGTCCACCGTAGCCCGCCGCGCCGTCCTCCGAAGGCGGCGCGTGAACCCGCCTGACGGCCGCCTCGACGAACATGATGTCGCCCCCCGCCGGGGTGTAGTACATCCCCGTCGCGACGCCCGCTTCATTGGTCTCGCTGGCGCGCTCGGGGTGGACCTTGGGCCTTCCCAGAAGGTCGTGGACGCCTTGGGCGGTGATGTTCAGCGCGGTCTCCTCTCCCGCGGCCAGTTTGCGCGCGACCTTTCGGGCCACGGCGCCGATCTGCCGCTCAAGCTGACGCACGCCGCTTTCGCGGGTGTATTCGCTGATGATCGACGCCACCGCGTCATCGGCGAACGCCACCGATTTGTCGGAAAGCCCCGACTCCTCAAGCTGCCGGGGGATCAGGTACTTCTTGGCGATCTCGGCCTTTTCGCGCTCGGTGTAGCCGGCGAAGTCGACCACCTCCATCCGGTCCAGCAGCGGCCCCGGGATGTTCTGGATGAAGTTGGCCGTGGCGATGAACAAGACCTCGCTCAAATCAAACGGCACATTCAGATAATTATCCGTGAACGAATCATTCTGCGCCGGGTCGAGAACCTCCAGAAGCGCGCTGGCCGGGTCCCCCTGGAACGAGACGCCGAGCTTGTCGACCTCGTCGAGCAGGAAGACGGGGTTCTTGGTCCCGGCCTGCTTAAGCCCCTGGATGATCCGGCCGGGCATGGCGCCGACGTAGGTTCGGCGGTGGCCCCGGATGTCGGCCTCGTCGCGGATTCCCCCCAGCGCCGCGCGGATGTACTCGCGGCCCAGGGCCCGGGCGATCGACTTGGCGATCGACGTTTTGCCGACCCCCGGAGGGCCGACGAACAGGAGGATCGGCCCCTTGGCCATCGCTCGGGCCTTGGCCTCCTTGCTGTCGGTGATCGAACGCTCGTCGTCGCGCTTGGCTACTCCCAGCGAGGGAACCGCGGTGTCCTTGACCGTCTTGAGCTTCGACGCGGCGCACTCGCCCGAGTGCTCCACCTCGTCGGCGATCTGCTTGGCCCGAAGCTGGCGCACCGCCAGGAATTCGAGGACGCGGTCCTTCACGTCTTCAAGCCCGTAATGGTCTTCATCAAGCACCTGACCGGCGTGTCCCAGGTCGAGCTTGTCGTCGGATCGGGTGTTCCAGGGAAGTTCGGCGATCCACTCCAGATAGGTCCGGATCACCTGGGCCTCCATCGACTCTCGCCCGGCGCGCTCCAGCCGGCCGAGCTCCCGATCGACCTCGACGCGGGCGTCTTTGGGCAATTCCAGCTTGCTCAGCTTCTCGCGGAGTTCGTTCATCTCGCGCGACTGGTCGTCGTCGCCGAGTTCCTTCTGGATCGCCTTGAGCTGCTCGCGGAGGAACATCTCGCGCTGGCGTTCGCCCAGTTCCTCCTGGACCTGCGACTTGATTTCGGCCTGGGCCGCGAGCATCCCAATCTGGCGTTGAACCTGGATCAAGACCCGTCGCAGCCGCTCCTCAACCCCCAGCGTCTCCAGAAGCGCCTGCTTCTCGCCGACCGGCAGTTCGACGTAGCCGGCCACCAGATCGGCGAACCGGCCGGGCTCCGTCACCGACTCAAGAACTTGATGCAAAACCTCTTCGGGCAAGCCTCTGCGCTCGCCCAACTCCATCGCCCGCTCGCGGGTTTCCTTGTAAAGCCCGGCGAAGGCGGCGTCCTTTTCGTCCAGGGGCGGAACCTCCTCAAGCGCCATGACATCGGCCGCTAGGAACTCTTCGCCCGCGTGGTAGTTGAGGACGGTGGCGCGGCTTTCCCCCTGAAGCAGAAGCTGCATCCCCCCCAGCCCGCGCTGCACCTGGCCGATCTTGCCGATGACGCCCATGGTATAAAGCTGGTCGGGCGAGGGCTCGTCCACGTTCTCGCGCTGGGCGACCGCGAAGACTTCGCGGTTGCCCTTCAGGGCCGTCTCAATGGCGTGGAGCGTCCCGGGCCGTCCCACACCGATGGGGACGGTCAGGCCGGGAAAGATCACCGTGCCCCGCAAGGGCAACACCGGCAGCGTTTGTCGTTCGGCCATGTCCTTCCTCCAGTTTGCCGCTCTTTGGTTTCCGCTTAATAGTTGGCGTTCGCCCCGCCCCGATCAAGGGCTCGACCCGGTCGACCTCTTCGCCCAGCCCCCTCGTCCCCGATGATCGAGCCAATATCGCGCCGTTTGGACCATGATTTTCGTGTTTGATCCGCACTGAACCGGCTCGCTGGATGGAACCCCGCGCGCCTTCCATCAATAATGGAGGCGCGGCGCCGAATCTTCTTGTAATGGAGAACCGCATTTCGAAAGACGGGAACGACATCATGAGTAGGAGAATGAGGATGCTCGATTTCGCAAAGGCACCCGAAGGCCCCTCTCGGGTCGGACTGCTCGGCGGGTTGGGGCTGGTCGTTCTATGCTCGTCCCTGGTCGTCGCCCGGGCGCAAGAGCCCGACGCCGACGATGAGCCTCGCCCCGAGGCCGCCGTCGCGGCGGACGAGGGCCGCGACGTTGAGAAGGACGCCGCGGAGCGGCTGGGCCAGCATTTGAGCGACCTGGCCGACCAGATTCGGAAGGACGCCGGCCCTGTCGGCGAGGAGATCCGCAAGGCCCTGGAGTCGGCCGCGTCGACGGTCAACGAGACGCTCAAAAAGGACCGCGTCACCGCCGAAGACCTCCGCGACGCCTTCGACCGGGCCGGCGAAAGGCTCCGCCGATCGTTTCGAGAGGGGGGACCGGTCGACCGCGAAACCCGCGAAGCCTGGGACAAGGCCCGCGAAGAACTGCGCAAGGCCCTGAACGAAGCCAACGCCGACGCCCGCGAGGCCCTCCGCGACCAGTTGCCGGACGAGGCGGAGGAGGCCGACCGCGACGCCGATGCGAGCGACGAGCTGCTGAAGGCCCGCCGCGAGGTCCGCGAGCTTCAAAGCAAGCTGCGCGAGGCCGCCCGAAAGCTCGGTGAACTGGAGCGCCGCGAGGCCCTCGAACGCCGGGGAGTCCGTGATCGCGACGGACGCGAACGCCGGGTTCGCCCTCCCTCGCCGCCGTCGCCCCCCGAGGAGCTTGAGCGGTCGCCTTCCCAGAGGGATGAGCGGGCCGCCCCCGGACCCCGCCGCGGTGGTCCTGGTTTTGGGTTCGGACCCAACGAGGCGATGCTCCGCCAGGAGCGCCGGCTCCGGGCCCTTGAAGAGAGCATGAAGCAGCTCCGCGAAGACTTCAAGAGCTTCATGGACGAGCAAAGGGCGAAGTCCGAGAAGAAAGAAGATCGCGACCGCTAAGCCGGCGGTGGATATTAAAAAAATGCCGGCGCGGTCATTCCCTCTCCCACCGGGTGAGGGTGGCCCGAAGGGCCGGGTGGGGGTCGTCGGATTTCGGGGATGCCTCGGCGTTCCCGAAATCGTTCGCCGGGCCCTATCCGTAAACCCGCCGACCCTCATCCGGCCTGCGGCCCGACCCCGCAAGCGGGGTTCCCCCCGCTCCCGGCTATGAATTACCCACGGGTTTAACGATATATTCGATCACGGGGACGGCGGCGTTCGTATGGAAGGCATGAGCATTTCATTCGAGCTTCGCCACGTGGATCTTGGAGATCCCCGCTTGGACCAACGTTTCGTCAAACTGGTGGAGGACTTCGCGCGTCGCCCCGGGATCGGGATCCCGGAGGCTTGCGGCGATTGGGCCGCGACCAAGGCGGCCTATCGCTTCATGAATCATCCCAAGATCGATCCGGCCGCCCTCCGTCTGGCCTCGGCCCGCGACGCCGCCGCCGCGTGGCCCGACGACGGCGTCGTCTTGATGGCGCAAGACACGACCTCGCTGGACTATACGGCTCACCCCTCGGTTCGCGGCCTGGGGCCGATGACGCCGCCGTCGCGACGCGGCTTCTTCCTCCACTCCACGCTGGCGGTCACCGACGACGGCGTCCCCTTCGGCCTTTTGGACCAGCGGAGTTGGGTCCGCGACGACGACCCGACGCGGGTCCGCAAGCCGAGGCGGAAACGCGAACTCCACGAGAAGGAGTCGAAGCGGTGGGTCGAGGCGTTGGCCGCCGCCGAGGCCGCCGCGCCGCCGGATCGGCCGATCATCACCGTCGCCGACCGCGAGGCCGACATTTACGACGTGTTCGCCGCCCCGCGGCGGGCCGGCCACGACCTGATCATCCGCATCCGCGGCAACCGCGTGGTCGACGCCCCGGAACATCTCCTGGGGGCGGCGGTCGCGGCGGCGCCGGTCGGCGGGACGATGGTCGTCGAGATCGGCCGGGGCGACGAGCGTCCGCCGCGGACGGCCGTGCTGACGCTGAAATGGGTCGCCTTGAACATGGCCCCGCCGGTCAACCGCCGGGGCCGGGCGCGACTGCCTCATCCGGCCGTGACCATCGTGCTGGCCGAGGAACTGGCCGCGCCCGAGGGCCAGGAGCCGATCCGCTGGCTGCTGGCGGCGACCCTGGCGGTCGAGTCGGCGGCCGACGCCGAGCGGACGGTGCGTCGTTACTCCCCGAGGTGGCTGGTGGAACGGTTCCATTACACGCTCAAATCGGGTTTCAAGGTGGAGGAGTTGCGGTTGGGGACGGCGGCGGCGTTGGACCGGGCCGCGACGGTGTTCTCGGCGGCGGCCTGGCGGGTGATGCGGTTGGCCTACGAGGCGCGGACGCGTCCCGACCGACCCTGCGTCGACATCCTGACGCCGGAACAGGCCGCGGTGCTGGCCGCGACGGTCCCGAACCGGGACCGATCGTCGCCCCCCTTGAGCCTGGGCGAGGCGGTGATCGCCGTGGCCAAGCTGGGCGGCTTCCTCGCCCGCAAGTCCGACGGCGCTCCCGGCGTCAAGACCCTGTGGCGCGGCCTGAAGGCCCTCGACGAGCGAGTCGAAGGGTATCGCGCCGCCGTTTTCGACATATGCGGTAAGCCCGTGGGTAATTCATAG
>Ga0182738_1005219_pt1 | contig 13995 bp, 14 predicted proteins | sample eDN5th30CBELigMG_FD_128876 | JGI IMG/M metagenome (GOLD analysis project Ga0182738, IMG submission 128876) | Enriched Miracle-Growth compost microbial communities from Emeryville, California, USA - eDNA 5th pass 30_C BE-Lig MG (version 2)... ...
AACGCCGCTAAAGCCAAATGGCATAAATGGTGTCCAATTATCTGGTTTTACATAAAATACACCAACCACAATAAATAGAAGAATAACTGCTAATTTTACAAATACCATAAAATTATTAAACTTGATGCTTTCCTTAATGCCTTTAGAAACAAGTGCGGTAATGCACATAATAATCAAAATGGCCGGCAAATCAATAAGACCGCCTTTGCCTACGCCGGGAGCGGAAGAAATGGCGGCAGGAAGATGAATATTAAATCCTGCAATCAATGATTGAAAATAAGCAGACCAGCCTGTTGCAACTGCAGAAACAGCAAGAATATACTCAAGCATTAAATCCCAGCCGATCAAAAAGGCAAACAGTTCTCCCAATGTGGCATATGTATAGGTATATACACTGCCTGATAAGGGAACGGCGGACGAAAATTCTGCATAGCAAAAAGCAGCTAAGGCACAAGCGATACCTGCAAGCACAAAAGAAAGCATAATGCCAGGTCCAGCACTGTCCGCTGCAACTACTCCTGTCACCACAAAAATTCCTGTTCCGATGACACAGCCTACTCCTAAAAAGATCAGGTCCCAAACACCCATTGTACGTTCTAACGTTTTATTTTGAGATTGAGAAATCATTAAGTTCATCGATTTCCTGCGAAAAAGTTGACTCATTAGAATACAAATCCTCCTAGATCAAAAAAATATTTTTCTTTAATAAAAATATTCGAACAATTCACATTTCAGAAAATGCGAAATATGTCGAAAACACACTTTGCTGATTATATGGCTGCTTAAGGAAAATGTCAATGTCATTAAATTTCCAATTGCATAAAATATTGCAAAATAATATATTTATCCTTTTTTATCACTATTTACATGGGTTTTCATCTTACGCTGGCGGCAATGTTACTTTATCCGTATTTCTTATCTGCATTTTCATCTATATCGCAGCGACAAAATCGAAAAAACGACTATTTTATGACAATTGATCAACAAAAGAAACGACAGCGATAATTTGAGAGAAAAACTAGTTCTTTTTGAAAAAAGATGATATGATGAAATAAAATTAGGACCTGATACTAATAGTTAGTAAAAAAAGAAGCGAGGTTGGATTTTATGAAAAATTCGAAAGCGCGCATAACAGCAATTGGATCGTATGTTCCAGAAAAAAAGATAACAAATGAAGATTTAGAACGCATGGTGGATACCAATAATGAATGGATTATTCAGCGGACTGGCATAAAAGAAAGAAGAATGGCAAAAGAAAACGAATTTACGAGCGATTTGGCATATATGGCAGTGCTTGATTTGCAAAAGCGCTATGTTAAATCATTAGAAGATATTGATATGATTATTGTCTGCACAATGACTGCAGATTATAAAACACCAAGTGTTGCAGCAGTTGTGCAAGGGAAATTAGGGATAAAACGTGCAGGATCGATTGACTTGAATGCAGCATGCGCCGGCTTTACATACGGCTTGCATGTGGCCAATGGGCTGATTACAGCAGGATTAAACAAAAAGATTCTTGTCATTGGGGCAGAAGCACTAACAAAAATCACGGACTATCAAGACCGCACTTCCTGCATCCTTTTTGGAGACGGGGCATCAGCTGTTTTAGTGGAATATGATGAACAAAACCCAAGCTTTTTGTCTTTTTTCCTTGATTCCAAAGGAGAAGCAGGAAAAAATCTGTATGCCACAAGCATTTCGGAACAAATAGCTGGCATTGATGCAAAAGCAGATGGAACGATTGTGCAAAATGGCCGGGAGGTTTATAAATGGGCCGTCTCCACTGTGCCAAAAGGAATGAAAGCTGTCGCAGACAATGGGGGCATCGATCTGTTAGAAGTAGATTGGTTTATCCCCCACAGCGCCAATTTAAGGATGATTGAATCAATTTGTGAAAAAAGCGGCTATCCAATAGACAAAACATTAGTCAGCTTGATCGATTATGGAAATACATCCAGCGCCACCATTCCCCTTGCCATGGATTTAGCCGTAAAAGCAGGAAAATTAAAAAACAAAGACAAACTGCTGCTGTTCGGCTTTGGGGGAGGCTTAACGCAAGCAGGATTATTAATTGAATGGAATATATGAAGATAAAGTTCATTTAGACATTTTTTGCTAGATGAACTTCTTTTTTTGATAAACTAGAGGGGGACGAGCGATAAAGGGGGAAAAGTGATGGATATAAAGCTTGGTACAATTGAAATGATTGATGCCGCACATCAGATTATGAGGGAAGCCTTTAAAGAATATGAAAAACTGGAAGTGCCATCAAGCGCAATTACCGAACCGGTCGAATTATTGGCAGAAAATTTCGAAAATAAAACAGAGAATTTTGCAATTTGTGTAGAAAAAGAAAAGCCGATCGCTTCTGTGCGGTTTATGGAAAAAGAAGAAGCCCTGTATTTTTCGAGGCTGTCGGTTTTGCCAACATATCGAGGCAAGGGCATAGCCAAATATATGCTGATATGGATAGAAGATTATGCAAAACAGTGTGGGAAAAAGAAACTGGAATGCAAAGTAAGAATGGCTTTAGAAGGAAATATCCGCTTATATCAATCACTCGGTTTTCAGCTTGTAGAAGAAGGGGAAGTCATTAATCCAAATGGCTATAAGGTCAAAACAGGGGTAATGGAGAAGAAAATTTAAAAAAGGATCAAAGCGGATGGCATTCCTATTAATAAGGGAGCAAATCGATAAAATGAGAGAAGAAGTTGATAAAAAAAGAAGCAAAACCAATAAAAAAGAAAGCAAAATCGATAAAAAGAAAGCATTTTTTAAAATCCCAATGTAGCAGAGTAGCGACTCTTTTTTTTCAGCTAGCCTCTTCTGAAAGTGGCTAATATATGAAAAAAGTTTCTAGCATTTGAATAATGGAAGAATCTTTATTAAAATGAGTGATAGAAATAGAGTAGGAGTGAATACATATGTATCGAAAAGTTCAAGATTTTTTGGCAGATTGGTCTGCCCAAGCAGAAGGAATGATCCAGGTGCTTGAAGCAATGACAGATGATAAGCTGGACCAGGCGATTGTGGAAGGCCATAGCACATTAGGCTGGCTGGGCTGGCATTTAGCGACAACTCCAGGATTTTTTGTGGGCATGGTTGGAGCGCCGATAAAAACAGCTCTTAACCGCAATGAAGTGCCAACAAGCGCGAAGGAAATTGCAGAAGGCTACAAAAAAGTGGCCGAAGAAGTAAAAACAGCGGTAGAGCAAGCTTTGACGGATGAGATGATGGCAGAAACAGTGGAAAGCTTTAGAGGACCTGTTCCAAGAGGAGCTTTGCTTCGCACATTGATTGACCATCAGACACATCATCGCGGCCAAATGACCGTATTGCTGCGCCAAGCAGGACTGTCTGTTCCAGGAGTAATGGGACCAACAAAAGAACAACAAGCATAATATGTAAGCAGGGTGATAAAAAACTGAACGCTCCTCTAGCAGAAAGAAGCGCCAACCGTTTTTATCAGCCTGTTTTTTTTACAATCAAGGAGGGAGAGGCCGTTGAAAATCAAGGAAATAGAATTGACGATTTCTCATTTTGAAGAAACTGTCGCTTTTTATCAAAATGTATTTCTGTTTATTCCGGAAACAATGGAAAAAAATCGTATTTCTTTTCTAGTTGGAGAAAGCGTTCTCACTTTGATGAAAGACGAACAGCATGATTATTTTTACCATTTTGCTTTTAATATCCATGCCAATCTTTTTCAGGAGGCCAAAGCATGGCTTGCCAGCAAAGTGGCACTTGCAACCGAAGACGGGGAAGATGAAATTGAGTTTGAAGAGTTCATGAAAGCAAAAGCCTGCTATTTTGAAGACCCTGCCGGCAATATTGTTGAATTGATTGCACGAAAAGAAACCTCTCCACGCACTTTGCAGCAACAATTTTCTCCAAAAGAAAATATTCTGGCGATTAGTGAAATAGGCCTCGCCACCAATCACATAAAAGCATATGCAGATAAACTGCAGCAGCTTGGCATTCCAATTCGCCATCAGCAAAAGCTTATGGAAAAAAACTATTTGAATTTTTTTGGCGAGTATGAAGATGGAGCGTTTATTATTTTATCGCCACTAGGAAGAAAATGGCTGTTTTCTTCCAAAAAAGCAATTGAAACACCATTAGTGATTCATACAGATAGGGGGAATTTAAGCACCAAATAAGAGGGCTTAAAGCTAAAATAAAAAAGGAATCAATCGAATAAATCTATTATTGGATCGATTCCTTTTTTCGGCATATAGGATATATGCCGTTACAATATTTTCCACATTCGCTTATGATATAGAAAGGTTTATGTTTTAGAGTAAGACAAGCAGAGAGATTTTTAAAATATGGAGCAGGAAAGAGGGAACAGGAAAGTGGATCGAGAGACACTGGCTAATTTAATGAAAAATATCCATGTTCAGAACATGGAAAATGAAGATGTACAAGTAGAAAATCATACAGAACTTCACATGATGGGAAAAGGAAGACAAGGCGCGGTATTCCAATTATCAGAGGAAGTTTGTGTAAAAGTATTTGGCAATGAAGAAGATTGTGAAAGAGAATACTATGCTCTATCTCTTGGCCAGCATACTAATTTATTTCCAAAGCTGTATGAAAAAGGGCCAACCTTTATTTCGATGGAAATCATCAAAGGGGTGGATTTGCGGGAATATCTGCAATCACAGCCCTTGACGCCAGAGCTTTCCGCCAAATTAATCGACATGCTGATTACTTTTAAAGAGATTGGTTTTGAACGGATCGACCATCATAAACGGCAGATATTTCTGCAGCCAGATGGCAGTCTGAAGGTGATTGATGTAGCGAGAACGGTTTGGCGCGATCGTGTATATCCATATCCGCGCAAGCTGCTGACTTCTTTAGGAGAAGAAAATAAAGCTGTGTTTTTAGGCCATGTACAAGTGTTTGCACCAGCATTATATGAGGAATGGGCCTATTTTATCGACATGGAGCAGCAATCACGAGAAATATTGCAAGAGTTAATGCAGCAGCCAACAAAAAAATTGAAAAAAAAGGGAAAAACCAAAATTTTATTAAAAACAGATAAAAATTATTCTCAAGAATTAGAAAATATTGTCTATAAAGTATTTAAGGAAGAATGGGTAAAAGCGATGCTTATATTAGGGCATAACCCAGATGAAGTGCTGGAAGTGATGGATAATTATTGGGCAGCGAAAGAGCAGTCTTTTCAGAGCAATGCAGAAGTATTGATTGGAAAAATATGGAACGCACCTAAAAAGGTGAAAAAACATCTGGATGACAAGTATCAAAAAAACGTTGTCGGTCTGTTAAAAGATTTGCAGAAAATGTATCTGCCTAAAGGCGAAAAGGACTGAGCATCGATGAAAATACTAGTCATTTGGCGGCTGCTTACTGTTGGCGGCGTAAATGCCGGCTGGAGAAATCGTGCAGTCTATTTTAAAAAGTACGGCATCGAAACAGAGTTTTTATACACAACAGACCATGGCGGCGCCCATATTATGCAAGATGTTTCGACCATCTATTTAACAAAAGATATGGAAAAAATTATTGCGATCATAAAAAAGAATCGTTATGATGCGATTATTGTTGTGGATACAAAAGATGCATTTAAATGGATCCGCAAAGCAAAATATACTGGACCTGTTATTGTCGAGGCGAGAACACCAGAACTCTTAAAACTTACCCCCCACTTAGCAAATTTTAGAGGAATCCATCCTGAAATCATTATTGTGCCATCACACTATCAAAAAAGACTCGTATCCATTCTTTCCCATCAGATTCCCATCCAAGTAATTTATAATGGTCTTGATATTGATTTTTTCCGTCCCCTTCAAGAAGAAGAAATAGACAGAAACAGTGAGCCGATTGCGCCGAATGGCAAAAAAATTATTGGCTGGATCGGCAGGATCGATAAGCGGAAAAATTGGCAAATGCTCGTGGAAATTGCCCAAAAAATAAAACAGCAAAGAAACGATATTGAAATTTGGCTGATTGGCGGAGCTCAAAGTGTGCAGCGTGAAGAGTTTGCCGAAAAACGAGAAGCAGAACAGCTTGCAGATATCATTAAATGGTTTCCTGTGATTCCCTACCAACAGATGCCGGGTGTGTATGCCAAAATCAGAATGTCTGGGGGATGCACGCTTGCCACCACAAAATGCGAATCATTCGGCAATACATTTATTGAATCCATGGGCTGCGGCGTGCCTGTTGTAGCAGCCGATATTATGCCAATCAATGAGTTAGTGCTGCCGCATCAAACTGGTGAATTGTTTTCAGATCAACAAGTAGATGCAGCGATCAATAGTCTATATGCTATATTGGATCACAAGGAAAGCCAGCAAACGATGTCCATGCAGGCAAGAGAGCATGTTCAAAAAAACTTTTCCATTCAAAAAGTGGCTGATCAATATGTAGAGCTGCTAAAAAGCTTGGCAGGGGGAAGCGCAAATGCTGAAACCAATTGAATTTAAACGCAGGCTTGATGGCAAGTCGCAATCACTTTTGCTTGCATGCAGCGACAAAAAGGAGTATGTAGTAAAGGATAGGCTGCCGGGCTTTGAAAAATCATTGGCGAATGAATGGGTTGGCTATTGCATTGGCCGCTTTCTCGGTTTGCCCATTCCATTTGCAAAAATAGTGGAAATGCCTCCAGATTTTTTGGCCGACTATCCAGAGCTTGCGGATCGGCCATATTGCAAGCATCAGTTTGCATCCCTTTATGAACCGGCATGCCAAAATGGCCATGAAGTTGGGAAGATTGAAGCAATTTCCAATGCAGCATCTTTGGCGGGCATTATTGTGTTGGATTATTGGCTCTGCAATCGAGATCGCACCCGCAAAAATATTTTATTCCAGCAAGAAGACTCCGCTTATCGGGTGATTGTGATGGATTATGCCGAAATATTCAACTCGTATAATTGGCAAAAAGAGGAGTTGAAAAAACTTCCCACTGGCATTCTAAAAAGCGCCACCCATCAGCTGATGCATTCCTTTGTTCCCAATCAGCAGCTGTACGAAGAGTTTCTGCAGACGATTCAGGCCATGCCCATTCATTTATTAAAAGAAATCATAGCCTCTATTCCAGACGACTGGCAGGTATCTGAAGAAGAGAAAAAAGAAATCGTCAAAACATTAATCAAACGAAGAGAAAAATTGCCGCAAATGATAGAACGGTTCATTAAAAACAGCGAGGTTGGCAAATAGGAAAAGCTGCAAGCAATGCTTTGCAGCTTTTTTTTGTATGACAATTGTATTTTTGGGGGAAAATAGCTGTTGTTAAAAAAACGGAGCAATAGAGGCCAAAATCGTAGCAACTAACCAAAAAATAGAGCAAACCGCCATAAAATCGCAGCAATCGGCACCGTTTTTTCAGCCTAAGAAAAAAACGAGCCTCACACAGCTCGTTTTTTCTAGAAAGAAGAGGGATTTCTTTTGATAGCCGGTCTTCCAATCGAATAATATTCAATTGAAGCACAAGTTTGCAGGTCTTTTTCTTCAAAGCAGTTGCGGCCATCAAAAACAATCGGCATTTTTACAGACCCTAAGAGATTGCTAAGATCCATCCCTTTAATTTCATCCCACTCTGTTACAATAAAAATTGCATCAGCATGCAAGACAGCCTCCGCAAGAGAATCGGCGTATTGTATCATGCTGCCCAGAATTTTTTTTGCATTTGGAACAGCTTTTGGATCATAGGCAATCACCTCTGCGCCTAATTGTGTGAGCTGTGTGGCGATGGGAATGGAAGGCGCTTCGCGCATATCGTCTGTTTCCGGCTTGAATGCAAGACCTAATAAAGCAAATCTTTTCCCTGCAAAGGTGCCAAATCGCATCAAAGCCTTTTGCACAAGAATGGTTTGCTGTTTGCTGTTAATGTTCATCATTTCTTCTAAAAAACCTGTTTCCATCCCATTTTGCTTGGAAATATGATGCAATGCTTTTACATCTTTTGGAAAACAAGAGCCTCCATAGCCGATGCCAGCTTTTAGAAAAGCGGGACTGATTCTTTTGTCCGCGCCCATGCCTTTTGCGACATCTTCCACATTTGCGCCCACTTGTTCACATATATTCGCAATATAATTAATATAGCTGATTTTATTGGCTAAAAAAGCGTTAGAAGCATATTTGATCATTTCTGCACTGCGAATGCTTGTAGAGAGAATAGGGGCATGAAGGGGATAATACATGGCAGCGATTTTTGCACCAGCAGCTGGATCATCTGTGCCAATAACAATTCTGTCTGGGTGCAAGGTGTCAAAAATGGCAGATCCTTGACGCAAAAATTCCGGATTAGAAACGACGGTTGTCTGTTGATGAAAACGAGATTGTATCAGCCGCTGCATATTTTCATTTGTGCCGACGGGAACCGTGCTTTTTATGACAAGAATGGCATGTTCGTTCAAATAAGGGGCAATATCAATGATGGCTTGTTCTAAAAAGGCCAAATTGCAAGACCCATCATCCTGTTGAGGCGTACCTACCGCAATAATAACAATCTCTGCTTCTGCTACTCCTTTTTGGTGGGAAGCAGAAAAAAATAGTCTGTTCTCCTTTAGATTCCGAAGAATCATTCCTTCTATTTCCGGCTCATAAAACGGGGAAATCCCCTGCTGCAGGCGGCGGATTTTTTCTTCATCAATATCCAAGCATATGACCGTATGGCCGATTTCCGCTAAACAAACACCTGTTGATAATCCAACATATCCAGTACCAATGACGGTGATTTTCATTCATAAACTCCTCTTCTTTATTTTAGTTATTTCTCTTTCATGATGAAAACAAAAGTTGCTTTTATTCTTTTTTTGTAAACATATCTAATCGTTTTTGACAAAAATCAAGGATGTCTTCTTTCATGTCGTCTCGCAGCAGCGCAAAATCAATCGTCGCTTTAATAAAACCAAGCTTATCTCCAATATCATAACGAGTTCCTGCAAAATCGAGCGCCAAGATTGGGGTTTTTTGATTGAGTTCGGCAATGGCATCTGTCAGCTGAAGTTCTTGCCCTTTTTGGGGAGATGTATTTTCAAGAATGGCAAAAATGCTAGGGGGCAAAATATAGCGGCCCATAATTGCATAACGCGAGGGAGCTTGATCAGGCCGCGGCTTTTCGATAAGATCTTTCATTTTATAGACGTTTTTTTCTAAGGAAGGCAATATGGGGTGAATGATGCCATATTTGCTGACATCCTTTTCATCCACTTCAGCAACGGCCAATACAGGTGCATGATATTTGGCTGTTACATCAATCAGCTGCTGCAATAAAGGAATTTCGGCATGCACAATATCATCCCCCAATAGCACAGCAAAAGGCTCATTGCCAACAAAGCTTTTGCCGCATAAAATAGCGTCCCCCAAGCCAAGGGGATCTTTTTGGCGGGCATAGTAGATGGAGGCAAGATTAGAGATTCGCTGTATATCATGCAAAGCTCTGTTCTGTTGTCTTTTTAATAAAATATCCTCTAATTCATAGGATTTATCGAAATGGTCTTCAATCGCATATTTGCCTCTTCCTGTCACAATTAAAATTTCTTCAATGCCAGAGGCAGCGGCTTCTTCAACAATATATTGAATGGCTGGCTTATCAATGATTGGCAGCATTTCTTTTGGCGATGTTTTGGTTGCGGGCAAAAAGCGAGTGCCAAGTCCAGCTGCTGGAATAATTGCTTTGCGAATTTTCATCACAATACCACCTTTTTGTATCTTTCTATTAATCTTTATATGAAAAAAAGCAGTGCTTGGACACCATATAAGCCTAATGGCTGTGATTTTTTTACAAAATCAAATATAAAAAGAAGGGAACCACTTTCTTTTTGGTTTATATAATAAATTAAAGAGAATTTTACAAAAATATCGGCTTCTTCCTGTTAATTTTGCCGAAATATATTGTATAATGGGAAAAATAGTTTTTTAGACAAAATCGAGATAGTGTTAAATATGCTGCTGCAGATGAATAGCACCTTTTTAGGGTGTTTTTTTATAAGTTGAACCTAACAATCAGGCTTTTACAGGCAGCTTCTCATCCTCCATTAGGAGGGATGACTGCCTGTTAATGCGCAATAAATAGAAACATCTAGATAAAGGAGTGGTTAGGAGATGAGAGATGTTAAATTAACTGATATTTTTAATCATCATATTGCTCAAAAGTATATTACACGATCAGGACTAGCTCATGCTCTGGCCGTTAGTTATCATGCTTTTGAGATGGCAAAAGAACAAAATGTCGATGTGGATATTGCCGCAAAAGCTGGCTTTCTCCATGATATGGGGCACTATACATGGTATAAAGATGGAAAATGGGATTATAAGCTATATAAACAAAACGATATACACCCAATTAAAGGGGCAGAGCGGGCGCATAAACTATTAATTCGTTTAGGAGAAAATCCGATTAAGGCAAAGGAAATTGCACTGGCCGTGCTGTTTCATACTGACAGCTTTATTCCAGGCGGGAGCGTCATTTTGACACCTTTGCAAAAAATCGTGAAGCTTGCAGATGAAAAGGATGAAGAGCCAGGAGGCCATCATCATTATCGCACGATTACAGCGGAAAGAGCGATAAAAAGTCTCCAGCGGTTGGATGAAAAAATAGATGCGCATTTGTTGAAACGGCAAAAAGCTAATTAATAAAGAATGGTTTAGGCGTTTTTAATCGCTTAAACCATTTTTTTGCGAAAGGAAGGAAATCATATTTTTTAGGATTGGCAGCTCTGCCAATAATTCACTAGTGTGAGGAAGCTATAAACATGTTAGCCTTGTAGATGTGCCTGTGAGGATTCCAAAAACGAACAGGAGGTTTTTAACTTGAAAAAATTACTGATGATTTCTATGCTGCTTTTTGTTGCAGCTGGTTCTTATATGATGCATTCCGTTTCCCAAAAAAATACAAAAGCCAAAGAGGTTCAGGTCCATAAACCTGCTAAAAAAATACTGTCAGCAAAAACGGTTGAGAAAAAAGAAGATTCGCCTGCTGAGATTTCCCAGAAGGATAAAAAATTGCTTGCACATCTTGTCCATGCAGAAGCAAAGGGCGAGCCATATGAAGGCAAAGTTGCAGTAGCAAGAGTCGTATTAAACCGTGTCGAGCATAAAGAATTTCCTGATACAGTAAAAGAAGTGATTTATGAAAAAAATGCCTTTTCTCCTGTACAAAATGGTTCTATTCATAAACCATATGACAAGGAGTCCTATAAAGCAGTGCAAGATGCAGTAGAAGATAAAGAAGAGGCCAGCGACAACAGCAAAGAAGAAGAACTGCTTTATTTCTATAATCCAGATACTGCAACAAGCAATTGGATTACAACACGAGAAGTGATTAGAACAATCGGCAATCATGCATTTGCTATTTAAGAAGGGGCTCAATCCAGTTAATGGAGAGCCTCTTTTTTGTTTTCAACAAGCAAAAGCAAAAAATGCTATAATAGAGAAATGTCTAAAAAATTAATAGAAGGTTAAAAAATAATGAAATCAAGCGCATATATAAAAGAATGGCAGCAAGCACTGCAAGAAGAAATCAATCATTTAAAACGCTATTCTCCCAATAAAATTGCCTTATATAATGGTAAAATGCTTCATACAGAAGAAAACTATACGTATTATTTTGAAACAAGCAGCTACACCAAAATCCCGGTTGGCTCCAATGTAACAATCGAGTGGGGCAGCGCCAAAATCGATGGAAGAGTTTTATCCGCTGATGGCAAAAGTTTGCTTATTGTTTTAGAAAAAACAATCGGAGACATGGTGAGTGATGCCTATTTATTTCATGATCCATGGGAGCTGTTGGAGCAGCTAATCGCAAGGCTCGATGGCATCAAAGAAAATAAACGGAAGCGAACAAGAATTCAGCAGCTTATGAAGCCTGAAGCAGCGCCGCGCCATCCGGAAGAAGACATCCAAAACCATGTGCATGAATTGGCGCTGCGCGCAAAATACAATCCTGTCACATATGTGTGGGGACCGCCTGGCACAGGCAAAACCTATACATTAGCCCGTGTTGCCCTCCAGCGTTATTGGAAAGGAAAACGAATTTTGATTCTTTCCCAAAGCAACCAAGCTGTCGATGTGCTCTTAAAAGAAATCACCGACACGGCAATCCGAAAGAATCGCTTTAAACTTGGCGATATTTTGCGCTATGGAACAAACACAATAGATGGAATAGTAGGCGAAAGCAAAATCACCACAACAAGCCTTTTGGAAGAAAAGGACCAAAATTTAGCGAGACAAAAAATGCAGCTCACAGAAGAAAAACGGCTCTTAAAGCAAGATTTGGCCAAATCCTTTAGTATGCGTGATTCTTCTGAGCTTTTGAAAATGGAAGAAAAATTGGCGCAAGTCCTAGAAAAAATCCGCAAACGGGAAATTCAATTTGTGAAAAAAGCGATGGTGATCGGCACAACCTTGGCAAAAGCGGCAACTGATGCCACGATTTATGAAGATAATTTTGATCTTGTTATTGTCGATGAAGCAAGCATGTGCTATGTTCCCCAAGCAGCATTTGCCGCAAGCCTTGCCAAACGGACAATTATTTGCGGCGACTTTAAACAGCTTCCGCCGATTGCTGCAGGACGGACAAATCTTATCAATAAATGGCTGAAAGAGGATATTTTTTCGGCCTCCCATGTAGCCGAAAAAGTAACAGGAGGCAAGCTGCATCCCCATTTGCTGCTTTTGAATGAACAAAGACGCATGCACCCAAGCATCTCTTCTTTTACAAATCAATATATTTACGATTCGTTAGTGGGCGATCATGCAACAGTTGGGAAAAAAAGGCAAAAAATTGCCCGGAAAGCGCCTTTTGCCAATAAGGCCAATATTTTGCTTGATACAAGTGATTTTGGGGAATATACAACATATGAAAATGGCAGCAAGTCGAAAATTAATGTGATGCAGCTAATCTTATCTTTCCAGCTTATGTATGAAGGAATCAAAAACGGCATGACAAGCATCGGTTATGTGACCCCGTACCGTGCTCAGGCGGAATTAATGCGCCTCCTTTCCGAAGAATTATTGCCAGAACAAATCACAGCAGGAGTACTTACCATTGCAACCGTGCATCGTTTTCAAGGAAGCGAAAAGGATATGGTGATATTTGACAGTGTCGAAGGCTTCCCTATAGAACGGCCTGGCATGCTTGTGATTGGCAAAGAAAGTGAACGGTTAATCAATGTAGCTGTCACCAGAACAAAAGGCAAGTTTATCCATGTAGCAAACCAAGATTATCTAAAACAAACAGTCGGCAGGCAAAAAACGATTCGCCAGCTAATAGACCATCAAAAAGAGCAGCATACTGTCATTATGCCAAAGCAAATCGGCACATGGATTAACCATTCATTTCCATATTTGCACTGGACACATGGCAAAAAGCTAGAGACTGTCCAAGCAGACATGAAGCGAGCAAAAAGTTCGATTATATTGGTGCTTACAAATGGAACTGCGCTTTCCCGAGAGTGGTTTGCCATGCTGAGTGAAAGCAAAAGGCAAATAAAAATTACAGTTTACAGCGAAAAGCCGGTCTCCATGGAGCATCGATTCACCAAATGGGAAGACCCTGCATTTCCGTTTTTGATTATTGATGAAAAAATCGTATGGCTTGGCCATCCTATAGAAAGTGTCAAAAGAATGAAGCCGCCATCGATTGCCGCCAGAATCAAGTCTATATCTTTGGCGGAATATTTGCTGAAGCAATTGCCGGAGAAATAAAAGCGCAGATTTTTTAGAGAAAAGGAAAAATTTTCGCAAATTTTCAGAAAATCATGCTATGATAATGTGGAGTAACGTTTAGGAGGAACCAGCATGACACTAAAAGATGTATTAACAGAAGTGCTTCAATCAGAAACAGAGGTCCAAGAACAGCTGCAAAAGCATAAACAAGAAGGCTTTATTACAACCACATCAGAAGCTACCCAGCAAACCTTGCTAGAAAAGCTGGAGGAAAATGATTTTTATGTATACGATACACAGTTTATCGACGGCGTGCATCGTTTGTATATAGAACTATAGGAAACAGCAAAAAAG